>Ga0187886_1000336_pt1 | contig 59528 bp, 29 predicted proteins | sample June2016WEW_20_1_FD_133001 | JGI IMG/M metagenome (GOLD analysis project Ga0187886, IMG submission 133001) | Peatland microbial communities from SPRUCE experiment site at the Marcell Experimental Forest, Minnesota, USA - June2016WEW_20_150 | ecosystem: Environmental > Terrestrial > Soil >... | reverse complement strand
TATACCGCCTACACAGTGCACGCCAAATGCGTCCAGGGAATCGTCATAACCGAACTTGGGCTTGATAATACTGACGGCAGTAGAACAGAAGACACTTACCAGCAACCCTATAATAATCGCCGGAATTACGCTCACAAACCCGGCTGCGGGAGTGATGGCTACGAGGCCCGCTACTGCTCCTGAAGCTGCGCCGAAAATGGTAGGTTTGCCGTTACGAATCCATTCAATTATTGCCCAGCTTAACCCGGCGCTAGCTGCTGCGGTATTGGTAACCACAAAAGCATTCACTGCCAGGCCATTTGCCGCTAAAGCACTGCCGGCATTAAAACCAAACCAGCCAAACCAGAGAAGACCTGTGCCCAAGATTACAAAAGGCATATTGTGCGGTGCAGGAACATCTTTTTCTATATTCCTCCTCTTGCCGATAAATAATGCTGTTACCAACGCAGCAATACCCGCATTTATGTGTACTACGGTGCCGCCGGCAAAATCAAGAGCGCCCATCTGTCTTAAGAACCCGCCGACCCCCCAGACCCAGTGACAAACAGGGTCATATACAAATGTCGCCCACAGGAGCACAAAAGCAACAAATGCGGAAAACTTCATTCTCTCTGCAAATGCACCCAGTATTAATGCCGGTGTGATTATCGCAAACATCGCCTGAAAAATCATAAATGCCTGATGCGGGATTGTACCTGCGTAATCCGCATACGGCCCAAAACCTACTCCCTTTAACCCAAGCCAGCCAAAGCCGCCCCAAAATCCAGTCGAAGGCGCAAAAGAAAGGCTATAGCCATATAAAACCCACTGCACACTTATGACACACATTATTATGAAACACTGCATAAGTATGCTTAGGATGTTCTTCTTCCTGACCATGCCGCCATAGAAGAATGCCAGCCCCGGGGTCATCAGCATAACCAGGGCCGAAGAAATCAAAACCCATGCCGTATCACCTGCATTAATCATTTCTACCCTCCCTTGCCCACAAAGGGCACACTTGCGCAATACCGATAAGCGCAAGGTGTATTAATTAATCCCTAGTTTCTCCCTGACTAACTTCGCGTAAACTTTGTTTATACGTTTGGTCTTCAACCATCTCTCTATGGTAGTAACCTGAATATCAAGCTTCTTGGATAAATCGTAAAGGGTATAGCTTCTTTCTTCTTTTAAGATTAAAAGTCTTCTAATCAATTCTAGGTCTACCATTAGAAATCCAGATCCAATTGAAAGGTTATCGTATCTTTCGCATTAGGATTATTATAGATGTCGTAAGCAATGATAGCGGAAACATTGCTGGTGAATTTCCAGGAGAAACCGAAGTTAAGCGCTCCGTATGAAGACTGGGTTCCCTGATAATCAGCGCATATCCACAACCTGTCTGATATCTCGGTCATCACCCTTTCCCAGGCAATCATAGGGCCGGCATTATCACGCTCGCCGTTTTTATCACGCAATAACCTGGCGCTGCCGTTGAAATAGCCGGCTGAGAAACGGCCCAGGCTAAGCTTACCTATATATAAGCTCTTTGCAACCCTGAGATACCAGATATTATTACCGGTAACGTCGTGTTTTGTGCCGATATCATAACCGCCTATGGCAAAAGCAGGCATAAACTTAAAATAAGCATCCTCGGGAACTCCGAATTTAAAATGAAAATACCATGGATAGGTGTCGGCTGCGGGGCCAAACCCTTTTTTATAGTCAAAACCGGTTTCCGCCATGATTTTTCCTAAAGGAGACCATAACTTGCCTAAAAGGTTATTTTCGGGCTTATCAGAAAGAAGGCTGAAGGTCGGTCCGTAAACCTGCTGGACATAAAGTTGGTTATCATTATGGTCCCTGCTTTTAACAGGAGTATAATTATCCACATTTAAATGTATCTTTCCGTAAGGTTGAATATCGGTTGAGGGAGTCCAGATAAGAGTAGTAGGCGTAGCAAAAGCAATATTTGCGCATATGCTAAAAATACAAAAAATTCCCGTCAAAATCAGGCAGTTCTTAAACAGGCGTGTTTCTAGTTGCATTATCTCCTCTTCGTCTTACACCTTGCGCTTATCGGTATTGCGCAAGTGTTCCCTCGTGGGAAAAATAAGGCGCCTTACTAAATCCATCCCTTGGATTAATAAGACGCCTGCGTCTTAATAACTGTTTAAACACCCCAACATATCGGAATGTTGGGTGTGCCCTTACTGGGCTAACACCCGGCCATAGCGGATTGGCCGGTGTGCCCTTTGTGGGCAAAAAAAGACGTTCTTCTTTAAGAACGTCTATGTACCACTTCGCGACAATGCGCTTTCACTACTACAAGTAAAGAACTTACTGCTTTGGTAACCTCAATCCAAATATTTTCTGCACTTTTCTCGTATCTCTTTCGTCAATTTCACTACCCGCACATGAGATATAGATAAGCGGCTGCCGATTTCCCTGGTAGTAAGGCCTTCGGCGTAGAAACGTAAAATCTGTTTTTCCCTGGTAGTAAGGCCGTTATTCAGGATGGTTTCGGCGACCAGCCTATCATCAAGCTTGCGCAGGTAGCTAGCGTGACCGCCTTCTTCCGACTCCAATATATCGCTCAATTTTAAATCAATTTCCGGGTTAACAAACTCATCCAAACTTACAGTGTTCCTGCGAATTTTCTGCAGCCGGATATAATTCTTCATATGGAAATAGCACCCCTGCAAAATATAGCTGTCTGTTTTATCGGATAATTTACCGCTATTATGATCCTGCCAAAGGCGGACCAGGGCTTCCTGATAAAGGTCGTCAGCGTTAAAAAAGGTAAAATTACCCTTAATCCGGTAAGTTATCCTTTTTAAGGTAGGGGATATTTTCTTTACTAACTCTTCAAATTGCATTTTGACTCCTATAAAATACGAAAGCGTCCGCACCCCTGTCTTCGGGGATTTCGGACGCCTTAGTCCCTGTCCGCCTACGGCGGACAAAAAAAATGCCTTCCCTAGCCAACATCGCTAAAGAAGACATCCTTGTCTTTCACTTACACTTTAAGTATACCCCAAAAATCTGGCTTGTCAAGCTCAATCTTAAACTTTATATCTATTGGTTATGGGCATCCTGCGGTCACGGCCGAATGCCTTGGGCGTTATTTTTATGCCCGGAGGGGATTGTCTGCGTTTATATTCGCTTCCGTCAACCATGCGCAGGACCTTTGCTACTGTTTCTTTATCAAATCCGGAAGCGACGATCTTCTCTAATTCTTCATCTTCTTCTACATAGGCCTTTAAAATGGGGTCTAGCGTCTCATATATAGGTAAGGTATCCGCATCTTTCTGATTCGGCCGTAGTTCTGCGGTAGGCGGGCGGATTAAGACATTCTCAGGGATAACGGTACCCAAAGAATTCCTGTAACGGGCTAATTCATATACGAGCATTTTGGGAACGTCTTTTATTACCGCAAGGCCTCCTGCCATATCTCCGTAAAGCGTGGCATAACCTGTGCTCATCTCTGATTTATTGCCGGTGGTTAGAACCAGCCACCCGAATTTATTGGAGAATGCCATCAGCATATTGCCCCTTATGCGCGCCTGGATATTCTCTTCTGTAATATTCCTCTCTAAGGCAGCAAAATGCGGCTCAAGGACAACCAGGTACATATTGTAAATCTGCTCAATTGAGATAACAATGAATTTTATTCCCAGGTTCTCTGCGAGTCCCCTGGCGCCTGTCAGGGATTCTTGTGAAGAATGGCGCGTAGGCATGAATAAGCCGGTGACATTTTCTTTTCCCAGGGCATCGACTGCCAATGTAGCTACCAGGGAAGAATCTATGCCTCCGCTTAAGCCTATAACAACTTTCTGAAAACCGTTTTTCCTGACGTAGTCGCTCAAGCCCAAAACCAGGGCTTGATAAATTTCAACAACCGTTTCTAAAACCCTCACCTCTTTTTTCTGAATCTTCGTTTTTTCTACCGGATAGAATTTATCCGTAATTATAACAGCGCCATTGGGCTTACGATTAATCTCTGGCATCTCTATATCCGTAACTAACAGCTCCTCTTTAAACGCCTCTGCCCTGTTGATTATCGAACCGCGGCTATTTACCACCATGCTCTGTCCGTCAAAAACCAGTTCATCCTGGCCGCCGATTAAATTAGCGTAAGCGATTGCCACTTTATTTGCCTTTGCCTGCTTGCGAATGATACCCTCCCTCTCTTTTATCCTGCCGGCATAATATGGAGAGGCGTTTATATTTAGGACAAGTTTTGCCCCGGACTTTGCCTGTGTTCTTGTCGGTCCGCATTCATGCCAGATATCCTCGCAGATATTTACGGCAAAACAAAATCCACCCAGTTTAAATAAAAGAGGTTTATCCCCCTCCTCAAAATAGCGTTTTTCATCAAAAACCCCATAATTCGGTAAAAACATCTTGTGATATATGCCGCAGATCCTAGTATTATAAATTACGGCAGCCGCATTATACAGGTATATACCCTTCTTATTAACGAAACCTGCCACCGCCACAATATTGTTAACGCAAAGAGATAACTCCTTTAAAGCCCTTAGATTATCTTCAATAAATTTTGGCTTATGCAATAAATCTTCGGGAGGGTATCCGGGAATTGCAAGTTCCGGGAAACAGATTATATCTACGCCTAGTTCCTTTGCCCTGTTAATATGCTGGATAATCTTACGGCTATTGCCTTCCAGATCACCGACAGTAGAGTTTATCTGCGCAAGGGCTATTCGTAAATTAGATTTTTTCACGGGTTTTTAAGATTTTTTGGCTTTTATATCTTTGGCCAGGATTATCGCTTCGGCAATCTCGCGCATGGATTTACGCGTATCCATACTTTGTTTCTGGATAAGCCGATATGCCTCGGAAGGAAGAATATTTGCTTCCTGGGATAATATATCCTTTGCCCGTTCTACAAGCTTACGGGTAGTCAATGCCTCTTCGGCGCTGCGCGCCCTCAAATCAAGCTCCGCGTTCTCAATGGCAATTGCCGCCTGGTTAGCCAGGGCAGTAAGGACATCTATTTCATGCTTGGAGAATTTATGTTTTTTGGAAGTATAGCAGTTAAGGACCCCGATTACCCTTCCTTTTACTGACATAGGGACACTGGCCAGCGAGCATAGCCCTTCTTTTTTGGCGATATCCTGGTTAAGGTAACGGCTATCACCCTTAACATCCTCTACTACAATCGGCCTATTCTCTTTTGCTACGATCCCCGCGATCCCGACCCCCATCTTTATATTCGGCTTCTTATTGTATGCCTCTGAGATTGACTGCGTGGCCTTTACCACTAATTCCTGTTTATCCGGGTCAAGCAGTAGGAGGGAGGATATTTTGGAATTCATCACTTCCGCGGTAACCTGCACAACCAGGCGCAGGAGTTCCTCCAGGTACAGGCCGCTGGTGATAAGGTTGGCTATCTTGGAAAGCGCTTCTATCTGTTTTACATAAAGGTCGTAATGTTCTTTCTTCTTCTGAACCATGTTATCTGCCCCTGCTGTTGACAAAGTTTTTAATCCTGTTCAACGCCTCTTTCAAATTCTCATAACTCGTAGCGTAAGACATGCGCACATAATCATCCAGCCCTTTACCAAAAGCAGTCCCCGGCACAACTGCTACCTTTTCCTTCTTGAGCAGTTTTTCGGCAAACTCCATATCTTTCATGCCGCACTTCTTTATATTGGGGAAGACATAGAACGCACCTTGCGGCTTATTGCAGCGAAAGCCTATGCTGTTTAAGCCATCCACCACAAATTCCCTTCTTCTTTTATATTCGCGCTTCATTTCATCAACCGACTTTCTGCCGGAGTGTATTGCCTCACAAGCAGCCATTTGGCTGGTGATGGGAACGCACATAATGGTATATTGGTGAATCTTGGTCATAGCGGCAATTATTTCTTTCGGGCCGCAGGCAAAACCAACGCGCCACCCCGTCATGGCGTAACTCTTGGAAAACCCGTCAAGATAAATGGTGTTTGCCTTTGCGCCGGCTAAAGTGGCAAAAGGCGTGTGCTGAAAATCATAAGTCAGGTCGCCGTATATTTCATCAGAGATACAAAGCACTTTATGCCTTAAAAGAACCTTGTTAATTAAGCTTAACTCTGTCTTGCCGTAAGAAACCCCCGTAGGGTTGGACGGATAATTAAAGACGATGGCCTTGGTCTTTTTATCAATATGCTTTTCTAAATTTTTCGGCGTAAGTTTACAGCCGTCTTTGGTGGTATCGATATAAACCGGTATGCCCCCGCATAAATCCACGATGGGCCCATAAGAGACGTAACTAGGCTGGGGAACAATGATTTTATCCCCTGGATTAATAATAGTGCGTAAGGCTAAATCCATTGCCTCGCTTACCCCTACGGTAATCAGGATTTCTTCATCAGGAGAGTAATCAAGGCCATGCCTATTTTTCAGGTAACGGCTTATAGATAGGCGAAGTTTATACAGCCCCTTATTTGAAGTATAGGATGTAAAACCCTCTTCAAGAGAATAAATTCCCGCTTCGCGTATCTGCCAGGGAGTGACAAAATCCGGCTCTCCTACGCCAAGGGAGATGACATCCTTCATACCGAGCACTAAATCAAAGAATGCCCGTATGCCTGATGGCTGCATATCCTGTACTTTTTTGGAAATAATCTCTTTCATGGTTCTAAAGTTCTATAGTTCTAATGTTCGTTAGTTTTACATTTAACTTTCGAACTTACGAACAAAAGAACTTGCGAACTCCTAATACGATATCGCTATTCTTTTGTTCTCCTCTTTATGTTTAAGTATAACTCCGTCTTCCTTGTATTTCTTAAGCAGAAAATGGGTAGCAGTGCCTTTTACATTCTCAAGCGGCGCAAGCTTTTCAGCTACAAAGCGGGCGACGGTATGAAGGTCTTTACCTTCTACAATCAAAAGCAGGTCATAGGTACCGGAAATAAGGTAACAACTGGAAACCTCTGAAAACGAATAAATGCGCTCCGCGATTTTATCAAACCCTACATCCTTCTGGGGCGCTATGTTTACCTCTATAAGCGCGCGGCAGCTGGAGGACTCCTCCTTCACCAGGTCCTTGTTAAGCACTGTCTTATATTTTAAGATTACTCCCTCTTTCTCGTATTTCTTAATCGCGTCTTTGACGGCCTTTGCATTCTTCTTCAGCATCCTGGCAATATCTTCAGCCGGCATCCTTGCATCCTTCTCCAGAATCTCCAGTATTTCATCCATTATTTCCTCCCTCTTGCTTTCTTATTTTCTATCGCTTACAAACAGGGACAATTTTTTAAGCAGGGTATCTTCTAAAAACTTTAGCGTGAAAGGTTTGGTAAGGAATTCTTCCGCACCCAGGCTCTTTGCCCTTTCTATGCTGTGGCTGTCATCCAGGGCAGTAACCATAATTACCTTGATATTGCGGTCTACTTCCTTTATCTGGCGCAGAACCTCAAGCCCTGAATCAGAACCCAAGCGTACATCTAACAGCACGATATGGGGAGATTCTTTCTTGACGGCCTCCATCGCCTCTTGCGCGCTATAGGCGCCAAAGGTGCAGTAATTCCTTTTTCTCAGGAAATCGCGCGTGAGCTCGCAAACTTCCACTTCGTCATCCACTACCAGGACTTTAGTTATACCGGTAACCATATATGCGCCTAATTTTATCTCGGAATTCTTGCTGCAGAAGTGTAAAATAACCCAATTATTCTATATGATAGCATAATTGGGTTAAGGGTCAAGCGCTTACTTAAGTGAGGACATAAATTATGGAGTTTTATATTAATATAATGTAACCGATGGTTAAAATCTTATACTAAGGTTACTTACCAATACGTTAGCATACGTCCATTTTGGCGAGCCCTTTTTGGAATTAAGCATATAACCGATACTAAAAGAGATGTTCTTGGTAAAACTGTAAGTTATGCCGGAGCTTGTGCGATGTTCCGTAATCCTGTTAAGCTTGCAATCGTAAAACGGCTCTTCGTTAAAATACGGCGCTATCTCGTGTTTACCTATTTTAAACCCTCTTGATAACTTTAAAGAATTCCTTAATACCGTTTTTGCCTTATCGAAATTGTATTCATAGCGGAACCTGTTTGAGATTTTAATATCAAAAAAATTCTCAAGAGTGATTTTTCCGGTAGTATCAAAATACGCCAAGTCAGACCTGTCCCACATATTCTGAGACTGCTTCTCTTGATACGCATAATAAGGAGCTATATCAAGATATTTGTTTATCTTAAAATACGGCCCGGTCTCTACCTTAAACAAGTAGTTGTAATCCATATCGTTCTTAAAGCGCCATTCAGTAACCACAACATAATCTACTGTTTTGGTGATGGGTACGGTATACGTTTCGTACGACCAGTATTCCCAGTCCCTGGAAGCAAATGCGCTTTGCAAGAATCCAAGAAATATCAGTAACGCTAGCACCGCAACCCGTATTCTCACCTTATTCTTCATGTTACTACATTGATATTTGGTAAATCTTTTTAAATTGAAATAGGGAAAAAATTTAATGCGGGAGGAAACTCCGGATTAGAACATAGGCAACTGCGGATATCGCAGCCGAACAGGGAATAGTCAGTATCCAGGCCCAAACAATCCTGCCTGCCACTCCCCAGCGCACAGCACTAATCCTTTTTAACGAACCTATACCCATAATAGAACCGGTGATGGTATGAGTCGTACTTACCGGAATGCCAAAGGCAGTTGAAACAAAAAGCATAATCGCAGCACCCGATTCAGCGCAAAACCCGTCAACGGGCTTAAGCTTTGCTACCTTCTGGCCCATGGTCTTAACAATGCGCCAACCACCGAACATTGTCCCCAATGCGATAGCGCTATGACAGGCGATCACCACCCAAAAAGGAATATAAAATTTACTACCTAATAAGCCGGCGGTAAAAAGGAGGCTGGCAATAATCCCCATGGTCTTTTGCGCGTCATTCCCGCCATGGCCTAAGCTGTACAATGCCGCGGACAATAACTGCCCTTTTCTAAAAATATGGTCTACTTTTGATGGGGCATTTTTTTTAAATAGCCGATAAACAATAATGCCAAGCAGTAACCCTAAAATAAGCCCGGCTACCGGAGACACAAAGATAAATGTAACTGTCTTTATGATGCCCTTCCAGACAAGCGAGCCAGGCCCGGCCTTAACCAGCGCAGAGCCAATCATCCCGCCAATCAGCGCGTGAGAGGAACTCGTAGGCAAGCCAAAATACCAGGTGATAATATTCCATCCGCAGGCACCTACAAGCGTGCCGAAGATAATGCTTTTATCTATTACGGCTATATCTATAATCCCCTTGCCGATAGTGTTTGCGACATGTAACCCGAAGACAAGAAAGGCCACGAAATTAAAAAAAGCCGCCCAGATAACGGCGTAGCGCGGGGATAAGACGCGGGTAGAAACAACAGTTGCGATGGAATTGGCTGAATCATGGAAACCGTTTAAGAAGTCAAAAAATAAAGCCAGAATAATCAGAAGTATGATCCCTAACAACATATTATGCCTGTTTTGCCATAATTGAGCTGACCACATGCGCGACATCTTCGCAAATATCAAGTACAGTTTCGGCGTCCTGATATATCTCTTTCATTTTTATTACCATAATCGGATCTTTTTGTTTTTCAAAGAGTTCAGCCAGGACTTTATCCCTCATGGAATCTCCGACATTCTCCAGGCGGTTAACCTCAACGCAGGCATCCCATAATGACTTACTGTGTTTCATACTGCGCATGCCCTTGACTGCGCAGGCAACCGCTTTTACTGAATCCTCAATCACGTTAGAAAATTCAACCAGGTTTTTGTCAGTGCCCAATATCTTATAAACATTCATGCGGCTTATTATGGTATTAATCATATCAATAACATCATCCAATTCCTTTACCAGGGTATGGATATCTTCGCGGTCAAAAGGCGTAATAAAGGTCTTATCCAGCCGGTTGATGATTTCATGCGCCGCTTCATCCCCCTGATGCTCGATGTCGCGCATTTGCTCGAGCGCTTCATCACTTACGCGGTCACAAGACACCACCTCTTTCAGGTACTTAGCGGCATCAATAGCAAAATCAACTTGTTTATCAAAAAGGTCGAAAAAATTACTGTCTTTAGGTAAAAATCTGAAAAACATATTAGTCCTCCCCTATATTGATACTGCGTGTTTTTTTTTGAGTTTTTCTTCCCGCCGCAGGCATTGACGCAGACCCCGCAGATATACTGGTCAACCAGCCGCTGCTTCTGGAATTCCTTTAATTTTTCAAGACATTTAATGCGATCGAAATCCGGAGGGTTTTCTTTAATTGCTCCTGCAGGACACATTATAACACAACTCCTGCAATTTCCACAATTTTCTTTTGTGGGACTATCCAATCTTAACGGCATATCGGTAAGAATAGTGCTTAGGCGAAATTGGCTGCCGAGATTCTTATTAACCAGCAGGTTATTCCTGCCAATCCAACCAAGGCCCGCAAGCTCTCCGATTTTCTTATGCGAAAGGTGGCCTGTCTGCTTCTGCCAATCCACGATCTGGCTTGCCGGAATGGGCAATGCCAGAAATCCTTTCTGCTGGATAAAATTCGCGACTTTAAGGGTCAGCTGGTCCAAAAGCGCGTTTGCAGTCTTATAGTGGTAGAAGTACAGCTTGGTGGGGGCATTTTCAATTTCTTCGAGGACGCTGGAGGACAACCTGACACCTAAACTTATTGCTTTATCAAATTTATCCAGGACTTTTTTGGCTAACGCAAAGTCATTCTTTATCTCTTTTATACCGGCGACGCCGAACAATTCTACCCCTGAATTTACCGCTAATTTCCTTAAGGCAAGGTAATTTTTATTTAGCCCTGTGACTTTGTGACGTGGTGACTTTGTGGCCCTACTCATTATTTGCCTTCCTAAGATATATCATCAATATGGAAACCGCGGCAGGAGTTACTCCGGAAATGCGCGATGCCTGGCCAAGGTTTATCGGCTTAAATTTATCCAGCTTTTCTTTTATCTCGCGGGAAAGTCCGTTTATGGAAACGTAATTTAGGTCTCCTGGTATCCGTATCTTCTCCAGGTTCCTGAACCGCTCTACATCCTTATATTGCCTCTGTATAAACCCGGAATATTTTACTTCAATTTCTACCTGTGGCAAAGCTAATTCTGGTATATTTATCCCTACCTGTCGCAACCCTTTTAATGTCTGGATATTAACCTGCGGCCGCTTAAGAAGCTCTTCCAGAGTTGCACTTTTATTTAGAAGAGAAGAATTTACCCCGGCAAGCATCGAATTCAATTCCTGGTCCGGCTTTATCCTTGTTTTCTTCAAGAATGCTATCCCTGTTTCTATGGCGCGGATTTTTTCTTCTGTCTTGCGGTATTCATCGTGGCTGACTAAACCTATATCCACGCCTATCCTGCGTAACCTCGTATCCGCGTTATCCTGGCGCAAAATCAGGCGGTATTCTACTCGCGAGGTAAACATCCGGTACGGCTCATTCGTGCCTTTAGTGGTCAGGTCATCTATAAGCACTCCGATATAGCTGTTAGAACGTTCCAGTATCAACGACCCTTTACCTTTTATCCGTAATGCCGCATTAATTCCTGCAACCAAACCCTGGGCCGCTGCTTCTTCGTAACCGGTGGTTCCGTTAATCTGGCCGGCAAAATACAGGTTCCTGATTAATTTTGTTTCTAATGTAGGATACAACTGGGTCGGCTCAGCTACGGTATGCTCTATGCCGTATCCAAAAGTAATTGCCCTTGCCTTCTCCAGCCCCTCAATAGAATGTATCATCTCTAATTGCACTTCTTCGGGAAGGCTTGTCGATAAACCGTTGGGATAAACGCGTTCCGTATCAAGCCCCTGTGGCTCAAGGAATATCTGATGCCTTTCTCTGTCGGAGAATTTTACTACTTTATCTTCTATAGAAGGGCAGTACCTGACCCCCGTGGCTTTAATTATGCCGGTATATAGCGGAGACTTATCCAGATTATCAAGGATAATTTTATGGGTATTTTTATTGGTATAAGTAATGTGGCAGGGGACCTGCTTGCGCGTTATCTTCTCAGTTGAAAAAGAGAACGGCGTGGGGCAAGGATCTCCTTCCTGGATTTTAAGCCGGCTGTAATCAATGGAATCCTTATCTAGCCTGGCACAGGTACCGGTCTTAAAACGCATTAATCTAAACCTAAGCTCCTTTAGATTATTTGCCAGGCAGATACTTGCCGGTTCATTGATGCGCCCTGCGCTTTTATGTTTTAGGCCCACGTGTATCAGGCCGTCAAGGAATGTCCCCGGACACAGGACTATAGAATCGGTAAGAATTTCTTCCCCCTTTTCGGTAATTAGCCCCTTTATGGTATTGTTTTCGACAATCAGTTTCTGTACCTCGGCCTCTTTTATAAACAGACCTTCCTGGCCGGCGACCAGCTCTTTCATATAATTATTATACCTGTACATGTCTATTTGAGCCCGCAGGGATTGCACTGCCGGCCCCTTGGAGGCATTAAGCATGCGGAATTGGATAGCGCAGGAATCAGCGGCGACTCCCATTACCCCGCCAAGGGCATCGACCTCTTTTACCAACTGGGCCTTGCCTACCCCGCCAATAGCGGGATTACAACTCATTAATCCTATATTTTCGCGCTTAAGCGTGATTAACAGGGTCCTGCAATGCATGCGGCTTGTGGCAATTGCCGCTTCAATACCGGCATGCCCTGCCCCGATGACCACCACATCATACTTTTCCATAAGCAACTTAGGGACGGTTCTCAATCCAAAGCGAAAAGTGTCCCTTTTTAGTGTTAGAAAATTGTGTTTTAAACGTCTAGTATAGTTGGAGGTGACAGATATGCCAAGAACAGCAAGGCTTACTATTAAAAACGGATGTTACCATGTTATCACAAGAGGGAATCAAAAACAATCGGTTTTTGGAGATACGCGGGACTACGAAAAATATCTACAATTTTTAGTTAGATACAGAAAACGTTATAAGTTCAGACTGTATTGTTTTTGCTTCATGCCAAACCACGTGCACCTTGTTATCGAAGTGAATGATCCCCAGAATTTGGAAAAGATTATGCGGGGAATAAACCTAAGTTACACACTCTATTTTAATTTTAAATACAAAAAGGTAGGGCATCTCTGGCAGGATAGATTTATGAGTAAAATTCTATATAAAGATAAATACCTGTTAGATTGTATAAACTACATTGAAACAAATCCTGTTAGGGCTAACTTAGTGAATAATATCACTGAATATCTATGGAGTAGCTATAAGCTACGCTTAACTCAAAAACAAAACATTCTAGATATACCTGAAATCTGAATTTCTGGGGACACTTCTCCGATTGAATTAAGAACCGTCCCTAGGTTATGAAAAGGAAAGGCCTGTATTATCAGGAGGGATATAGATTTTACTATCTTCGCCGAAGTCCAACCCGTGCTGCCAGAGGCCGTTATTAATTTCTTTGGACCAAACCACAGTTGCTTGCTTAGAGAGGTTTTCCCGGGATATAAAAGGCGCGCTAATAACCAGGTTAATCTTCTGGTTAATGGCCAGGGCCATATGCGAAAGAATCCCTGCGCCCCGCGCGCTTAAGTCCTTCAAAATAGAGGATTGTTCCGTGCCTTCGGGTGCGGATAGGAAACAGGAACGGTTTACCTTAAAACGGTTATATGACCTTCTATAAGCTGGCATGGCTTATGAAAGAAACTCCTCCATAAGAAATATAACATATTACTCGCCTGAAAACAAGGTGTCACGGCAATTTATAATTACTATTGCCCTGCTGATTTTACCAGAAGAGGCATGATTTCCCGGCCCAGAATTGGGCCTATTGAGCCGAGTTTTGCTGCTTTCTCGGAGAAACTGAGAGAGCCATCCGCAGGCACATTGCCTCCGGAAACAAGGAGCGGGACTGGATCTGCGGAATGCGCCTTAATCGCGCAGACAGTGGAGTGGTCTGCCGTTACCGCCACGATAGTATCGTTAATATCCAGTTTAGGCAGGAGGCTTGAGAAGAAATATTTATCTATGGCTTCGATGATTTCTTTCTTGAGCAAGAAATCTCCGTCGTGCGCCGGCTCATCCGGGCCTTTGATGTGGACGTAAATCCCATCATACTTACTTAAGGATTCCAGCGCCACCTTTGCCCACACCGGATAATCTACGTCCAGGTGGCCGCTTGAATCAGGGATTTCGATTATATCCATGCCCGTTAAAAGCGCTATGCCTTTCTCAACAGGCATCTGCACGAAAGAACCAAATTTCAGGTTAAAAATACTGCTTATAGGAGGGAATTTAGGCAGGTGGTCGCCTGCGTCACGCGATAAGATTATATTGCCGGGGAGTTTTCCTTCAGAAACCCTTTTTTTGTTCACCGGGGAGTCATTGAGTACTTTATGGGATTTCTGGGTAAATTCATTAAGGAGTGCCGCTGCTTCTTTCGCCTCTTTCAGCTCTTCATATCCGGGCATAGCCTCGGACGTGGCCACAAAGTTTTCAAACTTCTCCTTAGCGACGCCAAAAACCCCTTCCCTGTCATAAGCGGGGTCAGTATTGGTAATCCAGCCGGATAGTTTTGAATGCATTCCGCGTATCACCAACACGCCGCGGTGGCCTATCGTATTCTTGAATTCAAAAGTGGCATTCGACAAAGTAACCTTGGAATTAATCTCCTTGCTTAAAGCCGTGGCCTCATCAGTGCTCAGGTTTCTTCCTACGCGCCTGTCTTTAATGGTTGAGCCATCCTCGGCAACTGTAGCAAAATTAACCCGGAAAGCAACATCTCCGTCATTTACGGCAAGGCCTTCAGCAAAAGATTCCAAAGGCCCTCTTCCCGTATAGTATTTATGCGCGTCATAGCCCAATAAGCTGATTACCGCGATATCGGATTCCGGGGCAATACCTTTTGCTACCGGGTAAACCAGGCCTGTCTTTCCCTTCTGCGCAAGGCGGTCCATATTCGGCGTTAATGCGGCTTCAAGGGGAGTCTTATTACCCAACTCTTTTAAAGGCAGGTCGCCTAATCCGTCTAAAACTATATAAAGTATTTTTTTCATTGGTTTAACACTTGGAAAAACCGCAGGCATGGCATTTCACGCAACCTTCCTCATGGCGTAAAGCGCCGCCGCAATCAGGACAGACACCGACGATATTTACCTGGTCATCAAGGTCAAGGCTAGGATGCTCATCTTCATGCGAGTGCTTCATTGCCACAGACTCAGCCTCAACCGCTACCTGCATTGCCCTGGAATTTACCAGCCTTCTTTCTACGACCCTGGCAATAGCGTCAGCGCAGGAGAAGATACGCTGCCCCTTTTCCCAGGAGGGAGAAGGACAGCGGATATTGCGTAATTGCTCGATAATCGATTTTACTTCTATTCCGGAACGAAAACCTAAAGAGACGAGGCGCCCGAGTGCCTCCAGCTGCGACGCAGCGCATCCGCCTGCCTTACCCATCTGGGTAAAAAGCTCAAAAGGCTTACCATCCTCGTCAACATTTATAGTAACATAAAGATTGCCGCAACCGGTAGCTACCTTGGTAGTCGTGCCGATAATTACTTCAGGCCTTGGCCGGGGGGCAATCTCCTTTTTAAACTCCGGCGCTTTCTGCCCCTGCTTATCCTGCTCAGGACTACCCACATTCAAAACCTGCTCCTCGCGGCTCTTGTCCCGGTAAATGGTAATTCCTTTACAGCCGAGGTTATATGCCAATAAATAGGAGCTTCTTACGTCTTCGATTGTAGCTTCATGCGGAAAATTTATTGTCTTGGAAGTCGCGTTATGCACATATTTTTGGAAGGCCGCCTGCATGCGTACGTGCCATTCGGGGCTGATATCATGGGCGGTTACAAATGCCCTTTTTACCTCATCGGGTATGCCGTCCACATCCTGTATTGAACAGTTCTCTGCAACTTTCTGCATAAGCTCCCTGCTGTAAAAACCCTTTTCGCGCGCGACTTCTTCAAAGAGGGGATCTACCTCCACAAGCTTATCATTATCCATTACTTTACGGTAATAACAGAGGGCAAACAGGGGTTCAATTCCCGAAGAGCAGGGCCCGGCAATAATACTGATAGTGCCGGTAGGCGCAATTGTAGTCAGAGTTGCATTACGCATTCTCATAGCGCCTTCTTTTTTATCATAGGCGCTCCCCTTAAAAGCGGGGAATACACCTTTACTGCTGCCTAACTCTAGCGACTTCCTGGTTGATTCATTAAGTATGAATGACATTATCTTCTCGGCCAAAGCTACAGCCTCTTCACTATTGTAGGGAATATTAAGGCGGATAAGGAGGCTGGCCCAACCCATAACGCCAAGGCCGACCTTTCGCGTCAGCTTTGTCGCCTTCTCTATCTGCGGCAGTGGAAATTTGTTTACATCGATGAGGTTATCCAAGAAATGCACGGCCAAGTGCGTTACCTCTTTTAATTTATCCCAGTCTATCTCGATACGGCCGCCTACCTTTTTGTACATGCGGTCAAGATTTATAGAACCCAGGTCGCAACTCTCATAAGGCAACAGAGGCTGTTCTCCGCAAGGGTTAGTCGACTCAATACTGCCTAATTTAGGGGTAGGGTTATACTGGTTAATGCGGTCGATAAAAATAATACCCGGCTCTCCGTTCTTGTGCGCCTGTTTTACAATCAGCTCAAAGACCTCTTTGGTATTAATACGTTTTACCGGCTTATGGGTATGAGGGTCAATAAGATCGTAATCCTGGCCCTTCTCCAACTTCTTCATGAAATCATCGGTAACAGCCACGGAAATATTAAAATTAGTAATCTGTTTGTTTTGGTCTTTACAAGTAGTAAACTCCAGAATATCCGGATGGTCTACGCGTAAAATACCCATGTTGGCGCCGCGGCGCGTACCGCCTTGTTTTACCGCCTCGGTCGCAGCGTCATATACGCGCATGAAAGATATCGGGCCTGAAGCAATACCTCCGGTTGAACGCACCACCGCGTTCTTGGGCCGCAGGCGCGAGAAAGAAAAACCTGTACCGCCGCCGGATTTATGAATGAGGCTTGTAACTTTTAGCGTTTCAAAAATCGACTCCATTGAATCGTCGATAGGCAACGTAAAACAGGCGGAAAGCTGCCCCAGGTCTTTTCCGGCGTTCATCAGGCAGGGAGAATTTGGAAGGAATTCCAGATTTGTCATGATGCGATAAAATGATTGCGTAAGTTCGGCTGTTTCCTTTTCGCTTTTTCCGTATAATTTCTCTGCGGCTGCAATGGCGCTAGCAACGCGCATAAACATCTGCTCTGGAGTCTCTGTGGTCTTACCCTGTTCATCCCTGGTAAGATACCTCCTCTCCAATACCTTGAGCGCATTACTAGAAAGGTTCAATTTCATCTTACACCCCTGTTTTTAGATAATTTATGATTTCGGCTGGCAGTTATCAAGTATAACACGCTTACATTCCTTGTCAACAAAAAATACAACGTGTAGTATCTTTGTGCGGTTGATATACAATAAATTGTGCAAGAGCTATTTTAGCGTCCTGGCCCGAATGGGCGGCAGGATTCACGGATTACCAGCTCCGTAGGCAGGAGTATTTTCTTAACCTGCGTTTCTTTTTTCTCATTCATCAGCCGGTACAATTCCTTCACGCCATCCTCTGCCATTTTTATCAAGGGCTGCCTTACGGTAGATAGAGCTACCGGGCCGTAAAGGCCGGATGGATTATCGTCAAACCCCACGATAGACAGGTCCCTGGGGATATCTTTACCCATCTCTCTTGCCACGGCCATTACCTCAAGGGCCATTGAATCCGAAGCCACAAATACCGCGCTGGGGGGTGTAGGCATCTTAAGCATCCGGTCTGCGGCAAGGCGTGCCTGCCCCCGCGAGTAATCAGTATTAAAAATATATTTGGGGTCAAATTTTATATTATTCTTTTTTAAAGCGCGCTTGTAACCTTCCAGGCGAAGGCTGGCCGCCTGCGTGACCACATCGCCGGTGATATGAGCGATTTTTTTATGTCCAAGCGTTATAAGATAGTTCACCGCGTCTTGGGCGCCTCCCGCATTATCAATGGCAATACAACTTACGTTAAGGTCTTCGGCATAATGATTGATTACCACGCAGGCGATCTTTTTCGAAAGCGCGTCTTCTAACTGCGCCCTGTTAGCGATGATATCGGCGAAAATCATACCCCCGACTCCCCTTACATTAAGGGGGGAGCGGGCATCTGTCAGGCGCAGGAGTAAATCCAGTTTAAGTGCGGCGCAAAGTGTCCCTATACCGCGGATTAATTCCAGCGCATAAAAAGAATAGAAGACGCCTTCGTAACGCGGTATGACCAGGGCCACTACATTGCTTTTTCCAGTTGCCAGGCGCTGGGCAAAAATAGAAGGTTCAAATTTCAACTGTTTTACGGCGTCAAGGACCTTAATCTTGTTTTTTTCTTTTACGGTACCGATTTTATTGATGACGCGGGAAACTGTAGTGATGGATACGCCGGCGAGCTTAGCAACATCTTCTATGGAGATAGGCCTTGAGGCAGTTCTTCTGATACGGGTCATATACGAAAAAAAATGAGGACTCTTTAGAATCTATTTTATAATATCGCCTATTTGTAGTGGAATCGCTTCCTGTTTTATATCGCAGGCAGAAATATCGTTACGCGTCTGTGTCACTTCAAGGAGCGCTATGATTTTACCCTGCCGGTATGCCTGTAAGGTATCGCCGGCCTTGAGGCCTGCCCTGTCGCCTAAATCCACGATTACAAAATTATTTTCCCTGTTTACCGCCACTATCTTACCTTCGAATGCGCTTGAAGAAGTAACTGCTGCCGGTTCCGGCACGGTAGAGGCGGGCCGCACGACGATAGGCGGAAGCTCAACCGATTCTTTACCTTTGTCTTCTTGCGTGGCGGCCTTACTTTGACGTATAGCATCAATCTGCCCCTTTAGGACAGAAGAACTACCCGTGTTCTCAATAAGCATAGTTTCCATTTCATTTATCCTTCGTTCGAGGCCGTCATTATGCGACTGAAGATTTTCTATCTTTCTGTCCAGGGTGACTTTTCGTCCATTCAGGCTGTTCAATTGACGCATCAAAGTTATGTTCTCCTGTTTCAGCGTCTTGTAATTATCCTGAATCTTTGTCCGGTCGTTCCTCTCGCGCACGAGCTCCGTGGCGACGCTATCCATCATCTTACGGTTATACTCCAGCTGCCTCGTCAGGTCACTACGTTCCCGCTTGTAATTCTTTACTTCTAATTCAAGGTTGGCCTTTTCTTTCTGCAGCTGTTCATTAGCCAGTTGCAATGTATTAAAGTTCTTACGCATATCTTCCAGTTGTAACCCCAGCGCCGTTTTATCTTTTATAATACCTGCCCAGTATTCATCGGCGGTAGGCGGGGGCGCTACTTCTTGCGGCTGTGGTTGTATTGCGACCGGCGCAGGATTAGACACCGTCCGCTTTAATCTATTGGTCAGTTCATTACGTTCACTTATGGCCTGAGTTAAATTTTTCTCGAGTTCGCTTTTCTGCTGAGCAGCTGTTTCCAGGTCTCTCTTTGCAGTGGCAAGCTTATTGTCGTAATCGCGGATACTGGACTCAAGCTTATCGAGTTTACCGGTTAAGGTAACATTTTCCTTCTTCAGGTCATTCCTCTCTCTCGTGATCGCCTGCTTTGAGAGAAAAATCTGCACAAAAAGAAACAGGAAAACCAGGGCTATGCCGCAAACTCCGATTACCAGGAATTTAATCTTCTGGTCCATTCAGCCCTCCTCTACCATAATTGGGCGAACATCCGCTGCTCTACGAGGCTTGCCGCGCCTAATGCCACGGCATTCTCCCGTAATTGCGAATAAACAATTTTAAGGCTATCTGTGGTCTCCCGGAAAGCCCAATCCCGGATAGTAAGACCTACCTTGCTTAAGAAATCTTCTCCCGCCTCTTCGAAACCGCCTCCGATAACCACTACTTCCGGATTCAGGAGATTTACGAGGAACGCGATTTTTATCCCCAGTCTTTTAGCGGCGTTATCCAGGGCTGCCTGGGCAATGGGGTCTTTTGCGCGTGCGCCGATAAAAATACTTTTTAAATCTATGTTATCGATATTGCTGGAGGTAAGCTTAAACAGGGCTTCGGCTTTCTGCCTATCCTTAAGGCACATTGCCTTGGTATCTTCTACTATGCCTAGATCCATCTCCCAGCGTTTGATAAAACAGGGATTTCCCGGAGGACAATTGAATAAATCCTGTTCCTTAAAATTGTAAATAGATACCTCTCCCGCATAACCCTGCGCCCCGCGGTAGACCTCACCGTTAATAATAATACCGCAGCCGACTCCCGAGAACATATAGAGCGCATCCTTTACGCCGCAACTTAAACCCAGCCAATGCTCGCCGAAAGAAGCGGCGGTAGCGTCGTTTTCAATCAGCGCCGGCAGGTTAAATTCTTTTTCTATCAGGTCCTTAAGGGGCAGGTCTACAGAGGCGTAAGTATAATAATGGTCCATCTTCTGGGGCCAATGGATTGAGCCGTTCTCTTTATTTACGAGCCCGGCGATACCGACTCCCACGCCTTTTATATTTGCGGAATATTCTTTGGAACGGCGCAATATTTCGCGCACAATTTCAAGAAGGCACTCCGAGATTTCTTTCACGGAAGCCTTGGGCCTGACCACCTGGGTCTTGGTGACGATATTGCCTTTTAAATCCACGAGGAGCCCGACCATATTCATAAGGTTAAGACCCACGCCTATGGCATAACCGGCCTGGGCATTCAAATCCAGCAGCACCGGCCTCCTGCCGCCCTCGGAAACATCGAGTTCTTTTTCCAAGACAATGTTCCTCCTGATGAACTCGTCAATATAATTAGAGATGGTCACCACGTTTATGCCCATCTCCTTGGAAATATCGGGCCGGCTTACCGGGCCATGCCTGCGTAATATCTCCAATATATCTATATTACGCTTCTCTTTCTCCGTAAGCTCCTCTTTTTGAAAGTCTAATTGATGCATTTAGATTTTGCCCTGCGCTTTTTTATGCCTTATTATAAATAATGGGTATAAAAATTTATTTATTTATACTTATACTACTAAAGAAAATAGTATAAGTCAAGTATTTTTAACGGGTAATGTTATTTTACTTCTACGAAGTCAATGTTGCGGTCAAAGAAACCAGAAGGCAGGACTATGATAAGATTCAAGACTTTTGTGCCTGCTGATGGGTAGGTTGTGGCAAAACCCGATTGCGAATCCTGGGGCAAAACAGCGCCAGTATTCCCTGACCAGAGATATTGCACCTCTGGCTGCATGCATCCGGAGGCCGGCATGTTCACAGAGCAGGTAATCTGAATTTCATTATTTTTATTTATGAAGTAGCGCGAGGCAGTAAGGGTTGATTTTGCCATATCCAGAAAAGAATTTCCTTCTTTAAGGGAAAGATCCAGGAAGTTTTTGAGGTTATATTCAATAGGCTTCTTGTTCTCTATTTCAGCAAGGCGCGCCTTGGCCATTGCGGTAATATCCTGGTAATCCGTCCCTGCCAGGGCAATAAGTTTATTGTAATAATTCTTGGCGGACTCTGTATCATCCTGCCATTGCGCTAAAAGCCCCAGTTGATATAAGCTTGATATTACATAGGGGCCAATTTCTTTCTTATCCGCTAATTTATTAAAATATGACCTGCCCGAAGATACGTCCCTTAGGACATAGACGGAAATAACGCCGGCTTTAAAATTTGCTTCATTTATAAAAGCGCTCTCGGGATAGTGTTTCAATAATTCCACATACGCGTCTTTTGCCTTTATGAGTTCTTTTGCCTTTTCCAGGTTAATGGCGCGCGCATATTGAATATCTTCCTTAGATACTCCCGCGCTACACAAATCCTGTGCCTTCTCAAACACCTTCTCCGCATAAAGAGGGTCTTTTAACCCGCTATCCTTATATGTAAAAAGAGCGGCTATCTCCGTTATCTCCGCAGCAAAAAAACAGGCCTTTTCTTTCGGCAGGGTTTTGGAGACCTTCTCTATATATAAATCATAAAAATTCTCGGCTAATTCCGGATTTCCTTCATCATAAAAATTCTTTGCGGTGCCTTTAAGTTGTCCATCGCTAGAAACAGAAGTAATTACCTTATCCGCATAAAGCCGGTACAATTGTTTTGCATCTACCTTCTCACCTGAGGCAAGCAATTTATCCGCTACTTCCTTAATTACTTCGGCGTCCTTACCTGTATATCCGGAAACCGCGCTCATAAGCCCGCTAAGCGCCTCTTGCGCAAAAGGATCCTGCTGGTCGCGATGGAACTGCCACAGTATAAGGCGGCAACGCAATAAAATAGGGCTACCCGGTTCTGCCTTATCAATTACCTTTTGCGCACTGGCAGTGATATCATCCCGGTAATTATTGCCTTCAGAGAAATATTCATCCCACAATTGCTTCTCTTCCAGGTATTTTAACTGGGTATAACGCGACAACAATATATAATAATTGGCTGGGACGAAAATACAGCTCTCCTTGGCAGGAAGGGACTTTAAGAAATTCACAAAGTCAGTATACCTATTATCCTTGAAATAAATGCCTTTTAATTCCTCAAGCGGCCCTGCGATATCGCTTTTACAATCCGCCTTGAGGATCTGTTTTTGCAGGGAAACTAATTCAGGGCTATCGGCGGCTAACCCTTTGGCCGGCAGGAGATATGCCAGCATAAAGCTGACTAAAATAATCAAAAACCTCATTTTGCTTTCTTTCCTTTCAGTTTTTCATTCGGGTGCTGCCAGAATTCCCTGATGACGTAATAGGCCTTACGCGGAATACGCTTATTTATGCCGTTATCCATATCTTCGGAAAGCGCTACTATCCCGAACCACTCTTCATTCATATTTTTATTGCCCGGGGCCTGGATATCAAAATAGTAACTGCCGTTTGACCAGTTTGATTCCGTATCGTGCACCTTCCAGCTCTCCGGATTATTCTGGTCATGTTTCCACCATTCATCCGTCCATTCAAACATTGTCCCGCCGATACAGTTGCCTGCGCCTTTGGGGTTACCCGCTAAATTCTCGTAAATCTGGCGCCACTGCGACTGTAGGAAAAATGCCTGTATATTCTGGTCTTCTTTTTTGAGGTAGGCGTCGTAGTCATCAGCGCCGAATTCCGAGATTAAAATCGGTTTATCAAAGGTAGCGCGTAACGACCTGAAAAGATTGCCGAAGGTCTTACCTCTATAGATGATGCAGGCGACTAAATCCACATCCTGGCAAAACTGGTTTGCGTATTCCAGGCTTATCAGTTCGCCATTTCCCATCGCCACCGGATGCAGGGAATCCAGCTTATGGATCTCTTGAGTTAACTCATTGATGTAGGAATAATAAATTTTTGAGCGCATTGCCTTTTGTTTCTGGGGGTCTGTTTCCTTATCTATCTCATCGTTTGACCAGGTATTTACCATACCGGTACAGGAATAATTATTCTCGTTGCCCAGTATCCACATAAGTATGCCGGGTTCATCTTTATAAATTCTAACCATCTCCAAAACCTGTTTTTTTATTTTTTCCTGAAAAGCGCTATCGCCGTAAAAAGGGCAGGGATATTCCCAGAAACCAAGCCAATCCCCAAGAATCGTGCGGATGCCATAAAGATTATAGAGATCCCTGATGACCTGCCTTACGCTATCAGGATTGTCTCCTACCTGATAAATACGGATGGTATTTATTCCCATATCCTTCATAAGCTTGCCGTCAATTAACCAGGGCTTTGCCGGATCAGACCACCAGTCATAATCATGGTTTTTGCCTATGGGGATGGGATTATAACAGGCGCCTTTTACTATGTAGGCTTTATTATTGACAATTAACTGGTAATTATCAATGCCGGTTTTCTTGATATAAACTTTGCTGGGCCTGGGTGCGGGAACTGGTTTTAGCGCGGCACCCGGTTTAGGTGCTGCGCAAGAAACACAGGAGAGAAGAAGAAATAAGCCACAGGCTGCAAGCAAAAATCTCTTGCGACCTGTCAATTTAGGGACGGTTCTCAATTCAATCGAAGAAGTGTCCCGGAACAGGGACGGTTCTCGCTTTGGTTTGAGAACCGTCCCTGTTTTTGAATTATTCGTATTTAATCTCATCCAGATAGAAGGTCGCGCCTTCCGGGTTGTTATCGATATTTGCCGACCAGCAGAATCCTCCGATTACGTATGACATATCCTTGCCTTTTAAATCTATTGTATACTGCTGCCAATCTTTGGTAAGGATAACCGGCCCTATCACTGCGCTGTCAGAATCAGAGAACTCTCCCATAATGCCGCCAACCTTGAATTCTTCTATGCGTTCGCCGCCCTTTGCGCCCTTAGCCCAAAAGGTTAGCTTTACGGCCTTAGAGAGATCGTATCCGCCATCGATGGTGCCCCAGTTGTTCGCGGGATGCTGCCAGAAAATACCTGCCCATCGCGCGCCCTGCGCTGCTTTGCCGTTGTAGATAATCTTGATGCAGCTGTCGCCTAAATAGGCGTCTTCGCGGGAGGCATTATCATATTTTATATCTCCGTAATCACCCATCCAGCCTGAAGGAATAAAATGATTTTTAGGTGATGAGCTGTCGGAATAGATATAAAATGGCATTGCCTCGGATTTTTTTGCCTCAGGCTTCATGGCAGTATCTGCTTCATATTTGACGTCATCAATATAGAATGTGCAGCCTTGCGGAGCGAGGTCCGAGGTAATCACCCAGCCAAACCCTCCGTTTATATAGGAAAGGTCTTTGCCTGCCAGGTTAACCGTATATTGTTTCCAGGTATCTGTCAATTCAATCGGCCCCATTTCTACTGATGTTGAATCAGGATACACGCCTTTTATGCCGCCGACTATCACCTTTTGCAGGACCTCGCCGCCCTTTGCGCCCTTTGCCCAAAAGGTAAGTTTGGTCATGCCGGTAAGGTCAAAGCCGCCTTTTTTATTTCCCCAGTTGTTGGCGGGATTCTGCCAATAAACACCTGCCCAGCCCAATCCTTGCGATTTCTTGGCGCTGTAGGTAAATTGAATACAGGTGGTGCCGGAATGAGGGGTCTCCGTCGCCTGGTCGTTCATCTTGATATCGCCGTAATCACCCATCCAGCCTGAAGGAATAAAATGATTTTCGCGGTTAGCCTTATCGCTATAGACCGCAAATTCCTTTTTTTCCGGGGCTTTTGGTGCTACCGTTACCGTCGTAGCTGCCGTTGACACAGTCGTTGTCGTAGTTGTGGTAGTATTGGCAACTTCTTCGGCAAATACGCATGGCGTAATTACCGCAAGAACAGCCAAAATTACTAATAACTTTTTCATACACACCTCCTCATTTGGTTCATGGTTCATGGCAAAATATTCTACTATGAACTATGAACTATCAACTATCAACTATGAACTATATCATTTCTTCCAAAGTTTTTTATATACAAAGTAGCTTTTGCGTAATTGCCTTAAAAAGGGGCTAAGCTTTCCTTCGCCCTGGCCGCATAAACCAAGCCATTCTTCATGCATATAGCCATCCGGAAATGGCCCGGCGAACAAGCCTCTCGTATCATGCACGGACGGCTCATATGCTTTCCACCATTCATCCAGGTATTCAAAAACAACCCCGCCTATGGAATTCCCCGCGCCTGTCTCGAAAGCCATGTTATTCTCGATATCTTCCCACGAGCCCTTATGATATTCGGCCTGGAGCTCTTCTGCTTCATCAATGCTCTTACCGTCCGCGTAAGCCGGGCAGCCGAATTCAGTGATGAATACAGGTTTATCCGCTTCCTCTTTTACGCCCTCCCAAAGACGGCCGAATCCGGAGTTGCCCCTGTAAACATTGGTCCCAAAAATATCTATGTCTGGCGCGTCCTTGCCAAACTTATCCAGATATAGTGTATCGCCGCTACATATGGCTACGGGATGCTCGGGGTCGATTTCTTTTATTCTCCTGGCCACCTCATTTGCAAATTTAAAAAAGGTGTCCGGTTCTTTATCGGCATTACAGGCCAGGCCATACACGTTTTCATTCCCTAAAAGCCAGAAAAGAATAAACGGCTCGTCTTTAAATTCCGTTACCATCCTGACTACTGAATCCATCATATTCTTTTTCTGTTCCTCATTATTGTAATCTGTTCCCGGATTCCATGGCGCGCCAGAGCCCAGGGCGTATTTTCCCAGGAAATCACCCATGATTACCCTTATCCCGTAAGTTTTATACAGGTCGCGCAGAAGCTCTTTATTTACCGGATACGGCTGATGGTACAACCGGACCGTATTTGTCCCTAAGCTCTGTATAAGGAAGAAATCGCCTATAGAGGGCTCGTCTTTATCCTGGATATTATTGCGGTTCCTATCCACAAAAGCATCATAGGGCCCATCGATTTTTCCGTTTTTATTAAAGTCGTCATACATCCAGTTGGTCATAGTCTTATCATCCGGGGATTGCCCTACCTTTGTCGGCGCGTAAGTTATACCTTTAATTATATAGGGCTTGCCTTCAACAGTAAGTTGCCAGTCACCTGTTTCGTATTGCAGGAGGTGCACTTTTCCTTTACCGAGGCGGCGCTTTATGCTTAAGAGGTTTATGTCCGGCTTTGATTTAATTTTATCAAGAATATTTACTTTTACGAATTTCCCGGGGCTGGCGACGACTATATCGTTAGCCACATCATTGTCATAACCATTTATTATCTTTATGTCGGCGTCCTCAAGTTTATAACCTAACTGCGGATTGCGGCGCAGTAAATAATCTATCCTGTCTATCGCTGCCTGACCGACGTACCAGGGGGTGTGCCAATAAGTCCAGCCGTAAGCGCCGGGAAAATGCACGACAATAGCGTAATAACATTTTATGGCATGTTTAATAAGTCCTGCCTTCTCCAGGATAAAAGCGGTATAAAATAATTTAACCCCCTGCGGCTCTGGGGCAATGGCCCACCTCAAAAACGCCGACTCTAAATCAGGGGTATGCAGATAATCCCAGTGCGGGCACTCCAGGCGCTTCTCTTTCATAGCCGTCTTAAATTCCGGGTCCCATCTTACTGAAGTGCTATTAGGATAAATCGCCTCGCCCACCGCAGCCATTAATCCTTCCTGGTCTTTAACCTCGTATTTATAATCCTTTGTGCCCACATTCTTAAACTCGCCGTATTTGGCGTAGTTGACGAAATCTTCCTTTCCCGGGTCATAAAGGGTTATTTTGGTGGGGGTTTTGCTTATCTGGCACTCTTTCTTTTTTTCATCTATTACGCCCGGGCATTTGCAGGGGACGGTATCCGCGGGAGTTATCTTGATAATGCTTTCGCGGCTTGCTTTCGCCACTTTCCAGAACCAGCCACGGGGGTCCCATGCCTGGGCAAAACAATAGTTGTCCACAACGATCCGAAAGGCTTTTAGCGCCTCATCATTATTTTTCTTTATATCGCGCCAGGCCTCTGCCTGGATAAAATAGGCGGTGCCTACGTCATTTAACGATTGCAGCGCTTCAATATCCGGCCGGTTAACCGGAAATCCACGCAGGGAGTTTTGCTGTTTGTCTGCCTGGTCTTTATAAAGCTGGATGATTTGAGCGGTGTATTGCATGGTTTCATCAAACTTGCCTTCACCTTTAGCTGCCCAGGCCTTTACGATTAACTCTCCGGAGGTGGGTTTGGCCGCAGGTGCCGCAGTATTTTCTGCGAAAGCAAAAGTTATTGCTAGGCATACTATGAACCATGAACTATGAACTATGAACAACTTTCTAAATTGAGGCATCATCCTACAACCGCTCCTTGTGTTACGCCCTTAACAATATACTTCTGCATCAACAGATATACTATTATTATAGGTAGGGCGGTAATGGTAAGCCCTGCCATTAAAAGCGGGTAATTGGTAACAAACTCCCCCTGGAATGTCTGTAGCGCTACCTGTAAAGGCATAAATTTACGGTCGTCGAATATAATGAGCGCTAGTATATATTCATTCCAGACGCTAAGCGCGTTAAAGACTACAACCACTGCCAGTACCGGTTTTGCCAAAGGAAGCGCTACGTGCCACCAGATGCCCAGCTTCGAACAGCCGTCAATACGCGCGGCATCCTCCAGTTCCTTGGGCATTTTATCGAAAAATGTTTTCAAAAGGAAGATGCTCGTGGATAACCCTACGTTTATCATACACAGGATATAACCTACAGGCGTGTTTCTCAGGTGCAGTTTATTAAGAAGCACGTAAAGGGCAACGAAACTTCCCGGTATGGGAATCATCATCGCGGCCATAAACATTATAAACAGGATATTTCTTCCCGGAAATTTAAAGCGCGAGAAGGCATAAGCAGCAAGCGAGGCGATAATAATAATGCCGAATACCACGGCAGTGGTATAGAGAATACTGTTAAGAAAATTCCCTCCGAACCCCCCTTCTTTCCAGGCAAGTATATAATTCTGCCAGTGAGGATGATGGGGCAGCAAAGATAAATCTTTAAATATGGTATCCTGGGTCTTGAGGCTCGAAGATACCATCCATAACAAAGGGAATAAACAGGTAACAGTAACAGAAAGCAGCAATAGATGCACCAATACGTTAATTGTAATTTTCTTGGCCTTATAATAAACAGGCGTTCTCATATACCCTTCCAGGGACGGTTCTCAATTCAATCGGAGAAGTGTCCCGGAACAGGGACGGTTCTCGCTTTGGTTTGAGAACCGTCCCTGCATATTTAACTCCTGGATTTTCTGGAAATCCGGTATTGCACAAAAGAAATCGCCATAAGAATCGCGCCGAAATTAATACCCAGCGCGCAGGCATATCCAAAGCGGGAAGAACCGCGCATTGCCGCTAAAATCCTTAATACAGGCATAGAGGTGTGCCCCGCGAATTCTCCACCGACAAGCCCGATAATCAGGACAAATACCTGCATGGTCCCCAGGATCGTTAGTATGGCCACCAGCACCATCACCGGTATCATGAGGGGCACGGTAATCTCCTTGAATTGCCGCCAGGCATTTGCTCCATCTACCCTTGCTGCCTCGTAAAGTTCCCGCGGTATGGTCTGTAACCCTGCCAGGAATATCAGGAATCCCCAGCCAAAACCCTTCCAGCAGTGAACAATCGCTACCGTAGTAAGGGCCGTTTTAGGGTCAGAAAGCCAGTTGTGCGCCAATTGCGGCAGCCCCATGCCAATAAGAGAACGGTTGATAATATTTGCCCCGTCTACATCGTTAATAATAAAGCGCCAGGCCATGCCGACTACGATCTCTGAAAGGACCGGAGGGATAAAAAATACCACGCGGTAAAAATTTTTCAGGCGTATCTCCCTGTCACAGGCCCAGGCCAATAGAAATGCCAATATATTCTGGAAAGTGAGCGCTATCAACGTGACGTATCCGGCATTCCCGATGGACTGCCACCAGCTCTGGTCGGTAAAAATGGCCTCCTTAAAATTTGCCAGGCCGATAAAGGGCTTGAGCCGGCTTATGCCGTCCCAGTCGGTAAAACTTAAATAAAAAACGTTGATAAAAGGAATGATGTAGAATATGGAAAATATAAGCACGGCGGGCAAAACAAACATGTAGTTTTCTGTTGTTGATTTTAATTTCATACGATTTGCCACCTGTTACCTAAAACCTATGGCCTTTTTTTAGCTAACTCCCGCTCTTTTACCTTCTGCACTTCCCGGGCCACCTGTTCAGGCGTCTTTTCTCCGATAATAATCGACTGAATTCCCCTGTCCCAGGCCTCGATAACCGCAGAAAATTCTGAAACGCCCCAGACATTAGGGTGGGTAGCTACGTCCATACCCTTGGCAAAATCCGCCAGTATATCCGGTATCTTTCCCAGGCAGTTTTTATTCGCAGGCAGGTTATTGGTTTCCTGCGCCAGGTATGCCTGCTGATCTCTATCGGTAAGCCACTGTAAGAATTTTACCGCTTCTTCTTTATTTTTGGAATGCGCGCTTATCATGAAAGATGAACCAGCGCCTCCCCAGATACTCATCGGAAAATTGATCGAGGCCTGAGGCGGAAGCATAACGCCGTAGTCAAGCTTGGAGTTCATTCCTTTATATACATTGACACACCAGGAACCGTTAAAGGCAAAGACTGCTTTTTCGTTGGCAAAAAGCTGCTCTGCGGTCTTATTGACCATGGTCACAAGGCCCTGGGCTAAAATACCGGATTCCCGCATCTGCCTGAAAATATCCAGCACCTCTATCCATGCCGGGTCAGTATAAGGCACATCTCCCCGCAGCGTTGCCAATACCTTCTCTTTTCCCATGATGTTAAAGGCGTAGTCACTGGCGAAACAATCAATCATCCATAATTCTCCCCATCCTGAAACAAATCCCTGTACGCCGGCTGCCTGGATTTTCTTTCCTAACTCCAAAAACTCCTGGAAGGTCGCGGGAGGATTTCGGGGATTTAATCCCAGCTGTTTAATAAGATTCTTATTATAGACCATCTGTATGGTCATTATGTCTATGGGCGCGCCGTAAATACCCGGCGTTACACCGTAACTATTTGCCTCGGCAAATTCATTCACTGCCAGCGCCTTAGGAAAAAAATTATTTTTCCATTCGGCGTTATTTGCCTCCATATAAGTAGTGAGGTCAAGTATATGGCCTGCTTTTATAAAAGAGGCAAAATCCCTTTTTTCTCCCAGTATCCCGAAAATATCAGGTAAATTCTCTCCCTGGGCTGCCGCGCGCACCTTCTGTGAATATGCATCCGATGGCGCATAAAGCTGGAAATCAATTTTCACTCCTGTTTTTGCTTCGTAACGGCTGGCGAGTTCCTGAAAAACGGGTTCTCTATCCGTCATCCAGTGCCATACGGTAAGAGTAACAGGGCGCTTGCCCTTTTTAGCATTGCACCCTGTCAGTAAAGGTAAGATTAAAATACCTGAAAATAATAAACTTAATAATATTATTGTTTTACGCCGCATCTTTCCTATCCTTTCTTTTAATGGGGAATGGGATATATGAGGACGAATTACCTTAAAAACGAATACTAAAATGTAACATATATTTACTTTTAGGTCAAGATTTTTTTGCCTACATTGGCATCTACCTGGCGCTAATCGGAATTGCGCCAGTATTGCCCTCGTGGGCAAACCCACGCAAGGCGTAACTTCTTCACTCTCTTACCTATATGTGTATAGATAATCCTGCATTACCTGGCTGCCAATAAGCCGGACATTCCCATTAAATTGGCCCTTTCAAGGTTCACGCCTACCCGGAAATTCTCCCTGCCGCCTTTTTCGCACCAGGCCACTTCCCCGCGTAAATAATGCGGCTCTTGCCTCCCCGGGACTTCTACCCACATCTCTATGGGCGCGCTATTGGATAATTGCCCATTCAGGGTAATACCTAGCCCCTTGGCGCTGATATCGTTTGTCCAGCCCCTGCCTTCCTGGTTGGAAAATAAATCAATGTAACGCAGGTTAAAGCGCGCCGGAAACCGTTCAAAAACCCGCTTGTCGGAAAACTTCTCTCCTTCCATATTCTCACCACCTTTCTTATTTTCTTCTTTGATACCCCTGCGCCATTCTTTCTTGATTTGTCCTGCGCAGTAGCGCCGGGCAAATTGGCTGATTTTTTCTTTATCGTCGTCGCTTATCTTACTAAAATACAACCCGTATACATTATGGCCGTCTATTATCTTCTGCCAGGCCACCCAGCATGTTGCTTCTACAGAGCAATCCTTGCTTAGTGTAATGCGCAAGTTCTTATAGGTATCTTTCTCTATCCTGCGGCTGATAATAATCTGCGCGCCCTTAAAACAAATATCCCTGAGCTGGCAATCGACAGATTCTTTACCGTCGCCCACTGCCACCTTTACCTGTTTATACAACAGGTAACGCTGGAATTCTCTACGCTCTTTAATCTCCATCGCCGTTTAACTAATGCCTGTCCACCACTGTTTTCTTAGCTCCTTCGGGAAATTGCTCTCAACATAATCATAGATCCTGGTTTTATATGCGTCATTGAGGTCGTGAAAGCGCAGCCCATAACAGCAATCCTGTTCGCCATCCTGGCTCCAGGCAACAGACGCCTCTGTCCGAAAACCCAAACCGTCTGCCAGATCCACCCTTATCCTTGATAATGCTTCGGGAAATACCTTCCGGGGCAAAAACACACGCATCCCCTCGGTGCTTATATCCCTGACCGTACACGGCATCCCCCTGCCGCACTCTTGATCAAGCATGATCTGTGCCGGTTGATTCACTTCCCATCTCACCATCTTCCTGCGCTCATCCATCTTATTCTCACCTCCCTTCCCCGCTAGGGGACACCCGCGCAATTTCCCCACAGAGGGGACACCGGCGCAATTCAAATAAGCGCCGGGTGCATGCATCGCACGAGGTGCTATTGTTTTCCCGTGGCTTTTCTGTACTAACTGGCGATTAATTAATTTAGACGCAGCTGTAAATAAAATGGGCAACTCTCGTGCGGAAAGATACGGGGCAAGATGACGCGTTAAGGCATCACTTTTAGATGGGGTGTTGTCTGGAAGTTTTTCAAAATCCGCTCTTACCTGCAACATCTTTCCTCGTGTTGGCTTCCGGTGTTCTTGCGTAACAGAAACTTCTTGCTTCCCCAAAGGAGAAAATAAGTCTCTGCGCCTTCCGTGGCTAGATCGCAGGCTGCTATTGTTACCCATTATTATATCCCAAGTTACGTAAAATATCATATTTTATTTTTACTCATTGTGTTGCTTTTAAAATATCCACCTCTGCCCAAAAATTATGGCAGAGGAGGAGACTTCTGCAGTATCCGTAACCATTCAATCAGCTGAATTAAGGAACTTATTTTTTCACCCACAAAAACATACCTGGAGTCATCTACATATATCGGCCCTACCTTATCGTATCTGACGGGGCCGTATTCCTCTTCTTCCGTAAAGGCGATTTCAGGGAGCCTGGCCGGCGTCGATGAGCTTTTCCCGGCAACATCGCAACCCGTATCTGGTTTGTTTCCGGATGCCGGCGAGCTGCCGATATTATCCTTACTTTTTTTTGTTTTACTCACTACTGCCTTACCCATCTTTCTCCGGCAAGCGTTGATTAGGTCGGTCTGGGGATAGGTCAATCCTTCATCATTTTCTAAGGCACCAATTTGATCCAATATGGCTTTTGCCTTGTGCTTGCGGCCTTTACCCAGGGCATTAGTTAGCTGCCAATATAAATTGCTGAATTTTCTTTCTTGTTCCAGTGCCTCTTGTTCGCCATCCGTGTCAAGAGAAGATAACTGGGATGTTTTCTCTGGGAGTGCCTGTGTTAAAAACAATGGCACAGGTTCTCTTTTAAATTTAATCGTCATTATGGCAACATAACGCAGCTGTGTGCCCTTTTCTGCTGCCGCTTCAATTAATTTCTTTTCTGCGTAATCCAGAGCCTTTATAATCTCATTATCCTCTCCGCAATTATTAGGTAATGTCTCAATATGCTCACGGAAGAACGCCAACAAGAAGGGCCATTCATTCAACTTCACGATATGCTCGATCTGTTCCGCGAGCGTCTTCCCCTTTAACTCACGACGGCTCCGGAGCTTGTCTTTTAAATAATCGCTTTTGTCCAGCCACCCCATGGCCGCCTCGCATCTTTCTATAGTAAAATCTGGGGCCTTTAGCTCCTCTACTGCCAGCTGCGCTTCATCCTGCGCCGGAGAGCTGCCGGTTACTCCAGAATTATCCTTTCCGCCGCCTGCGCCGCCGCCTTGAGGTCCATTGCGTAAAGACACTTTATTACCGTGACTCTCATTCTCTTCTGGATCCATGCTACGCAAGACAAATTCATCATCTTTAAGAAGAGCAACTTTAAATTGACTCCTTAAACCTTTTATAAAATCAGACAATTCTACCTTGCCGTCCTCCGTTGCTAAATTCCAAGTATTGGGAAAAATTAAAACATGGGTAGATGGGCTAATATTACCCAACAGATTAAATAGCCTTTTGAGTGCATGCGGCATGAGATGATGTATTACTGCATTAATCATTATAAAATCCGCTGAAAGGGCGCGATTTATAATATTCTCATCAATAATATTCCCAAAAATTAGTTCAATTGAATCTTTTACAAAAGGTAAGTTTCGATTCACGAAATTAACCTTTGCCTGATAACGTTCAAATTCCCGCTGAGACGGTAAGTCAGGATTTTTTAACTCAAAACCAGAATCTAAATGGATTCTTGCTAGAGATAAGAAATCTTGTTCTATATCAACCCCCGTAACTTTTAGCTGAAGGTTCTTCCCAAATTTTATACCCCATTCAGGATGTCTACTGACTTCATCAAACACAACAGCAGCTAGCGAGGCAGGCTCCTCTCCGGTACCACAACCTAAACTCCACATATTTATCTTAACAGGTAATTCGTTATTATGTTTTTCCCTATCTATAATTATCGCTAAAGATTGCCTTATGTACTCGTATTCTTTATCACATCTTAAACAATCAGATTGGCTAACTACAATAAGATACTGATCTATAAGATACTGATGAGCCGAAGAATTCACATTATTCAAGTCAGCAATAACCCGATGAATATCATAGTTATACTGCCTGAAACAATCATACAAATAAGAAGCCCCAGACTGCTGCGCTGACATCTCTTCTATCAATTGCCTGAGAAAATTCAAAGAGGTTGGCGCTCTTCGAGAATCGCCGAACACCTTCTCATAAATACCTGTGCTGTAAAAAACATTCTCGATTGTTTTTATTTCTGCCTGACTGATATTATAGCGGGACATAATATCGTGTAGTTCCGATAACATTCCCTCTTTCTCCGCCGGCGAGCTGCCGCGCTTAATAACTTCAGTAAACTTAATCGCTGTCTCTAGGGGGTTTGCTACCTGGGTAATCGCTGAATTTACCAGGAAACCATTAAATCCTATCATTAATGCTTGCCTGGCCTGTTCGGGGACACCTATACCGCACTCAGCAATTAACGAAATATCCGGCCGTATTTCCCTAACCCACCTTATGATATCTTTCATTTTCGTAATATCGCCCAAACCTTGGTTAGAACCCGGCTTTGTCCCTTCAATACGTAAAGCAATGACCTGAGGCGTTTTTAACAATTTTTTTAGCTTTGCTCTGCCAATATCTTTTCCTATTAAAGGGATAATCTTAATGTTTTTGTTTAATCCAGCTAACTTACGGGTTGCTTCCAGAATATTGTCATTTTTAGTCATGAAATTATCATCTCTGATTTCAAGCTTAACATAAGGAGATTTCATAATCATAATCCCTAACCCTGCCATTTTTACAGCCGCATCCACTGTTTGACACCTACTGGTATTGATGAGAATAATAAAATCTCTGGTTTTATTTTGTTTGGTTAATTTCTCATGAACTAATTTTATATAATCTAACTGCGCAAATTCCGACACTGAATTTAAATCACCTTCTTTACCCAACCTGCACCAGCCAGCATTATCTTCAATCTCGGCTTTCTGCAGATAGCTCTCCATAGGTTTTATATGATATCCGGCCCTCATGTTTAATTCTTCGATACGCACAGGTGTAAAAATAAAGAATTGTGCGTTTGACTCTACGACAATGTCAGCTGCTATTTCCGTGGTAAGGATTTTAATGCAACTTCCTTTACCACGCGCATCATTAGATATATGTGTAATGGCTAGCGGAGCGATAAAAGGATATAATTGTCTATTATCAATTACTATACCGCCGTGCCTGCCCGCGCTGGCGGCAGGGCTGCTGCCGCACACACTAACGAAACCATCGGATTGTACTTGGTAAGCATCATCGGTGGCAGATTCAGCGGCAAGTTTTCGTGCCTCTTCGGGAATATAACAGTCTTCCAGCCATTTCAGGTTATTTTCAATCACCGCCCGTTCCTGAATCTCGCCTGCAAATGCCCTGGGAAAGATAATCTTTCCCCCCTCCTCTAATAATTTCTTCTTTGCCTGCAACCAATAAGATACATTACAAGATATTGGTTGGTACTTCCATCCCTTCGGAAGACGGTCATTAACTTCGTGTATGGCTATTTGATAAGGAATCAAGATTTCAATCGCCCTTAATCTTTGGTTAATTTCCTGGATGTTCATCTCAATTGCTGCGTCTGCGTTTTTCCTTAACAACTCTTTCTTGGCCACCAACCATTCCCTTACCGGTGAAAATAAATCTAATCCTTCATCGATCAGCCGGTCAATCACTTCATAGTAGGCGTCTCTATATGCCGCCGCTAATTTACCCGCTATCTCGGGTTTGATGAGCAACCCTAGATTGGCTTTTTGCGCCCTATGGTGCTCAATTTGGTCAATAAGTTTTGCGATATAATTATAGAATTCCTCCGCTATTTCAGGCATCTTTGGCAACATTTGCTCTAAATTGCGTTTGGTCTGTCTTAAGGCCGTCAGGTTGGCTAAAGTACTGATTTCTTCTAATTCTAATGGGCGTAAGATTAGCGCTTCCAGCAAATCCTGGTTAAGCTTGAGGACGATGCTGAAAAATTCCTCTTTTAAAGCGGCTTTTCTCTGAACCCATTTTTTTCTCTCCCTGTTAAATAAGCTTCGGGAAAAATCCTGGATTTGTTTAATGTCCCATGGCGATAAACCGTCAGGCCATTCCTGACAAAATACTATTTCTCGCATAATCTCCAACATTTGCCTAATTTCTTCAAGGTCGGTAAGCTGGAGTATTTCGCCAGCTACTAAGCTGCGGATCTCGAGATGCGGAGAACGCAGCCTTGCTTTCAACCTCTCTAGTTTATGCTCCCAAAGTTCCGTAGTTGTTTCGTACACAGTTATTGTTTCCTCGGGCAGCTCTGAGTCGCCCTCACTGCCGGCAGGGCTGCTGCCGCGGATGTATTTTTTCCTGTCTGCTAATTTTGCCAAAACTTCTTCTGCTTCAAGCAATCGCAAGACATTACGGTCATGCGCGCGGATATCGGTAAATAACTTCTGCCTATCTATTTGTTTATCTGTAATTGCAGTATACCAGTTAGCCAGATGAGAAACCGAGTTCCACTGCGCCATGGTAATACCATTGAATACGCGGGCTCCCTTGTTATGCGCCTGATATAAGAACGGGGTGACCAATGGGTCTGTGATAATATCAATCACGGTTTGCCTTCGCGAAATTATTTTTGCGGCACCGGCAAAAGGAACCGGGCCGTGCAAATCAGAATGCATGCCAACACCGGTGGCATTAACTATTACCAAGGAATTACGTAAAAGTTTTTTAGATTCAATGAAATTGAACCTACCAAAACCCATAGACTCCATAATCTGGAGCTTTTCAATGCCTGCACCCGCTAAGGCAAAATTAATTTCCATTCCTGCCCCGCCCAAGCCTAGAATCGTGAGAGTTCTTTTTTTCCAATTTGGCGGAAACTGGCTTTTGTACGCCTTAAGAAACGCAGCGCCATCTGTAGCGTCAAGCATTAACCGACCGTCTTTCTTAGTTATATGGTTAATCGCCCCGGCTTCCTCAACGGCATCCGAAGCAATAACTAAATGCTTGTATTCTCTGGACATATAAATCTCCTTGGCTCTCATTTTCCAAGGCGCGGTCACTACGGCTCCGATTACACGCGGAGAGTCTTTCATCAAAGCCAATGCCTCGGCAAGTTGCGTTTCGTCTTGCACGGGATACGACACGCGAAGCGCATCAAGGCCTAAAATATTTCTAAAGGCGTTTTCATATTTCTTATCGGAATTTAGCGAGCCGGATTTTCCTATAAATAATGCAAATTTTGTGCTCTTGTTGACGGCAAATCCTTCCTGCTCTGCCAGAACCTCAAGCTCATCTTCAAAATTGGAGACGGTTCTATTTTTCGCCGGCGAGCTGCCAGCAGTAAGGCTTGCTGTTTGAGGCCCCTCTTTGGATTTATTTTGCGCAGCATATTCAAGGGCATTCAAGTACCACCACTGGGCTTCGCGGGAGACCTTCCATGCTCTTATGTCTATCCTATTTTTAAAAATGGGGCCGTCTAATACTATCGTGTGATAATCATTATAATCTCCTATTAAGTCAATATTACTATCATGCAAGAACTTCATAAAGTCAGAGTCTATTTTATGGCCAAGCCATGACCTGCCGATAGCTTCCGATGGGGTGCTTACGACAATTGCCTCAAACCCGTCATGCAAGAAATTCCTAAGAGCGTCTTCCGGTCCCTGTTCATATAAAAGTTGGGGCGCATCCAATCCAAGCTCTGCGCATGTCTGCTTAAGCCATAATGCATTTATGCAGGGCCCGAATTCATGCCCTCCGAAGATACAACCCCTGATCTTCCGGTCATTGCTCCTAAGTTCTGCTATGGCATCCATGAATTCAACTGAATCGTAATATTCTCCCCGTACCTCTTTTTTATAAAGAGAAACCCCCAATGCATTTGCCTGCAATTGCAATAATCCTGTTTCTGTCCCATGAAAACATACTCTTGTCTGCTTTTCTGAAACAAAACTAACGAGGGAAGAAACGTTATATCCTTTCTGCAGCGCCCGATACAAAGCATGGCAGCAATCTTTCCCGCCACTCCAGAATAACAAATAATGCCCATTCGCCGGCGAGCTGCCGACTTCCTTTGGCCTCTCTGCTGGCCGACCATTCGCCGGCGCGGATGTGCCTGCCTGGGAAAGTCCGCCGGATTCAAGGCCCGGCATTCTTTGATTATCAAGCAGATTATTTTCACTGCCGCGGTGGAAAACATTATCCGGCTCCAATCCCTTGATCCTACACAGATGCTCATGGAAAAAGTTATTATATTGAGCTGTTGTCATTTCCGGCTTTAAGAGATCGCTATATCCTCTTAAGACCTTCAAAAATTCGCTGTATTGTGTATTATAAACTGTCTCATATCTTGTCTCTGCGGACGGCGTTCTTTGCGCAAGGGCTTTTCCAGATTCTTGATGGAGGCTGGCGATAATCCTGTCTAATGCGAGGCGAGCTTGTTCTATTCTCCCCTTCCTTGCCTCTATTGTTTGAGCCACAATTGGGCCAATGGCAGACCTGATCCTCTGGACAAACTCTTTGAATTTCACAGAATATGCATCTGCGGGCTGTCTTGTCGAAGGAACTTCTTGCAATTTTCTAATTTTACCGAGGATGTCTGAACGGTTAAGCTCAAAAGCACATAAAAATATTCTTAGCGCCATATAATAGCCGAATTTTTTGCCGTTTTCTCTGATATTACCGCGGGCAATGCTGATATTCTGCATTCCTTTAATGATCTGATGCAGCCAGTCATCTATTTCTGCCTGTTCTGAAGCCAGTCCGCCTTGCTGGATATATAAATCTCCTGCATCTTCCGCCGGAGAGCTGCCGCGGCCGCCCGCGTTGCCGCCAAACTCCCCATCTAATACTAAATGCCCTGAAGCGTAATAATCTATATCTATATAATCTCGCACACTCCCCTCTAATTCTAATATAGTTTTGCCTGTAACAAGAACTAACCTTTTAAGTTGTGTGCAGCCCCAGAGAAAATCTTTTATTCTACAAATTTGTGCCACTATCTTCATAACATTATCTCGCAACTCCCAATCATTCTCTCTTAATATACAGCTTAAAACTGCCCTATCGCCGAAATTATCCATTCCTAGCTTATGTACGATAAGCCGTGCTTCTTGCTTATTGAGCCCAAGCATGAGAAATTTATCGGCAATGTTCCAATAATTTCTATACGAGGCGCGTAGTTTATCACAGTTTCGTTTTAATGTGGCCTTGTCCCTAATAACAGCTCCTATAAAAGAATCGAATTCTTTAATTACTTTATTTATCTCATCAAACGCCTGCCTTGCCCAGTCCCTGAATTTCTCCATTTTATCCAGCTCCATGACCGCTGCTGCCATATTATTTATTTCAACCCAGTTACCGGGAATACCTGATTTTATAATACCTTGGGGCATTTCACGGCTATAAAAAGGCGAAAATCTATTTATCTTTTGCACCAATATCTCGCCATTATTCTTATATCCTTCTTGGGCTCCTAAAACGCCGCCATTACCGCGGCCCGAAAGAATTGCATAAACAGCTCTTTCCTTTAAATGCCTTGCCGCTGTAATAAATAGCGTATCTATAGAACCTGTTGCCTCTTGAATATTTATATTATTGGTTACAAAAAGACGCTCTTCATCGTCTTTTCCAATACTAATATTATGACCGATTATAATCGTGTCTTTTTCTAAATAAACTTTCTCATCAATATTTCCAAAGAGAATAATTTTATGCGTGAATTTCTTGACGATTTTTAGAAAACGGCGATTTTTATTTACCGGAAGGGGTGTGTTTACGACTATCGGAGGATGCTTAAGGGGTAATTTTGTTATAATTTTTTCTAGTGCCCTATAGCCGCCTTGAGATGCCCCGACTACAATAATTTTCCCTTTAAAATCCGGGACAGTTAGATTTTTCTTCTCTATTGCTCCGCTACCTACGCCTGCCTTGCGCTCTAGGCTTTCTCTTAATTCTTTGGCGACTCTTTTTAAATCATATCTGTCTTTTTCTGCAAAAGAAGGGATTATTTTCATACCAGTATCGTCTAACCACAGCTTATCCTTATCTAACCTGTCTGTTAATACTATGTAGCCGAGCGAAGCTATTGTTTTTTCGTATAGTAACACGTATTGCTCTAACTCATTCACCGGATTACTCTTGCCTCTTCTAAAACGCAGTAGCAAGACTACTAGGCTAGCTATACACATTGTTGGGCTGTGTAGAAGTTGATATATTAATCCTGAATCTGGCTTATTAGGTATTTTCTTTATTTTTTCATAAGTATCTAAAAGATCTTTTTTTGTTTCTGATTTATTTAATAACCAACGCATTGCCTGGGCCACTGCCATGTTGTCTTCTTTTGAGATTTCTTTATTAATATCTCTTATAGTTAAGAGAATCACGTAGTTAATAAAGAAAACTTTTGTCGCAAACATCCTGGAAGTGAATTTCTTTAATTCTTCGCGCAACTCTGCCGTATCGCCACCCCTATAATGCCGCTCCAAAATCTCAATTGCTTCTTGCAGACAGACAATATTTATCGTATCGTATATCGTCTCTGCCTGCTTTTGGCCGTACACCATTCGCTCATAGACTGCTTTTAAATTACCTAATACTATTGGTGGAGATTCCTCTTTCTTTATTCCAGAATATGCCCAGCGCGGCAATAATTCTTCCATGATGTACCTACCGGCTTCTTTAATCTCAAGATTATTTTTATTCAATGCTTCAATGCGCGATTTTATTATCCTGGCCAGCGACCGTTTTCGTAGGTGATATGGCAAGACGACATAAGATAAAAATACTGATAAAACCACCACTGCTAATATCGTAAATTCAAGCAGCGAAATTTTACCGTCAGCTGCAAGGAACTTTTTTATCTGACTTAATCCGCTATCACTGCCAAGGATAAGCGCCAACAATGCAGGTCCGCTATAACAATATAATCCCCTGCCCCCACCCGCCTCTTCCGCCGGAGAGCTGCCGCGGCCGGTGCCATTTTTTGCCTGGTCTATCCTTTTCCATGCTTCCATGGTATTGCTCAACTCTTCATAAACCTCATCAGCAAATCCATCGCGGTTGCCGACATCTTCTACGATAGGAATTATCTCTCCTAGTAATATGAATTCCTTTTCGGCAGAAAGCTGTTTTCCGGCCAAGCTAAATACCCTCTTTAATAACCCGGCTAATAAAAGTGCTTCGTTGGGTAGGAGGGGCTGCTTGGGGCAAATCGCCCAATAATCCTTTATCGCCTTAACGGCCTTGACTAAATCCAAGTGGCGGTCCGACGCATAAACATTACAAAGCCTGTAATGCCCGCTTAGGAGGAATCTCCTGCTTTCGCCGCTAAAATGCACTTCCAGTTTTAGGCATTCGCCAAACAGTACATCTGCCTCAGACAGCATCTTTTCGGCAGAGTTGTAATCTTCGGCTTTAATCGCCTTATGTACCGCTTTTGTCTTATCGCTATATTGCATTACTTTTGTAATGGCTTCCATTAGCTGCCTCGGTTTCAAACGAAGCTCGATTGGGAAATACACTTCGATGCTTTTACGGACAAAAATATTCCGCCTTATCTGGAACGAAATCCAGTTAAGCATGTCTTGCCGGCTTCTCTGTACTTGGCGCCGTTCCGAGCTTTCTAAAAGAGAAAACAGGAACTTCACCAAGATAACATCCGTGGTTTTAACATGTTCGTGGCTATACCATTTCAGGAATAAACTTAAGGACTCTATAAATAAGCCGGCGGCCTTCTTGAAATTGCCTTCTGACGTAGCATTTGTTCCCAAACGCCTATAAGCCAATATCATGAAAGGTATCTCGCAAAGCACCTTTTCGTTAAACCTAGAACGCATCTGTTTATCTACGATCTCCCTGGCTGTCTGCAGAAAAACAGCCGCTTCCTTGTATCTGCCTTGCTTCATCCTCTGATGCGCGAAGCGCGTACAAAATTCGCATTCCCACACCTCCTCGCACGGGCCTTTTCCTGCCGGTGAGCTGCCGCTTCCGCCCGTGGCGCTATCTTCAAGGGTGCCCACCTGGAGGAAGGCCCCAATGGAAATATTCTGGCCGCTATTCTTTATCAACGCTTTAGTGGAATCTACTAACTTAGATAGAGGCAGCTTCGGCTTGCCGTTTACGCCCATTACAAGGAGTATTTTTGCCAAAGGCCACTCTGCCTTATCTCCTATAGCGCTATCTATTATGTCAACCAGCTCCATACCTTTATACTTTAACCCTTTTTGCTGGATATCTTCATCGGATAAGACAGGCAATCGCAAAGCGTTTAATCCTTCCAGTATTGCCTGCCGCAACTGGCGCTCAACTTCCTGTTGTCCGTTTGCTGACGACAGTGTAGGTACTGGTTCATCCGTGGGAATAACATCTGGAGGCCTGTAGTAATCGTCATCCCCAATCACGGGCACCTTTCTTAAAGGAATCTCTTTCTTTGACTCTGCCTTAACAGCTTTTACCGGATGTTTTCTTGTTCCTTTCTTCTCCCATTCTTTCCATTCCTGCCGCAGTTCTTTCAATCCCGCATACATTGATTTCAAAGAAGCCGCTTCTTTGTTCTTCTTTGCTTCAAGGATCATTATCGCTTCTTCTAATAGCCCTTCTGTAGTTACAAAATCCTGTTCGGACAGGGCCTGGGGTAATTCATCCCACAATTCTATTAACAGCTCCCAGAAATAGCAGGCCAGATCTATCCGCTGTTCTTCGACAATACTCATCTTTCTTGCCCTATTTTCAGCTGCGATGAGTCTGAATCTTTCTATCTGCGGCAACTGTTCATCCTGTTTTCTTGCGCCTGCCGCTTTTTTCGCAATAGCCGGAGAGCTGCCGCGCCTACCGCTTGAAAGCGATATTCCATCGGGAAATAATTTATCTACATCGATGTCTAACGGCTCTTCCGGGACCATACAGATTTTACCTGCGCGTAAATCAAGCTCAGAAATCTCATTCGCTATCGCGATAACAATGTCGAGCCTTCTTGAAAAGAAATAGACCTTAGAAAGTATTCCGTAGGCCATCCGCGCATTATGCAAGATAAAGCCGGGATATTTCGGATAGTATCGCTTTAGCTCCTTAAGAGTGGTCTTGGCCCACTTTTCTGCTTCTGGCAAATCTCCTGATTGGATACATGCCTCTACAATCTTATGCAGCACGATGAAGCGGCCTCTCACGTCGCCTGATTCCCTGGATATCTTTTCTAATCTAATTAACTCATTTAACCTTTTGCCGGGATCAATGATTGCAAACGAATTCTTGAGCCCTTTTTTCACAAAAGGAGTAATGGGCCGCAACCTGGCAGGGCTGTTGCCTTTACTGTCCTCGCCCTGGCCGTAGCCAATATTGTTATTTGTTACGGCAACCGCGCTACCGGTGGCATCCCCATCGAGCCATTTTCGCCTTATGCTTTTATCAGGAAAGGTGCCTGTCAAAGAACCGGGTTTTTGCGCAATTAGCCTATAGGCAGGATTCTTTAACTTATTTTCGAAAGCCAATTCCTGCGCCTCTATATCTCTCCTAAGCTGGGAGCTGATAGCGTCAATTTCCTGTTTGAGCGTTTTTGCATGCATACCGAAAGAATCGCTTAATTCATCTATGCTCGTACCCATCGCGTATTCAACAAATAGTTTCTGTTTGTAAGCAGGTAATTGCGCCAAGGCGCTGCGCGCCCTGGAGAATAATTCTAAATCGACGATAGCCCGTTCTGGTGCCTCTTTTTCTGTACTAAAGGTATCCAACCAAGTAGTTACTTTTCTATTTCCCTCATCTCCATAGCGCGCAGCGGATAAACTGACATTCTCTCGCGAGGCTAAGGAAGCGCGGCTTATAGCATAACCCTTAACCTTAGATCTTACTTTCTTAAAATATCCGAATTCATCCACTGTCCGCACCTTATATACAGATAAATATTTGCTAAGGATTACATAAAAAGCCAGATTGGCTTCATTAAATAAATCATTGACCCCTATGCCTTTCAAAGATAGATATTGCCCTTTATAATACCTTCCTTTAAATTCCGAACCCACGGAAAAGGCGGCATGGCCGGTAATATCATAGTGGGATTTGAGAAATACCTGAGAGGCATTAGTATTGCCTTTTTTAATCTCCCTGCATAAGCGTATTTCGGCAGCGCGGTCAGGCCTTAACTCGTTCTCTTTCATATACATGACAAAACCCGGTTCCGACAGCTTGTTCAGCATAATTTTGTCGGTTTCTCCATCGCCGTTGGTAAAGGCCTTGGGATGAATAGCCTCAAGTATCCCGTCATCGTAATAATAGCCTCCATTATTTGACGCAGCCAAGATAGGATGCGTATAATCAAGCGCTTCTCCTAAATAGAAATAATCATCCGACAATACGCCCAATTCTGAAAATATCTGCAGTATATTGTATCTATCAAGCAAATACATTGCCTTTAAAAATACCGTATTTGAATTATTGGAGGGATAGAGGTTTTGATAAAGAGCTTCACTCTTTAGATACGGCTCATGCATAACTCTTGCAATAATCCTACGCGCTATCTCAAGCTGGACAAGGCGCGGATGTAAATCTATATCTTTTAGGCATGGTATAGCGGATAAAAATACTTCCCAAAGCATGGATTGTCTTAAGGGGATATTCTGCTTTTCTTCTTTTTCCAGGCGCATACCGGTAAACATACGCAGAAAAGACTTTGCCTGAACAGAGAGCATTTTTCTTTTGCCTTGTAACTCTTCAAAATTATTAAAGGTTACGATGGAGCCGTTGGTATCTTTTAATATTCCTGACCAGTACGCCTTATCGTCAATGGATAGTTCAAATCCCTGCTTGTCGTCCTTCAGGCTAAATGCTGTCTTTTGCCTAATTATCTCTTGTAGCTTTTTAAATCTCTGCTCTTCTTTTTTAGCCCTCTTGCGCCAGGAAGCTAAGGGCGTGCCTTCCTTAATCAATCTATCAACAAACACCTCATTAACATTGGGGCTATCCATACCATCTATGGCTACAAAAGAACACCATCTGCCTTCGTTTAATACTTCTCTTATATGTTCATCTACGGTATTTTTGGCAATTATGCTGTAGACTAAAACCGGTTTAGTCTGGCCAAAACGGTGTTCTCTGTCTGAGGCGTGGTCCATTATCTCAGGCACCCAGTCTTCATCTACAAAGATAGTGATATTTCCTGCGCAGAAGTTCTTTGACTGGCCTCCGCTCTTTACAGTGGATGCGATTATAGGATGGTCAAAGTTAGGTTCCTGGAATAAAGAAACATCTCTATAATTGGCGCGCTGCCTGCCTCCTAAGACAGCCAAAGCACCGAGATGGCTATAACGCGCCTGTAGGGCTTTTACTACTTCTCTAAAATTAGAGAAGATGACTATCTTTTCCTTTCTCTGCAGATGATACTTTACCAGTTCATCCACCTTTTCATACTTGGCAGACGTACAAATTATACCTTCAGGCATATCTTCTACTAAACTCGCATCTATGCAGGCTTCTCTACCCCTCATTATCTTGGTCAAGATAATCGCCTTGCTGGGTTTCTTGCCCTCTTTTGCATAGTTTTTGACCCATGATTTAAAATCTCCCCAGACCCTGTCATAGACTTTTTTCTGCTCTCCTTTTAATTCCACCTCTACTACGATTTCCTTTTTGGGAGGGAGGTCGCATAAAACTTCCTCTTTGTAGCGGCGCAGCATAAACCGCCTTAATTCATTATTTAAATTTCTTAAATTTTCAAATGAGCCGGAGAATAACGCGGCAAAGGTTTCTCTTGATTTATATCTTTCCGGATAAAGCCAGTTTAAAAGATTGTAAATCTTCATTGCGGAGCGTCCGATAAGAGGAGTAGCGGTAACTAAAATCTTATACTCGGCATCAAACTTTCGCAAGGCCTGCATATGGAGAGTTTCGTTACGCATTTCATGTGCCTCATCTGCAATAATAAAGTCGAAATTAAACGACTTTAACCCCGCGACTATTGCGTTGTTTCTTAAGCCCTCATAGTGAACAATCACAAAGCGGCAATCTTTGGCTAGTTCAAGCTCCCTGGCTAATTTTTCATTATTTCCCGAGATAACCACGGTTTTATTTTGCATCAAGACCTTGGTGAGGATTTCATCCTCCCAAATTTCCTTGGCGCCGTTAGGGCAGACGATTAAGATTTTTTGCGCTCCCCGGCCGCCATAGGCGTTTAAGGCAGCGGCTATAACCTGAATGGTCTTACCCATACCCGGCTCATCAGCCAGGATAACTCTTTTATTGTCAAGCATAAAAATTATACCCGCTACCTCGTAGAGCCTTAAGATAATCTTATCCTTATCTAACCCTTTTATCCTATCTTTGTCTATGTCTTCCAATAGCCGCCGGTAGTATTCCAGTGTATTGCCGTAAGCATTTCTGATAATCTCCGAGTTAAGCTGATCTTGCGCTTGCTCATTAAGCTTTTCTAAGAACCGATTATCCCTGACTAAATTCGGATAGGAAAGCCGGATTATCTCCTGGGTCAGTATGTCAAGCTGGTTTGGCCCGAAAACAACCGGCCATTCTATTTCTCTCATCCTGGTAAAAGATAATGACCGGGTTCTCTGAGGCATAGCTGCCTTCTTCTCTACATTTCCTCTATCAGCCAAGGCACAAATTGATTTTATGGTATGGGCCAGTTCAGGGCGGCTTAGCTGGTCGCCATAAAATGCAGAAAGCAAACCAAACGCCCTTTCGGGACGGCCGCAGACATTGGAAATCTTTTCTATCGTGCCGCTATCTACCAGGGAGTCAAGGAGAGCCTTTTTTGCATCCGTTCTTTTCGTTTGCCTTAAGGCCTTGATTTTTTCTTCAATATAATCCCTGATACCTAAACGAATTAGCCAGCCGTTAATCGTGTATACGCTTTCCCCGAAGAATCCGGCTACTTCTTTCTGGGTCATCCTGCGCTCCAGGAACAGTTCTTCCATTTTTTCCTTCAAAAAGTTTGCCTTGTTAATCTCAACGAGAGATTCTACAAGCTCTTTTTTTCTTATAAACCCATAGGATTTTAGCTTTTTCATTACCTCAATGAGTTTATATCCGCAAGACTCAAATATCTGCCGGATTTTCTCTTCAGGTAAGCTTTTCTGTTTCTCTTTCAGCGCCTGGCCTATTATATTCTTTAGCCCTAACTTACCAATCCAATAATCAATGAGATAGTTTTGGACGCCAAAATATCCGGCTGTGAGTTCCGCATTGCACCAATCATCCAAATGTACCCTTTCCAGCTCTTTTTTAAAGCTATCCAGAAGCCCTAAAATACTGAAGATAGCGATGTAATCTAGCCATCTCTCTTGCCTTATTCCTATCCCTTCCATCATCCGTGGAATATTCCAGGCATTATCCTGGCAGAACTTGGCTAAACCGGAAGGAGAGGTATCTATATTCCTGGTACGCCCTATAAATTCTAATAACCCTGAAGCTATGTTTAATCTCTTGTATAACGCTATTATGGTAGGCATACTAACACCGAAAATTTTAGGAAGGCTCTTAAAGCTTAAACCTGCCTTTAGATACTCTTCCGGTATCTTGTCGCGGAATTCATCATAAAGCCCTAAGGAGGCAAATCTTTCCTCTATCATAGGAGAACTGCCTGCTATACCGGCATGGGAAATCTTCTTAAAAGATCTGGCGATATGCCAATTATTTGCTGTTAAAATAGCTCTGGCTTTCTCGTTAGGCGGCATAAGTTCCTTTTTCCATTCCCCTACCATAGAAACAGGGATATTGAATTTATGGGCGATTAGATTGTGGTTGCCGGCCTGCTGACAGTAAACCTTGATAAACTGCCTCTTTAACAGATGTATTGCGCCTAATTCTTCTAATAATTCAATATAAGAGCCATATTCCTTAACTCCCCGGAGGCGAGCTAACTCTCCACAGGCTATTTCCATATTCCATTTGTGCGCGGTGAAAATGGCTCCTGTCGGTTTCTTCCTGGCTTTAAGACTCTCGGCTATCTCCTTATCAATGCCTAAATAAATAAGCCAACGCCTCACCGCAGCCGTACTCACACCGAAAAATCCTGCTACTCTTCCCGGCATCATCCTTTTTTCTAAGAACAATTCCTTCAATTTGTTCTTTATAAGGAAGGCCTTATTGATGCTGATTAAGAATTCTACTGCCGAGTTTTCTTTTACATTACCGTATGGCTTGAGCTTAAGAGAAACTTCTCCAATCTTATAGCTGCACTCCTCGAATATCTCTGCGATCTTCTCCTCGCTCAATCCGGATTGCATCTTTTGGAACTCACTGTCCGCCTTATCTTTTATGCCTAATTCCCTCATTAACATATTGATGGTAGTGTCAGTCACGTTAAAATATTTCGCCATCTTGCCGACTACACAGTTGCAATCTGAATATACCCGGCTTAGCTCTTTTGTAAAAATATCAAGCATCCCTAACTGGTTAAATGCTTTCATATAGCCAATTGAGTCGCACGTAATGCATAGTTTCTGCAGAATCAATGGGATATTCCAGGAATTATGCTGACAGAACTTCTCTAAAGAACCGGAGGACTTAGATATTACTTTATGGCGATGCATGGCCTTTATGGCCTCCGGCTCTAATTGTAATCTTTGCAATAGACTCATTGAGATCCTTATATCTTGACCGAGAGCTTTTGCCAACTTAGTAATGCTATATCCTGCCCTTATGTATAATTCCGTCACCTTCCTGCGGAATTCTCCGTAGAGTCCCCAGGAGGCAAAGGCTTCTTCCAAGACATTGCCCCTTCCGTATTTAAATGAAAGCTCTTTCAGTGACTTGCCAATGTTCCATTTGTTCTTTGCTAAGACACCTCTTGCCTCTTTATCTAGAGGCATAAACTTATCCTCCCATCCTTTTACCGTAGAGGCAGAGATATTGAATACTTTAGCGATTAGATTATGGTTGCAAAGCTGTTGGCAGTAAACCTTGATAAACTGTTTTTTCAAGATGTGCGCCGCGCCTAATTGTTCCAATAATGCAAGGCAAGAATCGTATTTCTCAATCCCATAAGCTTTAGCCAACTCTGCACAGGCCTTCTCTATATTCCATTTGTATGCGGCTAAAATGGCAAGGATTGCAGTGTCGGCGGAAGGAATCTCCGTCTTACCGCCTATCTTTGCAAGGTATGCCCGTAGATGCACAAAATAAGGTTCAATTTTTCCCTTTAATATTCCGTCTTGTCTACCAGAGAACCCAAAATATCTGGCTGTTTCCTCTAAACTGTATCCTGTGTTGATATATACGGATATAAGCTTTTCATAAGAGATATCTTCATAACCGAATTCTATGGGTATATCTAAGGCGCACCTTGCCTGGATTTGTCTGGGTAATCTTGCAAGAACTGCTTCCTTGCCCCAATCTTCTTCTTCCAAAATTCTGCATAGCTCATCCCTGGTAGGCGGTTGCCCAAAAACCTTCAGGCGCTTATCCGCTAACCAATCGGAGATAGTTGATACGTAAGCATTAAAAAATAAAGCGGTCTTCCCGATATCCTGGCCGTTGGAAAAATAGACCTGTCTTAGCTTTTCAGCAATAATATCTATACAACCTAATGCCTCCAACCTTTCCAAGATTCCACCTACGGCATTCACATACGTTCCCAGCTCAATAAATATCTTCTTCGTATCCCAGTGGCAGACTTTATCGCAAAGGTCTTCTATTTCTTTCCGGGATGGCTGCGGGATTAAATCTGCTTTTAACTTACGCACTTCGCCCTCACTTATAGCAAAAAACTTAGCTATCTTTTCTATAGAGCCTTTGTACCTTTTATTAATTTCTCTGAATTTATCTTCAAAAATATTTCTGTGGTCTACGTTTGGAGCCCGGACCGTGATAGTTCCTTCTGATTTTACCGGTGCTGCTACTTCCGTGGAACGAACTGAAGAGTCAGAAGTATTGAGGACGGCTTGTTTTTTAGGTAAAGGTATCTTGAATCTATAACAGGCTATACGCAACAGAGTATCGCCTCCTTCTTTTCGGGATTTTTTCAGGACCGAAGAAACATTATTAAGTTGTCCTCCGGGAAGGGTGGCACGCCTGGCCAGTTCTAGCCGGGCTGATTCTTCTGTAGGATATTCTTCTACTCTATTAGATTTGACAGGTTTAGCCCTGTGCAATATCTTAGGTAACGTCATCTTAAACTTGTAACGAGCTCTATATAATGTAGGATCACCGCCTTTTTCACGGGGTTTTGCCAGAGCTGAAACAGTATTATTGAGTTCACCACCGGCAAGGGTGGCACGCCTGGCTAGTTCTAGCCGGACTGATTCTTCTGTGGGGTATCTATGAGGTTTAATACTGCGGGGTTTATTTGGTAACGCTATGCTCAACTTACGGCAAGCTTTGCATAGCGCATTATTACCCCCCTCCTTATGAGATCTTTGCAAAGCTGACGCAACATTGTTCAACTTTCCACCTGGAAGGTTGGCACGCCTGGTCAGTTCTTTCTGTGCTGATTCCACTGTGGGATATGCAGGCTTGTTCTGTACGCCGGCAGGGCTGCTGCCCTTTGAAGGCCTATCTAATCTTAACGCCTTTATCAACGCCTCGGCAGAATTCAATCGTAAAGAGATTGCTGCCTGGCTCGTAATGGGCGTTGCAAGAAGGTCAGCAAAATAATCCAGGCCGTCCTCATCTCCCATCATAAGCAGGGTCTCTGCAATACAACGGCAAATCTCCGCAGGCATACTACTTGGCTTATCTTTGCCTAATAATTTCTTGTAGTAATCAATGGTATTACCCAAACGTAATGCTTCGGCTGCCGGAAGGAATTTCAAGGTAAGAAGTATCGCGCTGCCAAGTAATCCTGTCTGGCCTTCTATCTCTTCAAAATATTCCCTAAGCTGAGTTACCACATAACCATATTCTCCTATGTCCCTAAGCGAATGCGCGATATCTTGAAACAATAACGTATCCATATTAGTGTCATGTGGGGCGCGCATCGAATATTCGAACCGTTCTTTTAACTCGGAGACCGCTTCTCCTGCGGGCTCCAGGACAGCAATAGCCCTTAATAAAGCTATCCTGGCGCTTGCCCGTTCAAAAAGCTCTGCTGTAACACTTAGAGGGCAGGCAAAATGCGTAAGTGCTTCTTTTAACGCAGGCACTAATTCTTCCCTACGGAATTCTGCCGCTAAATCTGCGCTCTGGAGAATAAGTTGCGGATTGTCGGAACCCAAGAGCCACTGAAGCCACAATAGAGCCCACCCGTCATTGCAGCGCACCAAAGCCTTAGTTACAGCAGCTATCTTCTGTGCCATCCCCATGGCCCTTGTATCTTGTGAAAGAGGCGGGATATTACTGCATCTTTTGTATAATTGAACAAACCGCAAATCAATTATCTTCTTTTCCTGCTCATCAAACTTCTGTAAATAAGGAAAGCTGGTTGCCCAGGCTTTGCCGACAGTCACGGCTGTTTGCGGATCTATATGCATTAAAGCCTCTAACGCAATTGCTTGTGCCGCCGTAGAAATATTTGAAAAAGTGAATATTTTATCTATGTTAAACCTTGCTGCCTGATGGCTAAAATAACTAAGTATAAGTGTCAGCCGAGCAAAAGCAAGATCCTCCCAGTATTCTTCATGAGAGTTTAGTAAAGAGGAAAGCACCACCTCCATGGAGGCAACAATGTCTTTGGTAGCCGCTGCCTTGAAATGAATTATTGCCAAGGGTAAGCGGTAATCTTTAGCCAGTCTTATGCCGTAAGAACGGGATTCAGAAAGGAACTGTTGCAGTTCTTCGGGGTGTTCTTGATAATAAAGGAAACTTTTCTTGCGTGCTTTGCTGTTTGGCCCAGTACAGAGCTCTTCCAGTATGTAGCGGAAGAAATCATTGAGGATAGCGCAGGGCTTGTTGACCGTATTCCAGGCAACCTGGATGATACCGGAAACTGCTTCTCCTGGACCGATTGCCCGGACTATAATCTCGCCTAAATAAGTTTGGCCAGCTGCCAGATGCGGAGAAAATGCGGTTTGTGAAACGAATTCAAAAACAAGCTCCTTTAATGGCGGAGAGTGTTCCTGGCCAGCAAGATATGCCCTGAATGCCTCTAAGTAAGAATGAACTCCTTCAGTCAACTGCTCTATTTCTACCTGAAGGAGTATATCTTTATCAGGCGTAAACTCTTCAGCGATTTCTTTACCCTTAAAGCTTAATTTTAATCTTACCGGCCCGTTACCGGGAATACCCTTTATCGGCTCTGTGCCGGGATAGGAATAAGTAGCGGGGCTGCTTCCGACCAGGACTAATTCACGCTGCTCCGCAGAGCATGCATCCATAAGTCTTTCTATTTCTTTCAAATCAGTATCATATGCCTGTCCGTATATCTCACTTAAAACATCTGATGCCTGTATAAATTTCCCTTTTAGTATCAGAGAACGCGCATGGTCTATACCGAGCGCTACCGGATACCTTGCCTCGTTTCTATTTACGCTTTCGCCATTAGTGCGCCGATATATATCCTCCTCCGGCAACAAGTAAGGTTTACTGGTTATAATGGAAAGCGGAATCTCCATGTTAAGACGTTTTGAATAGAAAGCTACCAGGCGCCCTATCTTTTCATTCCTGCCTTTCTTATTTTTCAACATGTTCCTTTCAATCCGACGCAAGGCTGGATCGGAAACGCCGTATGCCGGGCCCGCCTCTTGCCTGGACCATCCGCAGCAGAGCCGCAGAAGCACAAGACACTCACCCGGAGTCCGACAGATATTCTTTAAACTATCGAGCAATCTCCGGCCTGTCCAGACCTGGCACATCTCGAACTTGCTTTTCTCCTTCTTAGGCAAAGATTTCATGATCTTCTTTACGCTGTGAGGAAACCTAAAAGCCCCGTGCTTATCTATGGTCCTGCCGCATTCAAGCAGTATGATCTCTATGCGCTTGTGCGTGTGTTTTAAATTATCCATAAGTTTTGGTTTTGAAGTTTTCTCCAGGTATTCTTCAACCGGTTTATTTAATATAATATCGCAGAGCCCGAACTTCGTCCCAAGCCGCCTGTTATAAATATTCACCAGGCGTTTCAATTGGCCAAGAATCTTACACAGCTTTCTTACACCCGTTTCATACTTGGATAGAGCTGAAAATGATATACCAAGAAGATCTGCTGCCTGTTTCAAGCTTAGCCCACAGCAGAGCCGCAGGAGTTTCAGGCGTTCTCCGTAATCTTTACAGATATCCCTTAAGCTGGGCAGAAGCTCTTTCCCGGTAAAAAGCTGGCATATCTGAAAGTCAACACCACATCTCTTCTTTAGAAAATTAGCAATTTCCCTGATTTCCGAAGGAATAATTTTACCAACCTTTTTATTCCTATGACGATAGAAGATTATCTGGCCCAGCCTCCCTTTCTGTGCCAATTTCAGTAAGCTTAAACACCCTGATTCGCTTATGATAATTTCAATCCTTTGCCAAATTAGCTTGAGATTATCTTCCAATTTTAATTCCGATGTTTCTTCAAGGAATTCTGTCAATGATTTTCCTGTCCTGATATGGCTAACATCTAACTTTAATTTCAAAACCTTATTGGTAAAGTTAATAAATTCTCTTTGGAGCTTACGGCCGAAATTACGCTCGCCTCTTATAACTGCAGCCAGATGCCTGGTATTTATATGGTTACCGATTGAAGCTATGGAATAACTCTTAGCTTCCATCAAGGAACAGAGATACCCGATGCGCTCATTTGGTTTCTCCAGCTCTTTTAGTTTGGCAAAAATCTCGTTTGTTCCGTTCGCCGGAGAGCTACCGGTTTCACCCACGCTGCTATCCAGAAGGGCTCCCTCTTGGGGAACGACTTTCGATAAAGCAAGATTGTACCGGCTTAACGCAGTTACGACCTCTTTAAGGCTATTCTCTCCGAAACCTTCAACCCTTGAAAAATCTTCTATTCTTTTGGCGCAAAGCTCTGCAATGGTCTTAATATTAAGTATTTCAAACGCTTTTATTACCCGTTTGCTGAAATATGCAAGTTTATATACCGGCTCCTCTTCTAACCTGTCAATATCTATGCCCTGGCTTAAATATTTCCTGTAATAAGCGATCTTCCCAAGAACTATCTTCTCTATCTGGCGCACCCGTTCGCGCGTTATCCGAAGCTGCTCTTTAAGCTCCTCAAGGGTTGCGGCATTTGTCCCTGGCTTGACCACAATCCTGGACAATAGTATTGTCTTCTCTCTATGGTCAAAGGAAAGCGCCGGACAATCAAGCATTCCCTGCACATCCCAGGTATTAGCTGCAGCCTGCTCTCGCATGACAACCTTGTATTGTGTCCGAATGCGAGGCTTCTTTGCGGGCTTTATTAATTCGACAACCGGTTCCTTGACGGTACGCTTCTGTGCAGCCTTTTCTTGCTGAGGAGCTTTTTTCAAGGCAGATTCTATAATCTTAAGCATAGTGGCAAGATATGGCCCTAAGATTTCGAGAGTTATCATGTCGTTGTAGAATTTTCTATTCAGGGCATCATACAAACCGCGGTCATCATTTTCATCAGGCAGCTTATAATTTTTATCCAAACCGAGCGCTGCTAAGGCGCCATGAAGCCTTGAATTCCATTCTTCATGCTCTGCTGCGATAATCTCTAACATCTTCTTTCTTCTCTTTATACTATCCGTAGCCAAGATGTGCCTGACATAATCTATCCTTTGGTATAGCTTATCCAGTTGCCTGTACACCTTTGAATCATGCGTTATCTCGCCTGTGCCGCCGCAGGCCGGAGAGGATGCTTGGTGTGAAGAAAAGACGGGTATCCTTAGGCTTATCTTTCTTAAATTCGTATTGATATCAAAGATGGTGATGACGAATTCATTGCCTGTCTTGACGTTGTAGACGATTAAATTAAACTCCGAGATACTTCCGAATACCTTCAAGCGATAATCCCCTTTTGCCTGCTGGAACTTCTCGGCTTCAGCGCGCAAAGCGGATTCTTTCCACTTGCCGTCTCTATTCAAAAACTTATTATCTTTCTTCATCCACTCTGTCTGCAAATGAGACATAATACCGGAAGAACAGGATACAATGAATTCGGCTGCTGGAGCGCTTTTCTCTTCTGCGCCTCCTAAAACGACATGAGCTACCTCAAGCATGATCTCTGCTTCAGGCGCATCAGGATCAAACCCGCGAAGATGAATATTCTGGCCTTCTCCTATTTCATGTGTTTCCTGTTTAATACTTCTTTGTTTTATGGCAGCTTCCTGCGCTTTTTCCCCAAGGAAAGAACAGAGCATTTTTAATATTTCCGTGCCTTGGGATTCCGAGGATCTCTTCCTTTCTTTTAGCAGAACCTCAAGATCTCCCTGGCGTTTTATCAGGAACTTGAATTTACCTTCAGCAGTCAAGAGATCAATGGCTTCTTTAACCTTCCAGGCATATTCCCAAGACAGGTCGCCCTCTGCGACTTTATCCGTCAGCCAGATAAGGATATATTTTGCTGCTGTGGCAGTGAGTTTACGAGCCGCCGGAGAGCTGCCGGAGGAAATCAAGTGGATACCTGTCGGCACAGGAAGCATCTTTTCTCTAAGCACAGCCAAGACTTTAGCCGGCACTATGCGGCGCATCTGCTTAGCGTAGCGTTCCGAGAGGGTCTCTACGTCCTGGATCTCATGATTAGCTGCGAGCTTCGATAGCTCCCCTTCAAGAATAAAGTTAGCCTTGAGATAGGCCTCTTCATATTCCGTAAGCTCTGCTGGTCCGGAAAGTAAAGTCTTAAGCCGAAACCAGGTTGCAACAGACATATTTATCTCCGGAGACGTGGGGTCAGCAAGAACTGAATTCAGGCAACGGTATTGGTTCGTATCAATATGCTCCAGCATAGAGAAATGCGTTATACCGCGTAAGATGATGATAATAGAGCCGGGCATATCAGCCGCTAATTGCCCTATTTGCCCGCGCACCCCTTCATCGCGCAGCTTAACCATATTGGCTCCCGGCTCAATGTTTTCTTTCAGCAACTTAAGATAGGATTTCCTGTTACCGAAGTTCCAATCAAGCCACGCTTCATGAGATCTAACCGACCATTCCAATGTTGAAACAAAGGTATCGAATGATAGTAGCTCGGAAACAGCGTGAATGTTCCTGTGACGGTGAAGCATTTCCTGTAATCCATACATATAACCCATTACCACATCCAGTTTTTCAGGGTTCCCCACTTTAAAATCACCTAAGAGATTTCTTTTGCTAAACTTATCGAGGATGCCTTCACACAACTGGCCATAGATTACCTTTAATTCCTCACGCTTACCGGAGTCTAACCAGCTTTTTACTTTATCGTAGCCCTCCATAAGAGGTAAGCCATAAACACCCAGCCCATTTTCGACAATGACCGTTACAGGCCGTTCCTGAACATTTGCTATTTCTACAATACGCTCAAATGCAGGAGAAAGACAAGCAAATGAATTGCGATAAGCATGAAAATCAAATATCCCTATAATATCCGTTAGCTTCCGTGTCGGCGAAGCAGGGTTTGTGAAGAATTTTTCTATAGCAGCAGGCAGAATCTTTAAGATCTCTGCCCGGCTATGGACGGATGAGTTTGTAGGAGATGAACCTTTTTCCGACTTTTCTGCAAAGATATTCCAATCCTGCATATCTTTCTTCAACATCCTTGCTACCTGCATAATCTCATGGGGTAATTCCATAGAATCTACCAAACTAAGGTTATAGCCGTTTTCATATCCATACTTACTAGCCTCGGCACATCTTATTATCCGTATAGATTTCTGGCCTTCAGGAAAGGCATCAATAATATATTCGTCTTCAGTGACCACCCAGAATAGTATGAATTGCTGTCCAGCTATCTTAATGATTTTAAAGAAGATATTTGATTGCTTTGGCTGCCTGTCCAAGCGCCTTTTTACTTCAAAAGCATGGGCCTCGCAGCAGGTATTTAAATGCGCGTCGCACAATTCCGCTTTATGCGCCCTGATAAAATATACCGCCTTCTGCGCTATATCCTCGTATAATCCTTGAGCCGGAGAGCTACCGTATTGTTCATAATTGACCCGTAAATTAGGGATATTATTGAACCTCTCTTTATCTATCCCGGAAATGATGCGTTGCCTGAACCAATCCAGAAGCGGAGACTTAACATGGGCCAAGGGTTCTTTTTGCCCTTGTATGAATAGAAGCAGAACTTCCTGCGGCAAGGCCTCGCCAAAATCCTTGAAATCTTCCTGAAGGTAGCCGCGTACAAAAGCAGAAATTGCCTGCGGCACCTTATAACCCAAAATCTTGGGGATGGCATAGCGCAAGTCACAAATCATCTCAGCCAAGAATTGATCCCTGGTTAATCCGTCAAACTCAATGTTCTTTGAGGACCCCAGGTCAAAGATTACCGGCGGCATATCCAGGAACTGGTCTGCATTAAACCAGGAGTGCGTAAAGCCGGCATTATGCATCAGGCGCAACAAGCGCCCTCCTGTGCAAATAGCCGAAATAAATTCCTCTTTCGGAAGGAGATCGCATAAACCAAGGCTACGCCATTCCTGCAGGCTGTTACAGCCATATAACGTAAAGCCCAAAACCTCACGCTGGCCTTCATAGTAGGCCTCCCCTGGAAAATCATAGTAGAACCCGGGGAAAAATCCTATCCCAAGCGGATAGCGTACCGATACGCGGTGTTGACAGAAATACTTTGAATGCCAGATATCGCAAGAAATAATAAAATCGCGGATGGATTCACTTAACAGGCAGCCACCTTGCGGAGAAGTATGGTCTGGGATAATGCTTATCAACCCTTGAGCGTCTTTAGCAAATTTATAGTCTGTCCAACCGCTGCCCATATGCGGCAGCAAGGGCTTGCGCGTATCAAAAACAACTCCTTTAGCATAGAATTTAGTGATTGTAAAATCTTTATCATTCCGGGAAACGGAGATCGGGTATTTAAGCTCTGTCCATGTCGTGCGTAGGTTCTTAACACTGGGCTGATTGGTAGAAATCAAATTCAGCAAGGACGCGTAATCTTCCGCATCAATAAACGGAAGTATATCCTTTTTAATAAATAGTTCTAAAGGCCTCTCACCGGAAGATACGGAAATATGTTCTGTCGCCTCATTGATAAATTTCCAGCAGGAGCCAGCCTGTTCAAGGTCTATCCCCACGCCTGAATACCGGCCCACAGGATCCAATAATGCCTCTGACGGATGGGTATTCAAATATGAGCAAGTTGCGGTTTTGATAAAGATGCACGTTGGGAATTGTTTTTCTCCTGAGGGGAGTTCTTCAAGCAATACCATAAAAGGCAAGGAGCGGACATCCAATAAACTATTGGCGAAGACGATAAAACGGCTGCCGGGCCTCATGGCCGCCAATTTCTTGGTAATACCATCCTTTAGCTGGCTGCAAGAGCTGTCGTCAAAATAAAAGATCACGTCATAAGCCGAAAAATCCTCTTCCCTGAAATCGCCTGAGAGCTGAGTTGGACGGCCATTGAGCAGGCTGACTTTACAGGTGGAAACCTTGTTAAGAAGCATCTTCTCTGCCACATCTCCTACCTTTGACAGTTGCTTATCTACCTCAAATCCCCTTGCCTCGGAGCCAAAAGCATAAGATGCCACCAAAAGCGCCCGCCTGTCATCAATGCCGATTTTCAGGAATTTGTCTCCGGGCCTAAGCTTTGCTACTGCAAGCGCTTCACTAATATTTTTAATACGTGGAGGCATAAATACACCTTCAGTTGCAGAACCTATGGGCTTATCGTTTTCCGGAGGGAAACCCCTGATTAGTCTTCCTTGATAAATCTTTTCATAGATACGCGCGATTTCTTTTACCATCGCCTTTCTATAATCAACAAGCTGCCAAAATAACAGCTTTTTCTTGTCTAAAACAGCAGGAGAGCTACTCTTGGTTGAAGTAAGTTTTCGGGAGGCGATGTTGATTTTAACAAGGCATTCTCTAGCGGCATCAGCGATAAGAATATTGCCTTGATAACCAATAATAACGGCTGGTTTAAAGACTTTTCCTTTTGCAATCTCTTTATAAGTGCCGTCTTTAGGGTTAACTTTGAGCAGGCGTTCCTTAACAGTATCAGCGATAAAGATATTGCCGCGGTATAGGGTCATAATACTTCCAAGTGATATGCTTCCTTGCGCAATCTCTTTATAAGTATTGCCCCTGAGGCCAATCTCAATGATGCACCCTTTGACAGCATCACCAATATAAATATTGCCACCGCATCCAACAATCGTGTCAGAATAGGGGATCTTTCCT
>Ga0187886_1000334_pt1 | contig 60287 bp, 57 predicted proteins | sample June2016WEW_20_1_FD_133001 | JGI IMG/M metagenome (GOLD analysis project Ga0187886, IMG submission 133001) | Peatland microbial communities from SPRUCE experiment site at the Marcell Experimental Forest, Minnesota, USA - June2016WEW_20_150 | ecosystem: Environmental > Terrestrial > Soil >... | reverse complement strand
TTAACACGCACAACAAGACCAAATCGAGAAGCATCAGATACTTCGCAAACTAATTTAGGAACAACCATGCGCGCTGATTCTCAAAAAATATAAATAAGGCTGAGTTTTTATATAAAGAACATGTTTTCCGTAAGAGGGAGCGGGTTATTAATCTTCTTCTCGCGGAAATTCGTTTTTTACGTGATCACTTTTGTTGTTTCGTTATCGTTGGTCTGGTTGTTACCACATTTAATGCCAGGAAATCCTGTAGCACATTTGGTTTTTAGTATAACTAGCGGTTCTGGGCAATCGGAAGTTTTGCACAGATTATATGTATATTGGGTCCAAAAATTTGGTCTAAATTTACCTCTATATGTACAGTACGTTATTTTTATAAAAAATATGGTAACATTCAATTTTGGGCCATCAATCGTTGGCTATCCCACCATGGCATTAGCTGAAGTTTTATATGCCCTTCCATGGAGCCTATTGTTATTGGGTTCTGCTGTCGTCGTTGGTTTGGTAATTGGTGTCTACCTTGGGGCTGCTGCGGCTTTTCAAAAAGGGATATACGATAAACTTCTTTATCCCTTCTTTCTAATAGGATCAAACATGCCGTATTACTGGTTCGCATTAGTTCTGGTAGCTGTTTTTGCCGCGGCGCTCCATATATTCCCCGCAGGATCAGCATGGAGTCCAAACTGGATACCACAATTGTCGCTTGGATTTATCCAGAACTTCCTTTGGCACTTCACGCTACCCTTCATATCTCTTGTAATCCCATACATTGGAAGTACAGCCATAATTATGAGAACAACGACACAATCCGAGATTAGCTCTGACTATATGGAGTACTCAGAAACACTAGGATTATCCAGGACAAAACTTTTGAAGTACGCATTAAAGAATGCTTTATTGCCCTTACTAAGCCAGTTACCACTGTATCTTGGCGGGGCGTTTGCAGGTCAAATAGTTTTAGAGGTAGTGTTTAACTATCCAGGTATAGGCGAGTTAATATATAGTTCAATCTTGAATAAGGATTTTAACGTAATACAGTGTGCCTTCACATTTATAATACTCGTGGTATTAGTAGGAAACTTTATGATAGATGTTCTCTATGTCTATGTTGACCCACGTATTCGCTCAGCCTACAAGGGAGAGAAGAGTTAATATTGGCTAAATCTTCAAGGTTAACGTTTTTACGTTTCATACTTAAGCGTTCAAGAAGGCTTCAAATTGGATTATGTATATTTGGCTTTTTAGTGGTGTATTCTATGATCGGGTTGTTCTTACCCGCTAACGCAGGTGGCCCGACTTTTGCAGGTTATCAGCCACCTTCATTTGAGCATTTCTTTGGTACTGATGCTATTGGTCATGACATATTTATTCAAACTCTTATAGGTTCTTGGTATTCTTTGGAAATAGGTGTCATAGCAGGGTCAATAGCCACATTACTTGGAGTTGTTGTAGGCGGTTTTGGGGCATACTTCGGCAGGATAGTTGATGAAGTTGCAAGTGGTCTTACAAACGTCGTCATTACAATACCTACACTTGCGCTTCTGCTGGTTATAGCGTCATTTAGTGCAGTTCGCAGTCAGTGGACCATCATTTTTCTGATAGCGATTGTTTCTTGGCCTGCGACTGCACGTGCTATTCGTGCGCAGGTTCTCAGCCTTAAAAGTAGAGAGTTTGTAGATGTCGCTAAGCAATCAGGTTTAAGCAGAACTAGAGTTCTTGTCGCTGAGGTATTACCAAATATGCTTGGTTTCATTGTAATGTCGTTCGCAACGATGGTGGGGGGTGCCGTAATTGCAGAGTCCAGTTTGTCCGCTTTGGGCCTAGGTCCCTCTTCGGTGACTTCATTAGGAATAGTATTATATTGGGCTATCACATTTCAAGCCGCGGCTACTGGGATCTGGTGGTGGCTCCTACCGCCTGGTATTCTAATAACACTATATCCACTGTCATTATTACTCATAAAAGATGGGCTTGGTAATATTTTCAATCCAAGAACTAGGAAGTAGAATAGATGATGTCTGCTGCAGATTCGGGGGAAACAATCTCGCTTGAAGCAAAAAATGTAACTGGACACTATATTTTACCAGAGGGGACCGTGCCTGTAGTAGAAAACTGCTCAATGCAGTTAAGAATGGGGGATACCTTTGGATTGTTAGGAGAATCTGGATGCGGCAAAACAACATTCGGAAAATTGCTGCAAGGTTATGTTGTACCTCCGTTAAATTTAATTTCTGGAAGCGTAACTATTGATGGATTGGACATATTTAGTATGAGCTTGAGAGAAAGAAGTCGTAAAGTATGGGGAACAAAGATAGCTAGGATTCCGCAGTATTCCATGAATTCTCTCAATCCAGTCAGTAAGATTAAGTCAATCGTAATAGATTTTATGAAATCAAAAATGCCTTCAATTTCTGAAAAAGAGGCTCTTTCAAAAGCTAAAGCGCGATTCGAAGAAGTTAAGCTTTCAGCTGACATATTGGATAGGTATCCTTTCGAGTTAAGTGGTGGAATGAAGCAACGTGTAGTTGTTATTGTCTCATCACTTCTCGATCCAAAAGTTATAATTGCAGATGAACCTACTACTGCTTTAGATGTAACAATTCAACGCAGTCTAATCGAGTTTTTCTTCTTTTTAATAAAAAAGCGAGTGATCTCCTCGTTGTTAGTCATATCGCATGACATTGCAACTTTGAACCAGATATGCAATTACTTTTACGTTATGTACGCGGGTGAAATAGTTGAATATGGAAAAAGAGATGCGATTATAAATGATCCTCTTCATCCTTATACGAAAGCTCTGATAAATACTATTCCAACTATAGATTCTAAAATCAAGGAAAGAAATTTAAAAGATATTCCTGGCTTTCCCCCTGATTTAAGATACCCGCTTAAAGGCTGTCGCTTTCATGAAAGATGCTCTTACTATAATGAACAAAGATGTGAACTAGAAGAGCCTAAACTATTAGAAGTTAAGAAAGGCAGATTCGTCAGATGTTGGCTATATGAGTAAGAGGCGAAGTGTCAATGGCAGAAAGATTGTTAAAGGTAGACAATTTAACTAAAACTTTTACAACAGGTTTTCTTAGAAGAGGATCGGAGACTATAGCTGTGAATAACATTAGTTTTGAAGTTAATTATGGACACATATCAGGCCTTATAGGTGAAAGCGGTAGTGGTAAGACAACTGCTGCTGTGTTAATCTCTAAACTGTTAAAACCCACCAGCGGAAAGATCTACCTTAAAGGTAAAGAAATATGGTCAATACCAAATATTGAATATTATAAGCAGGTGCAACTTCTCTTTCAAGATCCTTACTCCTCCTTCAATCCGATCTACAGAGTAAAGCATGGGCTTACGAATGTTTTTAAAGTACTTTCCCATGTGCCTAAAAATGAACAAGAGCAGAAAATTTTAGAAGTTCTCAATTTGGTTAGATTAACAGATGAAATTTTGGATAAATTTCCCCATGAAGCCAGTGGAGGACAGTTGCAAAGAGCATCATTAGCGCGTGCACTCTTGATAAATCCAGATCTTTTAATTGTCGACGAGCCTACTAGCATGGTAGATGCTTCACTCAGGGTTACCATCCTGAACATTCTCCAGAATCTAGCCAGAAACTTGAATAAATCAATCATATTCATAACACATGATCTAAGCCAAGCTTTCTATCTTTGCGATGAAATAAACATAATGTACAAAGGCGAAATTGTAGAGAAAGGATCTACTAAAGAAGTAATTCTCAACCCTCAACACTCATATAGCAAAAGACTTATTGCCGACATCCCTAAACTAAGTGAGAGATACGAAACATTACGCGATGACCAATCTGGAAACGTTATCACAAATATATAGCACTATTTTATTTGAAACCCATAAAAATCTGTGATAGAAAGCAACCGAGGGAAAAAATGACCGTTAAAATCTGATAAGGGCAAAGATTTCTTTGAAGAATCTGACAACAAACAAGAATGTCTATTTACAAAACATGCTCACATTACATATGGACACAAGAGCTCGTAGCTTAAGTAAGGCTAAATCTTTATCAAAACCTAAGAAAAACAGTGGTGATGCAGGAAATAGTTTTCTAGGTAATAGATAAAACGATGGAGAGAAATTGTGTATCTTTAGTTTAAAAGGTGCATCCCTTAAAATTGAATGAATGCTCCAAGAGAAGGATAAGCTATGAAAAAAGAGGAAGAAAACTACAGAGAAACAAAACAGATAAAAATGATGGTATTAAGTTCAATTTTCAGATGTTTTCCCATTTTCCTGATTCTGCGGATTTATAGACTGCGTCCATTATTTTGTTAACGATCAAGCCGTCTTTGAGCTCATGTCTAGGCGCTTTATCTTGTAAATAGCTCGCGACGATATGCTGCATCTGGGAAACCATGGCCTGCAGGTATTCTGCCATAACAACGCCACTAAAGAACCATCCTTTATCCACACCAGGGACATCCATAAGTCTCTTTAAGATCTGAGCGTCTGAGGCAGTTGAGAAAACCTCCACACGAGGACAAGTCCCGATTGAAAAAGTGCCCTCTGCTCCAAGGATCTCTAGTTTAACTCTGTTACCAGGGCTAATAACTCCCCAGCTTGATTCACATTGGCTCATAGTTTCATCATATTTCACCAGAGCCAGACAGTAATCTTCAACTCCAGTTTCAATGGCTTGTTTGTTAACCAATGAATCAATCCAACCGAAAGCCTGAATCGGATTCTTCTTTCCAAGAAGCCAACGATGCGCTTCAATAGAGTGGCATCCTAAGTCCATGAGGCATCCTCCTCCAGAAAGTTCCGGTTTAAAGCACCACGGAGAAGAAGGCCCACTGTTGCCTTCATAGAAACGCATCCATACTGGCTTACCTATAGCACCATTCTCCAAGCATCTTTTCGCTTCTTCGACCCAAGAGAAGAAAGAGTAATTTTCTAGATACGCGTTGAAGACGCCGTGTTTCTCAACAGCCGAAACCATCTCTCCTGCTTCTTCAGCATTTCTTGCTAGTGGTTTCTCACAAAGAACCGCTTTGTGCTCCTCTGCTGCCAACACAACAGCTTTAGAGTGTAGAAATGGAGGAAGTCCAATGTCTATCACGTCAATTTCCGGTTCCTTACATAAATTCTCGATTTCAGTGAAGGTCTTGGAAATTCTCCATTTTTCAGCGAAGGGCTTTACGTCTTTTGGCAAGGCACATACAGCAACAACCTCCACTTCCGGGATTCTGTTATAGGCATACATATGAAAATCATGAATCGTACCTCCACCTGCTAATCCTATTTTTATCTTCTTCATTTCCAAAGTATCCTATTTTCTCTATTTTTACATTTTTATCTAAATAGTTATTTTTAAAGGTTTTTGAAGTGCATCATAACCCTGCTGTAAACCATAAATTGCTTAAAGCCTTTCCAGCTGCTTTAGTTGCATCTAAAGTTGACATATTTTTAAGGCCTAAAGGTTCTGGAGTCACTGGACCGTCATATCCTATGCTATGAAGGCATCTAAGGAATCCAACCAGATTAATTACACCTGTCTCACCAGGTAAACATCTTTCGTCATCACGTAGATCCTCAACTGAGACTCCTTTGGGAGCATCGCTAACATGTACGTAGATAACTTGTTCTGGATCTAACTTTTCTATATCTCTTAGCGTTTCTTCTGCGGCATACCAGTGAAAAGAATCAAACAGTAAGCCTACATTATTCATTCCGATAGCTTCGATTAAGCTAAGCATACCCTTCATATTGTAGATAAACTTGTACCTGTGGCCTTCCCGGAATTTTCTAGGCCCAACATATTCCAAGCCTAGTTTACAGTTTTGTTTTTTCAGAATCTCTGCGATAGGTCGTAGGCGTTCCACGTGCCAATCTAAATTCTTTTTAAATGGAAGTTTGTCGGAAAACGACAGTACCCATGTATATGCTCGATTACAAGAAAATTGCTTTGCAATTGAGGCATAATTAGACAAGTTTTTTAAATCCTTTTGAAAAGTCGATTCATCCTCATTCCATCCTACGGGTAGGATCCAACCTCCCAGTTTTAAATTGTTCCAAAAGCGTAACTTCTTTATTTCGTCTATAGTTTTCTCTTTCTCTAAGTTAGCCAACTCTTCAACGTTAATGTCTACCCCCTCAAAACCCGCTACCTTTGCTAATTCACATGCCCTTTCTTGAGGAATTTGAAGATTTCGAATACCCTGGATGGCTAATGGATTTAAGTTTCGGAACATTTTAAAGTGTAAACACTCTCCATAGATCAACGATTATTTTATTCTTTTCAAACGACCTAGGCAAGTACCTTTTTAAGGTTTCCGTCTACGTACCTCTTATTTTTGACTGCCGATTCTCTTGGATTCATGCTACCTTCACCATCAGCCTCTACAATGATCCATCCATCGTATTTTATCTCTTTGAGAGCTTTAACATAATCTTTGAGGTCAACTTCTCCGTTTCCAAGATCTACGTATCGACGATCTTTTTCCCAAACGAACATATCATCGCGAGATTTTGCAATCATCCATCCCTTCCCGTGTACCCAATCCCGTTTATCTAGTACTTCAAACTCGGCTTTCGCGTCTTTCAAATGCGCTAAACCGATTCTCTCTCCGTAAGTTCGTATTACATCTGCAGCGCTGAAGCCAGCAAGATAATTCTGACCGGAATCTGGGCAAAGACAGACATATTCAGGGTCTGAATATTCCATAAATTTGTCAATTTGTTCTCTATTTTCGATAAGACCGTTCAGATGTGGGTGTACCACAGTTCTTACTCCGTTTTTAAGTGTTTCCTTACCGACTTTGTTAATGCAATCTGCAAAAATCCTTATCTTTTGATCGGTGACTGGATAATCAAAAGTAACGCCTTGATGCATAACATCTACTACAAATAAATTGCAATTGCAATAACTGATAAACTCTGAAAGTAATTTCGCCTCTTCTACCACGTATCTTTGGTTTTTATAGTCTTGTAGAGATTTTCCGTACCAATAAAGAGATACCCATTCCAACTTTTTCTCTTCCAAATCACTTAAAAACTCGTCGACTGTTCCATAAACCCCACGTATCTTTTCAAATATGCCAGTATGACCACTCATAAGAGATAACCCTTCAAAACCCGCATAGGAAATATCTTCTAACTTTTTCCTAAATGGATCTTTCCACCACTCAGTTGCACCAGCACCCCACCGTATCAAATTTATCCCTCTTTCTATTCTTTACCTTTCTTTTAACTCACCTTAGTGTCGCATTTAAATATTTGTACCTTGGGGCCCACCAGCGTATGCACGCCAATAACGAGGCCTCCTCGCTATCTTAATACACGCTATCTTCTGGTTTGATGCCTTGCAAGTCAAATACCACATCCCTATCGTACCTTTCCTTTAGTTCTCTAAATAAGGATTCCAAGGTGCTGGCCACGTGAGGGGTTACCAAAATGCGTTCACGATTTAACATCGGGCGGTTCAGTGCCGTGGGTTTATCTTTTACTGTTCCAACCTAATAGCACGCGCTGACTGATTAGAAGGAAAGACAAAAACTTGGAAGTTTGTAATTGATTGATGAAATAAAGAACATTGGCGTTCCATAATGAAAAGCAACTTTGTCACGATGGCAGCAGTTTCAGCGATAATTGACGACTTTTAAAATAAAAAAAAGGAAGTTTATTTATTCGGTGTCAAAGTTGACTTAGTTTTCGCCCGCGTGCGCCTTCGTACTGCAACAAACCAAACGGCTGCTACAATAACGATGAGGGCAACGATGCCAATGACTGCAATAGTTGTCACGTTAGATGTTGGAGAAGGTGTCGATGTTACGGCTACCACATTCATCAAAGTGGGATACATATTATTACAGAAATAATCATTGGAGCCCGGAACTTGATTACTCGATGATGGCCAATTAGTCCAATATCTTAGACTACATATAGTAGGCGGGTACGGCACAGCAAGAACTGGAACAACCGGTAAGTCATTGATTAAGATTTGTTGTGCTTCAGATGCAAGACTTTCTCCCACAGGTATTGCTGAGGGAGCACTTGGATTAAAGTATGTAGCAAGCTGATTTCTCATGTCGTTTATCTGTGTGTTGTTGTAGAACATACCTTCTCCAGCTATTCCATTAAACATCAGTATCCATGAATAGGCGTTAATATCGTATTCTCCTAGGAACTCGTAATACGTATCTGTAAGTGACATAGATCTTTGCATGAAGTACATGTCATATCCTTTTCCACTTTGAAGGGTGGATATGACAGTACTTATTGGTAGGACTGAAGTAGTTACCGTTATACCTAGGGCAGCGCAGTAAGTTGCAATGAGTTCTTGTTCAGCCATCCAGTCGGTATATCCGCTAACAGTATTGGAAGTGAGTGTTACTGGTTGTCCGTTTGGTGCAGTTAGTACTCCTTTGTTAAGCGTGAAACCCGCATCAGTTAAGATTTGTTTAGCTTCGGTAACATTATATAAGAAGGTTTGAGTTGCCAGAAGGGTATTGTTTCTAAGGTAAGACAGCGGACTACCTGTTGGAATCAACGAGACATCGTATATTGGCTCTCCAGTATCGAATTCCGCTTTAGTGTTCAAAGTGGTACGGTCAATGGCGTAACCTATTGCCAATCTTATTGCATACGCGGCTGCGCTTCCAAATCTAGCGTTCATGTCGGGTATGTTGAATCCTATGCCATCGAGCAGACAGTAATTAGGCTGGAAATAGGGAGGAACAGTAAGATAGGTCTCTAAATCGTACTTTGCTTTCAGCTGCGGTATTTGGGGAACCACCGGGCTAGACCAGTCTACGCTTCCTGTCTCTAGCCCAGATAAGGCAGCGCTATTTGAGTCTGATACAACGTACACAAAGTATTTTGGTGCAGGTAACTTGCCGAAGTATTGTGGTAGTGCACCCCACCATTGATCCCAGAGTGTCTTAATACATTCTGTGTTATCCGCGTACTCGTATTTGTATGGGCCTGTGCCTATAGGATTCAGCCACAAGAAGGTTCCTGCTGCGAGAGAGCCGTTTAGGTAAGCTGGCATAAAGATGTGCTCGGGCAATATTACGCTATACCCTACGGCCAGTTCCATGTATAAATCTAAAAACTGGACATTGGGGTTAGTTTGGTTGAAGTTAAAGAGTACTGTTGTAGCAGTAGGAGTTGTAATGGATACAAGAGTGTCAGAAGTCCATGCTGAGTCAATGTATGCATACGTAGATGCCAAGATGTTGTTTTGAGGCAGAAAGCCGTATGTGAATTGCACGTCGCTAGAGTTGAATGGTACACCATCCTGCCAATAGACATCTGTTTTCAAGTTAATTTCAATTGTATATTGGTTTACAATTATAGGAGCACCATTTGCGAGCCAAGGCTCAAGCTTATTATTTACAGTATTAAGTATGTACAATGGTTCTAGTATCCCAGCACCCCAAGCGCGGGTGTCACTTGAAGGTAAAAGCGGGTTAAATTCAGGGTTCGGAGGACTTGGAGCATGTTCCCCAGTTTCCACTATGGCTTCATTACGGGGGAATGTCTGTGCATTAACTGGCTTAATAGTTGTCGTAACTAAACCTAAACTTGACACAAGTAGAATTATAGCAAATACCATCACTAGTGCTTTCCTTTTGAAATTTTCGATTGCCATTTCCTTTTTCCTTCGATAACTGAGATACTAAGTATGTTGTATTTAAGCTTAATCTGTCCTCAACTTTCCTCAGAAAATTACCGCTAATCCGGTTGTTTTACGATTTAACCTCATTCAAGACATAGTTACACGCTTCCTCAAATAAATACACTATCATCTTTTCACCTTTCGGCAGAAAAAGCGAAGTCTTGAACTGGCTGCTATGAACTGCAAAAGCACTCCTAAAGAAGAAGCAAAAAATGTTGTCATAGTCGGATATTTTAATGATGACGTATTTTAAGCATGGGATCTTCACTAGCTGTCTACATGGATACTTCATAACCGAAAGTCTATAAGCACTATTCTTATAAAACCAAATTGTCATACAATGAGACTTTGAATCTTAAAGAACCTTTCCTTCTTAGCTTCATAGCAGTTTAAGACTTCAAAAGTGTAACCTCGAATTTTTGAGTATTAAGTCGTGTGAAATCCTCTTAGCTTACATTGATCGATTTATTTTTTCTAGCTTCTTTAAGGATACCATATAACACTTGCATGTCTCTTTTGCCTTCACTTCCCGATGTTCTTGGTTCGATGTCTTTCTCGATGCAGTTGAGAAAGTGAATGTGTTCTTGCTTGAACGATTCGCGGTACGAGGATGTGACGATGCTTTTTTCAAAGCCGCCGTTCTTCATTCTTGTTCTTGTAACAATTGTAGGTTCATTTTTGATCCAAGGATATGGAAATCTTACAGATATCGTCTCTTTGTTGCCGTACGCTACCAGTTCTTCATCAAACCAGGTTCTTTGGGTTCCTCCTACTTCAAAAGTGCATTTAGCCTTCCCATAATCCAGCATAGCTATAATCTTGGTCGTATAAGAAGTCTCCATCTCTGATTCGGAGGGAACACCAGGAATAATCGAAGCAGCAAGAACTTCCTTTGGTTCACCAAAGGCTCCTCTTAGTACAGTCATATCGTGAGAGCCTAGACCTAAGAGACTAATCATCCAAGCGTTCATTTCTTCTTTAGAGTACTCTCCCAACTGTTGTGTCAACAGTTCTTCCATCCTCTTTTTGCTTTCTTCCCGTTTTTCAGGCGGTATTGGATGTCGTTTCGTCATTTCGTCAAGAACTGCAGAAATACTATCTCTCGATTTTGATCCATAAAAGTTGGGAAAATCGTGGGCTCTAATTAGAACCACATCATCTTGCACTTCTTTCATCATAGCAGCTCCAGCTTCATATCCGGGATCGTACCTCTTCATATAGGCTACCATGAGTTTCCGATCAGCTTTTTTAGCAGCTGCAATCATCTCATCAGCGGCTTTGATGCTTAAGGCCATAGGTTTTTCTACTAAAACATGGCAACCCGCTTCTGACGCGTCAATGCTGACTTGGTTGTGGTGTTCAGTTGAAGAACATACGACAACCGCATCGAGGCTTTCTTTTCGCAGCATTTCTGCGTGATCCGTGTACGTTCTCGGAACAGAAAATGCCTTCCCAACGGTTTTCACTAAACCCGGAATAACATCGCATATAGCAGCTAGCTCGTACTTTTCGATCTCTTTAATGTAAGGGATATGCATAATCTGCGCTATCAAACCAGATCCAACAATGCCAACTCTAATCTTCAAATAATTATACACCTCTATGTTACAATAACTAAATCATATAATTAAATAGTTTTTCGAATGAAAGAAAGTATATTGCAACAAAGTTTTTCCCGTCTATTCGAAGAACTTTTGTATCGGGGTGTACGGAATATCGAATCCAAAGTGCCTTGGGTTATAGATTTTAAGTCCTCTTTCTGTCCGCCAAATGTCTGCGCATTTTAGACCTATAACGGTGACTTCTCTTCCTGTTTGGAAATCTTGTTGGTAAAAGTTTGATAATCCCTGCCCTGTCTTCGAGTCAACTATGTTAATTGGGTCTGGACAAGTGACGTATGGTTCACTGTCGAGCCAAGAGATTTGATTTTCATTTTTGAACCAGATCTCAAATGTATGGTCGGCAAATTGGCCGACTCCATCAAGCCTAGTTTCTCCCCAAGCGAAAGCGTACTTATCTTCCCGAATAAATGACACAATTTTGCCTTCGAAGAGTTTATATCCGCCAGTTACGTGTAGTATAGCTTCTATAGTGTCTTTCCCTATTTCTCTGGCCTCTCTAACTGCTCTGCCAATTGCAATAGCCTTAGAGACTGTGCCATGGATAACTGATTCCTTCAAAATGCTTCCCTCTATTGACATTAGTCCGCTTGCCTCTCCTCCCGATATAGCGGCTACGAATCTGTTTATGTCTTCGAATCTTTGCCAGCTGAGAACCTTCTCGTAGATTAACATGTCTCCCCAAACGGTTGCTAATACGGCGGGAACTATTGTTACATTCATAACGTTTAATGATGTGAGAGAAAGCTCGGGTACTGCACGATATCCTGCGGTGTCGCAGTCAACTACAGGCTTGCCCTTGCGGGCTGCATTAAGAAGTTGACCCCAAATGTTTGGGCCTATCTCACTGGGACAATACGCAAATGGTTTTTCGCCAATTAGCTCAACAAGTTTCTTTTCAGTAGTGTTTTCCCATTCTCCATCTGGGATTTCAGACCAGCTATTCAGCAAGAACTTTTTTTCTTTTATCTGGTATTTAATGAATTTCAAAGGGTCGAATCCATTGATAAAGAGATCCGCATAGCTTGGGTAGGCCATGTATTTATTCTTCAGTTCTCTTTCTATACCTCCACCTGCGCCTATGCCATAAAATACGCATGAATCATTGGGAATGTCTTGTATGTTTACCAACTTGCACTCAAGTTTTTTCTCGAAGACGTGTGAAACTGTTGCATTGAACCGCTCAATTGACGGAGCTATTCCCCCTCCACCCGTTGCCAAAATTGATCCACCAATGACGGAATCCCACAAGTCCTGCTTAGTTAAAATTTTCATTATTACTTACCACTTCCTTGTTTGTCTCAAACTTGGCAAGAAACCTCTTTTTAAACGTTGCTAGTAAATTCTTCTCAGCGCGCGGGCAAATTAAATAATTGCTTCTCGGCTGTGGAAGCTCTTCTTGGACCCGTTTTTTGACAACAATTTAGCCTCAGAAATGTCCTTTCGCATCCAAATATTGGAATAGACATGAACCTGAGAGGAACAGAATAGCTTCTTCAGCTGTTGTATGTCTGGCTTTCGCTAACTCTCCTTAATCATCCTTTCTGGATTCTATGCAAAGTACGCTATGCTATACTGGAGCTCAGGTTTGTCTAGGAGGGCAGCCGCTATAACCACGGCGTAGACCACACAAAACACAAGACACGTGTGGATGCACGCGTTCTCAAGACCCTGCCAACTGAACCTGCTATAAGCCAGCCGCGATTTCACCCTGCCGTTTAGGCTTTCAACCATAGCCCTCAGATGTTTGTAGACAACACGTAGATACTCAGGGCCTTCCACGTCAATACGATCCTTCACGGTAAGCACGTCCGGCGGGTTTTCGCGACCTTCCAAGCGCCTCCAAGCAATAATGCTGCGTATTTTCCTCGCTCTGAGGCTGCTAAAGACGGCTTCGGATTCGAATTGGCTATCAGCCGCTGCCAACTCTACCTCGATGTCTTCGCCCAACAGTTTATCCAGCAACGGTTCTACAAGCATTTTCTCGTTCACGTTCACTGACGCCTCGACGTGGCCAAGGGGGAAGCCTTCGATGTCCGCCAGAAAAAGTGACTGGTAACCCAGAATGAAGCCCTTCTTGCCTCGTCCTAGCCTTGCGTCTGGGTCTCCAAATCCTTTGCGTGTGTCATGCGGGTCTCTGCTGCTCCAAGCCGGAAAATCAGTGCCGTCAACGCATGCTGCTTGGACTAATCCAACTGCGGCTAATGGCTGGCTTTTCCTTAACCTTAGGGCTTCGTGTCGTAGCCACATCTCTATTGCTGTGAAGCCTTCGACGCCGATGCGTTTCTTCATCTGAGAGAAGTGCGCTTCAGTGGGTGCTTTGCTTTGGTATCCGCAGGCAGAACGCATGTCTGTGTTTCTTCTGAGCTGCTTCACTAAGTCTTTAATGTAGGGTATCTGCTGCAGCTGACGTAACATGAGGGCTCGCAGGTCAGACTCAGGGTCGTACTCCACTGGTCGTCCTGCTCCTTCAAGGTGTAGGTCTTTCCAGAGGATGGAGTGAAGCGATCTTAAATCTAAGCTTCCGAATAGCAGCATTGGAGAACCTGATCTCTCCATTTCTCATCAAAATGACGAGGTCAGGCTCTCCTAATATAGGCTACAATTATTTAATCCGCCTGCGCAAGGATTGGGGAAATATTATTCAAGTTTACTTCTTCAGTTCAGTTATGCGCGTTTGGGCTATCTTAACAAGCTTCAACTTATTCTACTTACGAGTCACACCGGCTCCCTACTTTGGCTTAGAGGTGGGAAGAAAGGTCCAAGCGCGCAAGCGAGAGCATAGGGGCTCGTACCCGTTTGGGCTAAGCTCGGTCCGACTCACTTAAGGCGTAGAAATGCTTGCAGTGGACTGCTTTTCCAGTTTTTTCTGAATCACTTGACGATTTTAAGTTCTAAGACCCGCCCCATTTGGGTTCAAATCCCACCGGGCCCGCCCACCTTGCTGAGTCCCATAGTCCTAGTCTTTCGCGTCATTCCCTCTTATCTGGAAATTTTGGAGACTTCAGCTTGTTCGCTGTTTATTCCACGCCAGGTAATTTTATAACCAAGTTGAGTTAAGACGCAAGACGCATCGCTCACTCCCTCAGCTTCAATAACCCTTATTGCTTCGGTAAGAGGTAACTTTCCTGACTGTTTCAAGCATTCTTCGATTCGATTGCTTATTTGAACTAGCTTTTCCTTGCTCACTAAAATGTTAGGCATTGCCACGTAACCCGGGGGAGGATTAACTGTTAGAACCGCTTTCGCGGCTTCTGCGGAAATGCCAATTCTAGCGGCAAATTCGTCGTAAGCGACAACTGGCTCTGTAAATTTAACTGAGAGGTTCTCTAAGAATTTGATCTCCCTAGCTTTAACCCCTTCAAAAGCGGTTTCCAAGTAACGCAGAATCGAAGCCAAGGGAATTTTGTCATGATAATAAATGAGGTCCAACTGCGGTCGCTTCTCCAGCGCAGCGAGCTTCTCGCACGCCAAAGCCTCATCGACCAACAGAAGCATCTTCGCTTCTACTTGCTTCAACTTTTCTGCTTTCCGCAGTAAGTATTCTTCAGTCCAGAACCCCACAATCTCCAAGTAGACTTTGACGCCAGCTCTTTCAAGAGAAAAATCAGGTATTATCACCTGGTTTCCCGCGGGAACAGGTTCCGGCTCTCTTTTCAAAGTCCAACCAGACTTCACAGCTTGAAACTGCGACGCAAAACTCTCTTCAGCAGCACTATCGTAGGTTACAGGCGGCAAATTAGGCTTCTTAAGCAGTGAGCCATGCTTTCGGCTTTCGATTTTGAAGCTGCAGATTTCGTTCGTGTACTTCCACAGTATCTTTGCACTGACGGTCCATTCGGGATTAGCAACGATTATGGGAAGCAGCTTGGCTATGCTAATTCCATACCTTCTTGTCAGCTTGAAGAGGCTGGCTGGGCCATCAATTTTCACCCACAAACCATTATCGCGGAAAACCTCGTAGATAAGACCCAATTTTTTCACGGAATAAAACAGTCTCTGCCAGCTGCCAGAAGCCGTGAAACTCAGTTCTGTGGAGTCGAATAGAAGCGTCTGCGACAGACCAAGATTGTACTGTTCAAGCAGCTCATACGCTGAGGGAGGAGCAAACTTTTCAAGAATTAACTCATCATCTAAGTCAGCGTACAGATACGCCTCAAAGTTTTCCGTCGTCAGCGCCATTTCTGAAGCGACGGCCTCGATTATTCTTCGTCGCTTTTCTGAAGTTGTGGGCAAACCAAACTTTTCTGTCGCTTGAAAGATTTTCCGCCTTAAATCAACGGGGTTGATTTTGCTGTTGAGGTGAATGTGCCTTTTCGGTCAAGCAGCAAAGCTAACGCCCTAACGAACCGATACTCGTACCCTCTATTCTCAAGGTCAGTGACTACAGCTTTCAGGGCTTTCTTCTTTTCTCCGACATGTCCCTTGTATGCTTCGATAAGACCGCCTGCAACTTCAAGATTGTCACCGGAGAGTTTAGCGTAGCGGGGCAGGATCTCGCCCTTCCTCTTCCACACCACAAGCAGGTTACTTGGAAACAACTATGATGCCTCTCCAGTTTTTAGGCGTCGCCTACGGCTGATGCCAACTTCCACGGTTTCCTTGGAGATTATCTCCACTAGCTTGGCGGTTTTGCCCTCTTTCTTTCTGAGGAGCCGCCCTAATCGTTGCACGTACTCCCGCGTGCTTCCAGTTCCGCCTAGTATTAAGCCGACTGACGCGTCTGGAACATCCACGCCCTCATCCAGAACCTGAGAAGTAACTATGACTTTGTACTTGCCGTTTCCGAAGTTGGCCAATATCTCGCGGCGCTCCTCCCTTGGGGTCTGATACGTAACGGCTGGAATCAGAAAACGCCTACTAATCGTATAGACCAAGTCATTGTAGAGCGTGAAAATCAAAGTCTTCTCGTTTCTATACGCTTCAAGCTTCTGGGCCAACAGGTTCAGCTTCGCATCAGAGTTAACCGCAACCCTAAAAGCGCGGTTTCGAGCGAGAAGCGCCTCACGAGCACGTGGGTCTCTGCCAGTGGTCATTATGAACCTCTGAAAATCAGCCGCGCTTTTCAGGACAATTCGTCTCTGGCGAAGATAGTTCTTAAAGACGCTCATCTCAGCGTCGTAGGTTCGCTGCTCTTCAGCAGTCAGTTCGACTAATACTTTCTCGTACGTGTAGGGCGAAAGGTGTTTTCCGGCGAGTTCTTCAATGTCGATAGAGTAAACTGGGTCGCCTACAATCAGTGGAAGAAGTGCATGCCTCTGGTCGCTTCTTTCGTACGTTGGCAGTTAAGCCCATGCGGTAGGGCGCAATGTACATTTCGCCGATTTGCATGTAACCCGGGGAAGCCAAATGATGCACCTCATCAAAAACCAAGAACATAAACCTGTTACCTAACTGCGCCGCCTGAGAGTAAGCCGAATCATAGGTTGAAACCGTCACCATCCGTATGACGTTTTCGCCTCCGCCCACGACGCCGGCTTCCATGCCGAGGCATTCCCTCACTCGCTTTCTCCACTGGTCAATTAGATCCAAAGTGGGAACGATTATCAACGTCTGTGTTCTGAGAAGATCAATTGCCTTCAGTGCAATGAATGTTTTTCCAGCTGCTGTGGGTAAAACTAGAACGCCCCTGTTGCCCGCGCGATGCCAATTGTCCAAAGCCTTGTTTTGGTAAGTCCTCAACTCCACGTTACTCTTTACTTGTTCGAGAGGAGGCGGATTCGGAACATCATCTTCGTATCGGATATTGCTTTCCTTAAAATATTCCAGGGCGTCCTTGTAGTGGCTAGCCTTAAGTCGGTAACAACCGCTTCGGTTGTCCCATTTACCATATGGAGTTCCAACTTCCCCCTTCAACAGAAGGGTGCCCTTGTCAAACCACAAACGCGGCATAACGAATAATCGAACTTCTAATCAATTAAACTTACGCCAAGGTTGTTCCTCTGATGCAATTCGTCTGAATTATATGGCGTTACAGTTGGTTTTAGTACAGAGGAAAAAGCTGGGCGCTCAACGCACGTCTAAACAAGAAAATCTTACTAATCAAAAGCATTCCCGCAATTCCAACAGACTTTCCCAACCTGGCACGATTTTTGAGTTCTTGGACCCGACCCCTTTTGAGAGTGTGTGAAAACTCAAATTTAGTTTTGGAAATTGCGTCTTATATGTTGAAAAAATGTTCTGAAACTACTATATCATCATAAACTTAGCAATTTTCTGAAATTGAATTGAGTTTTTACACAGTCTCGTTTGGGGGTAAGTCAGGTCCGATCCACTAACAACGAAGATTTTTTACTGGTAAATTGGCGTCAAAATCCCATTTGCAAACCAAACTAATTTAATGCTTCATCACAAAGAACATTCGGCGTTACTGCGTAACAAAATTTGATCTTACGTTATCACATACTTGGAAGTTGGAAAGTCTTAAATCCATATCAATAGGAAAAAGAAACGTGAAAGGGATATCCCATGGCAGCAGAACCCACCGTCGAACTCTCAGTAGATGGTAAGATACTGCGCAGTCTAAAACAAGAGACTGCAAAACTAGTAGTTGTTGGTCACTTTAAGGGAGGGCTATCTTCTACCAAAACCAGAATTGAAGCAAATAAGGCTGCGTGTGGTAATTATTTTATAGAAAAAATTCCCTTGGAGACCCCCATAGACTGCGTTGTAGAGCGCATTAGAAAAGCTCAAAAACAAGCCAAGTACCTGGTGTTTCTCCATGATTACTGGGAAGCTCTGGCAAAAACCAACGATATGCCAAATTAGATTAAAGATAACAAACTTTACGATGATTTGAAGACCTTTTTTTCTAAATCTGAGGCGATCAAACACATTGTTGAAAAGGATGACGCCTTAAACATTTTGCAAGAAGGCTGGACTACTCACAAGGTTCCATTCGATATCTTGCCTAAGTCAATTAAAAATTCAGTTTTGAGGATTTCTAAGTTTGGCGAAACCCATATCCCGTTAGTAATCCGAGAAACGATTAACCTGTGGGTGACAGAACATCCTGCTATTGTCAACTTGCTTAAAAAGCAAGTAAGGACTGAGCAAGAAGAAGAGACTATCAAGAGTGAGTTCAAGCTTTGGGAAACAGACCTTGAAAGAAAGGTGTGCCAACGAGAAGCAACACTAACGCTGTTGGGAATAGGCACGACAGCGGCGTTGGCAGGGACCTCAATTGATTTGATCAAGGCCGCAGCCGGAAGCGTCATGAAAATTGTTGGAATCGGTTCTTCATTACTCAGCTTTCCTATACCAGCGTTTCTTTTCTTGGGAGCCGCATTCACTTTCGCAGGGGAAAAAAAGAAAGAGCTTCACGAAGGTACTAGAAAAGAATTTGAAACATACAGCAAGGGTTTCCTAAGTGCACAGGCATACTGGAACAACAAAGACCTAACGCCTACCGAGAAGGATTTGATCTGCTATGAATTGGATAAGAGCCTCTGTCTTCAGTTGGGAACGGCACGGAAGGAACTTGATGCTCACTTTATGGACGCTGATAAACGCCTTAAACAACTTGGAGAGGAAATCGAGAAGAACCTTACTCCGGCAGTGATCGCTCAAATCAATGATGCACTTGCTCCTATTCAGTACTGGCTTCAGGACTTAGAATGGAGGGTCGGGGGGCTTGAAAGAAATGTCCAAGTGCTATCTGACAGAATTGAAGAAATGATGAAGACACATCTAGCCGAATATCACGGAATTTACTGGAGACCCGAAGACCTCGGATTGACGTCCTCAGATAAAGGGTGGATAGTCAGCACAGAAATAACTGGTGACTATGAAGTTGAGTTTGTTATGGGCGGAGAGGAAGGGTCAGGCAAGTTGACATCATTTATCTAAAAAAGGCATTCGCTGAACAATACCTGACTTGGAACTTCGCTTAGATGGCTTTCATGGTGTGGTGTTTCATCGAAAAGAAGTCCAGTCGTCCTGGCCCATACTCTCCTTGATGTTTTGAGGCGTAGGCTTCTTAGGTATTCTATCCTGAAGAGTTTGCTTTCCTTTGAGGCAACAGTTGACTGGATACGCAGAAAAGCTATGCACCTTTTCATACATAAGTTGGGGAATGCAAATCTATCAACAAGAAGCCTACTAAGGCTCATAAACACAAACTAACGTGAAAACGCAAACAGTCAGTTAATAAGAAAAAAGGAAATGGAGAATTAAAGAATACTTCAAGTCTTCATAAGTGCTTCAAAGAATTTTGCGCCTCTTTCAACGGCTTTATTGAGGCATTCCTCGCCGAATTCTTTAGTAGCTTCAGTTGCCTTACCTACACACCCAGATTTCGAAAGATCATCTATTGTCCTAACAGCTGCCATGTAAACCCGAAACTCCTCCTCCGACATTCCATCCTTCACAAATGGAGGCAACTCATCCACCGCTTTGCTCATGTTCACTAAGTCGGGGGCAACAGCCAACATCCATGCTGTCTCTGCCTTATTAGCGTGAATGCCCTCACTTGGACTCATAAGTTCTCCCATTTCTTTTGGTATGAATACCCACCAATCAAAATAAGCTATTTGAGCTTCTGGAAGTTCGTCGTGCAATTCCTGAACGGCTACTCCAACGGTGTTACTATTTCCTCCATGCCCATTCAGAAGAAAAATTCTCTTAAAGCCGTGTTTAAAGAGACATCTGCAATAATCTTTTACCAACGCAATCAGCGTTGAAGGTTCAATTGCTATTGTTCCCGGCTTTGGCATATGATGAGAAGAAACGCCTGGTCTTATCGGTGGTGCCACTAACGCCCCTATTTTGTCGGCAACCCGTTTTGCAAATTCGAAAGGTACTATCGTATCAGTGTTGAGAGGTAGATGCGGACCGTGTTGTTCAATAGAACCAATTGGCACAAGAATCACATCAGTCCTTCTAAGTGCTTCCTCAACTTCGCACCAACTCATTTCCTCAAGAAGAATCTTAGACAATCCTATATTACCCATAGCTCACGCATTAACAAAAGACACGTTTGGTTTATATATTTTGCGACCAAGGAGCGCGTGCAGGATGATCTTGTTAACTTCATACTTCAACAAGTTTAAGAAGAAGAGTGTGGTCTATCGATCGAAGAAATTGGAAGAACACATTGTCAATTTCTTGAAGCATGCATACAGGCAGGCACGAAGGCTGGCGGAATGATCAAAAGACTCTTCAAGGTAGACGGAATTGACAACACTGCCATGGATACATGCGAGATCTACTCTGTGGAAAACGGAGTCCTGACAAACAAGCGACTTGTGACTCAAGCTGATCCAACGATGGGTCGAGAAAGATCTGTTGTGAATTTCGTGAACGCCGTACTTGGAAAGGAAAAGCCGCTGAACAAACCTGACCAAGCGGTCATTCTGATGCAGATAATTGACGCAATCTACGAGTCAGCGAAAACGAAAAAACCCGTCAAAGTTGAGTGACTCAAGTATATGTTTTGTCTTCATTCCTAGTTTCTACCACCAGACTTTCTCCAATGGAGCCTTTATAATCAGCGGTCTCAAGAACTGTATGCATTTTTCACAGCCGTCCTCTCTGCTCATGACCGGGTCTTCATGTTCATAGCTCAAGACGTAGTCGTAGCCGACCTCCGAGAGTGCTGTGATTATTCTCTTCCATTCAACGGCGCCCCACCCAACAACGCGGAATCGGAAGCCTCGTCCAGGTCTGCGCCAGTCTCCTGTGGATATGTTCCCAGCCAACGCCAAGTTTTCTTTGACAAGCTCAGCGTCTTTGGCGTGGCAATGGTAAATCCTGTCCCCGAACTTTTTGATGAAAACTACAGGATCTATTCCTTGCCAAACGAAATGGCTCGGGTCAAAATTGAAACCAAACTCTTTCCTTCCTCCAACAGCCTTTAACGCTTTTTCCGTTGTTTCGATATTGTAGGCTTGTTCTTGCGGATGAACTTCATGAGCAAACTTCACACCTTGTGCAGCGAAGAAATCGAGTATCTCTCCCCAACGCTCTGCAAAAAGTTTGAAACCTTTTTCAAAGATCTCCTCATATGTTGGTGGAAAGATGTACCATGCTCCCCAGTTTTGAGCTCCGATAAAACCGTTGACAACAGGCACATCGAGTGCTGCAGCAGCCTCAGCTGTCTGCTTCATACGTTTCGTACCATATTTCACCTTTTCTTCAGGTGTGCCTTTGAACCAGATGTCTGTCGACTCATCATGAGGACCCAGAACCAGTTGTCCTTCAAGATGATTGCTCAAGGCAGAAATCGTGAGTCCATATTTCTCGATTATCTTTTTGTATTCTGTGGCTCCTCCGCTCAATATTCTTTCAATGTCAATATGATTGCTGCCCTTCCAAGCCGCAATCTCAACAGCTTCATAGCCCAGCTTTGAAACATATTGCAGAACCTTCTCCAGTTTCTGTTCGTTGTACAAAACTGTCATAATTCCTATTTTCATAACATGTCACTCTCGAATAGCTTCAGAATCTCCTTCTCCTTAAAACGTTTATCACTAGGGGCACGGAATAGAGTCCAAAAGGAGTGGCGATTGCCGTTGACAAAAAAGCACGGCCCTCAGCTCTAACCGATTTCTATGATATCTCCAGTTTTTCCCTATAAGCCTCCAGATCAAGCCAGCCGTGTCCACTGATGTTCATACAGATCGTCTTCTCTTCGCCGGCTTTTTCAGCTTTCACAGCTTCGTCGATGCTGGCCCGAATTGCGTAGCTGGATTCGGGGGCGGGCAGCCATCCTTCAGTCTGCACGAACATTTTTGCAGCTTCGAAAATCAATTTCTCGTCCACCGGATAAGTCACCGCCTTGATCATTTTGTGTTTTCTCAGCAAGCTTACGATAGGACCAGCCGCGTGGTACCGCAAACCGTCAGCCCTGATCGGCACCATGTCAGACTTGTGGCCTAGGGTGTACATCTTCAGAAGCGGCGTGTGTTCACCCACGTCGGCGAAGTCATACTTGTACTCTCCCTCAACAAGGTTCGGCGAAGACGCAGTCTGTGCTGCCAAGAATTCGCATTTACGCTTGCCTTTTAAAACCTCGCCGATGAAGGGAAGAGCTATTCCGCCGAAGTTGGAGCCGCCGCCCAAGCAAGCGACGATCAAGTCAGGTTTCTCATCAATCATATCAAACTGTTTAATCGTTTCAAGTCCTATTACTGACTGATGAATCATAACATGGTTCAAGACTGAACCTAAACAGTATACGCTGTTCTCATGCGTCTCCGCGTACTCCAACCCTTCAGAGATCGCGATGCCCAGAGAGCCAGGGCTCTTCGGATTCTTTGAAAGTATCTCTCTGCCCATCTTCGTTTCCTTGCTGGGTGAAGCAAAAACCTTCGCGCCCAGAAGCGTCATCAAAGTTTTCCTGTCGGCCTTCCAATCATATACAGATCTAACCCAGAAGACAACGCTTTCGAGGTTCAAGAGCTTGGCAGCATACGCGAGCGCCGTCCCCCACTGTCCCGCACCCGTCTCGGTGGTCAACGTCGTCTTGCCCTCCTTCATCGCGTAGTAAGCCTGCGCAATTGCCGTGTTCGTTTTGTGCGAACCCGTCGGAGACAAGTCCTCACGCTTGTAAAACAGCTTGACCTTCTTCAACCCCAAGCTTTTCTCTAGGCGTTTCGCGCGGTAGAGTGGCCTCGGCCGGCCCATGTGAATGTACAGTTCCCGAATGTCTTCAGGAATGGAAATCCACCTTTGATCTGACATCTCTTGCCTAAGAGACTCTTTAATCATAGTTCTGCCCAAGTACTCCATGCGTGAAGGACCCGTCTCAGGCTCCTTCGGAGGGGGAAGCGGCTCGGGCAAGTCGGGCATAATATTGTACCACTTAGTGGGAAACTCGTCTATCGGAAGAGCAATCTGATCTTTCTCCATAATTATCACCATTTTGAAATGTGAAAGGGTATGCACTCTAATTTAAAGATTCCTGTAGGCTCTTCTGAACTTTTGAGGCCCGTGACTGCGAAATTTTCTATCAACTCCAAGGATGCCTTTGGCACCTTTACACTGATTTCTTGGATATGGAATGACTGGCAATGCTCCATGAGCCAATGCGTTTTCTCTTAGGTTTGCTGCGCTGTACTGCGAATCTGCCAGGAGTTTTCCCGGTTTTACGTGTTCTGATGCTTTCGTAAACAGGCTTATGGAATGTTTCTTCTCGTTCTCGTTTGCTGAAACCACAATCATCGCAATTGGCAACTCACTTTTAACGTCGACTGCCAAATGAAGCCTATAACCCAGGTCTCTGGCTTTAACTGCTCTGCCGATTCTTGATTCAGGATCACTGCAGCCAGTGCGGTTGTCAAGGTTTCGGCGACTGTACGCTTTGATGAAAGTTGAATCTAACGCTAAGGTTCGCCTTTGATTCTTCCTTTCGCTACGAGCACTTCAACGGCTTGATCCACTATTCTTGCTAGCCTTTCAGGGCCTACTTTGCTCCTGAATCTTGATAAAACTGCGATGCCATATGGTGGCTCATCTGCTTCTATGCCGCATATTTTCTTGAGTCGTGGGTCTTTCCACATTTGTCTAACAAGCATGCGGTCACTGGGAATGTGCTTTAGTCGTCTTACAAGATGCGCTTTGAAAAGTCCAAGCGGGTTTCTTTGTGGTCTTCCGGGAGAGCCAGCTGGATGAAAAGGCTCGTTTAGGATTTTTTGGGCAAAAGATAAATCGACCTTGCTAAACAGGGTTTCTAGAGCCTCGTATCTCTTCATTGCTCACCCCAATAAGAGGTGCGAGACTCAACCTATCACAAATTTAGGAACACACATGCGCACTTGGTCGGATTCAGGTAGAAAAATTCTACAAGAACGTGATCGTTTGAGTAAGCGCCTTGGACAAAGAAAGATAGGGAAAGCAATGTAAGATGAAAAAGCCTAGCGCGTTTGTTGCCTTTGCCTTCACTATTCACCAACCCTAATAGCTCAGCTGAATATGAAGTGGAGTAGCAGATTCAAGCCTTGTCTCGTCGCACTAGATGAGACTTCGAAAGAGTGCCACACATGCTTGGAAGATTTGCAGTGTTAATGTCCGGATTGTAGAGCTAAAGATATCTTCGTACCAATTCTACATGCGTCTTGGCAATTTCTCTGCTGTCAACCTCGTCCATCATCCAACCCTCGAACTCCGTAGAAATATAGCCGCTGTAACCACTCTTGCTTATGATTGGAATTAGTTTGTCGTAAGGAATTGTAACCTCTTTGCCATTCTTGAACGCGTGTGCTTTTGCGTGAACATGAATTGTATAGGGCATGCATTCTTCCAATAACTCTATAGGATTCATCTCTGAAAACGAAGCCACAGTTTCTGTAATGCTCTTGTCAGATAGATCTGTCATTCCTGGCTGTTTGTTAATTTGCCAAGCAGAAAAATCGGGGCACAAACCTATGTAATCATCTTTCATTCCCTTTACGAACTCTAGTATAGCCTTCGGCGGTAAGGGTGCGTGTATTTCTAAAGCTTGTTTTATGTCATTCTTCTTCAAAGTTGGGAGGACATTTGTCATGACTGTCTTTACAAGAGGCAGCCATTTTATATTTACTTGTGCCATCGCCGGTCGGATTATCTTAGTGCCGAGCACTTTAGCCTCGGCTATATCGTCAAGCAACATTCTGGTACACTCTTCAGGAGTAGCCCTCTGGTCAGTGCGCATCAGATCATCTATATACGTTGAGTAACAAGATACTTTCAACCCATAGGACTCTATGTAGTCTCGCAACTCAATCAAGTCGTAAACGCTTGCGTGGGGATAATTTGGAATGTGTTGTTTGTCAACAAGCTCAATTCCGTCAACATTTAGACTGGCAGCATTATCGATAGCGTCTTTGACAGTCATCTTCCCAGTTTTTATGTCCCATCCATAAGAGTACAAACTTATACCAACTTTTGGTTTTGAAGTCAAATCATTTTCGCCTCTTTCTCACTTTAATACCTTCATGAGTTTCTTGGTAGGAAAATTTATTTTTTCCTCTGGTAAACCATACTCAATCGTTGATCTCATTATGATCTCGCAAGAGAGTTCGTGGTTTCCTAGCTTAAGTCCACCAGCTTTCTCAACAAAAACGTCAATTGATTCGGGAAAGCCCCAGTTCACGTCGTACATTGTGTGAGCTTTTGTCAGAACAATCTCTTGACCTCTTACATTCAATGTCACTTTCTCAGGTTCGAACTTCTCCCCATCAACACTAATAATTAACTTCACTAAAGACGATATTGGCTGTGAAGTATACCATGGATTCCTGAGTCTGAACTGAAAGCCTTCTATCTTACCGTCTCGATTTCCGTCAACGTTTCTGATCGAATCTTCTGGCAGCATCACTTTCGTCAACAAATGTTGTCTAAATGGCATTGATGATCACTCGCAAAAAATACTTTAGTGTGATATATTTAAGGATATCGGAGCCTTCTGATTTCGAACTTTCTTGACCAACAAAATGGGAACCTCCAGATACAGACCTACAAGAATATTACCTCATTCTCGCGCGCCTCTGAAAATGATCGCGCCGAGACTTTCCCCTATTTCACCAATAGAACAGAACGGTCTGTGTAGTGTATAACGTGGTCGCTCACGCTGCCAAGCAGCCACCGTTTCATGGCACCGTGACCTCTGCTTCCCATCACGATAAGGTCGAAGTCTTCATCCTGCGCGATTCTGATTATCGTTTCGGCAGGGTTGCCTGGTTCCAGTCTTTGATAGATTTTCACTCCTTCGGCTTTGTCAGCGGCTTGGGACAAAATCTTTTTTCCAATCTCTCTACTCAATTCTGGTTGGACCATGAAGAAATTTGAGTCCATTACATTCATCAGCGTCATCTTTGAATCCGTTTCCCTAGCCAAGGCGACGGCGTGTTCAAAGGCTTTCCGCGAATTCTCTGAACCGTCGACTGGAACCAAGATTTTTGAAATTTCTCTTTCTCTGGCGATCAAAACAGAAGTTTTGGCATTCAGGGCTACTTTCTTGGCCACGCTTCCTAAGTGCGGTTTTCGCTTCGTCTCCCCACTAGATCCCATAGTTATTAACCCGTAGCTGCCGCTTTCAGCCTCATTCAATATGGCCTCAGTCGCGTCGTCATTTTCAATTCTTTGATCGACTTCTATGCCTTCTGCCTTGAAAAAGGCCACGGCATTGGCGACTATGGCTGCTCCTCTTTGTGTTAACGACGCGGAAATCTCCTCAAAGACTTCTGGTGCGCACGGGGACAAATAGATTCTTCCCTCTTCTACGGGTCTTGTCAAAGGCAGGCCAATGGACTCAGAGAAAGTAGAGAAAATAGCGTGAATGACGGTTACTTTGGATTTGAATTTCTTGGCGACGAAGGCTGTGAGTTCCTCAGCAACTAAAGAGGAGGCTGAGCCATCAGTAGCAAAAAGAATTTTGTCAAACCAGCCTGGACACACCAACTTTGTTCACCAAGATTTCAGATTTACTTTTACTCTATATCAAGTTTTACGCGCGTGGAATTAGAAAACCGATAAGCAGAAGCATTGCTAGCATTGTTTGTCCTTTTGCAGTAAACTCGAGCGCGCCAGCCCGTTGCTAATTTGGTCTAAAATGGTTTTTATCCTTTTTTCGTCATTATGGTCTTTATGGACTCTTTTGATAAGCAAATTTTAGCGTGTTGAAAAATGGTGAATCATTGCAGTATAGGCAGATCCCTACGGAAGTTGGGTTTTCACACAACACTTTGCGCCTGCACATTGCCAAGTTGAAACGCCAAGGAATGATCGTTCAAGCTGAGAAAACTAAAAATGGGCCTGGAAGACCCATCTTGACGTACTCGCTGCCTCCAGAGATGAAACAAAAAGTCGCCTTGACCCTCACTGACCCGCATACAACAATTGTCAGCCTGACCTTTCAGAAACTGAATCACCTTTGCAGATTTAAGAAAGGCGAATACTGCAAAAAAACTGGAGAAACTGCGGGGCTCAAAATTGCCTTCAAATCATAAAAAGCGATAAATACCATTTAAAACATTTTCACAACAAGCTGGCGCGGCGCGCTTGGTAAGGGTCCGACTTAACACCCTTTCCAATATGGCAACCTGAAAAGAAAAACAGAGTTCTGTCCTACGATCGAAGAGATCCAGACAAGATTGTCAATGTCAGATCAACCCAAGGTTGACGTAAACCTCAGTTAGCCAAAGACTTGCTAGAACCGTTCTTCTGTCAGACTTAGGTTTGTAAATTACTCCTTTGAAGAATTTCTTCGGTCTTCGCGGATGTTTTCCAGAGGCCTACTAGGCGCAACCTGCTCATCAGTCAATAACAAAGTAGCTTTTGGTCCGTTGATATTTTTTCCTCTGCTTCTCAGGAACGACGGGATTATTGCAATTAAATTGATGACGGCAAACCACAGATAGGCGTTCTTCAACCCTTCCGCGAAAAGTGTAAGGTCTGATGCTGGGACAACTGCAGTTGGGGTGTAAGAAGATATAACTGTAGAAACAAGAGAATAGGGAATTTTTAAGGCTATGACTAGAATAGCAAGGCTTAAGCTTAATGTGAGACCGATGTTGAAAATGATCACTCTCAGCGCAGAAGCGACTCCTCTGCTCTTGACGGGGACGCAACGCATTATGGAACTCATGTTAGGCGAACCGAAGAGCCCAAATCCCGCTCCGGACAACAACAGGTATGCCACGAAGTACAAATACGGCGTTGAGGCATCGACTGTTGAAAAAAGGAACAAAGACAAGCTACCCACCGCCAATCCAGATGTTGTGAATGGCAAGTGACCGAATTTGTCGGAGAGTTTCCCGCTGAGAGGACTAACTATCAAAAAAGAGATGTCAAAGGGAATCAGCCTCAAACCTGCCGAAAATGGATCCAAACCCTTCACAAGCTCCAAATAGAGGCTTAACAAAAGCAAAACAGCGCCCCACGCTATGGCGTTTATCAACATCGCCAATAGGCCGCCACAGTACTCGCGTATCTTAAGCAGACTCAGGTCTAACAGAGGATCATCGTGGACCCGCTGATGGGCAACGAAGGCAATTAATGTCACTGTACCAAAGATGAGAAGCACATAAACTGCGACTTCCTCTGACATGCCGTAGGCGGCGTAGGTCATGGCTAACAGGAAACTGGTTATAGAAAGTGTGAACAGGGAAAAGCCTACCCAGTCTATTCGTGCCTTTTCTTTACGAGGAGAGATTTCCCTTAATTGACGGTAAGCCCAAATAGTTCCGAAAATGCCGATTGGAACGTTTATGTAGAACAGCGCTCGCCAGTCAATCAAAGACAGTATCACCCCGCTTATGGTGAGGCCCGCCATTGCTCCGAACCTGAAAGCAAGATTATTTAGGCTCAGTGCAAAGCCGAGCTCCTTATCCGGTGTCGCGTCCGTTATAATAACCACGCTGTTCGTCATGAGAACGCCCGATCCGACACCCTGCAACGCTCTGAAGGCTATGAGCTGCATTGGGTTCAGTGCAAGGCTCGCCAACGCCGAACCAACGGTGAAAATCACGAAGCCCAAATTATAGACCTTAATTCTGCCGAAAAGGTCGGTGATTCTTCCAATTAGCAACAGAACTATCGTGCTTCCTATAGTGTAAGCTTGAGTGAACCAGATGGCCTGTTCAGCGTTAGCTTTTAAGGCTGTAGCAACCGTAGGGAGACCAATCGTTACTATTCGGGCATCTATCCCGGCCATCAGGACTCCCACTGTTGTTACCATGAGAACAGACCATTGATACTTCAAGCAAAGCAACTCGTGGATTCACTCTCTGAGCGCAGTGCTAGAATTAAGCTTTTTCCAAGTGTAGTGCCTAGTTTTTCTAATGGCAGGTGAACCAGAGGAACATTAGTTGACCAGAAGATAGCATGCGTATGTTCGTGGGTTTAAATGTTCATGAAAAAAATGTCAAGGTTGCAGCTGGCAACGAAGATGGAATGATGGAAAACAGAGGAAAATAGAGGATGGGCAGGTCAGAGATAGGTGCGTCCCTTGCAACTCAAGCGAACGGGGACCTAGAGAGCTGGAAAATGGGAAAACGGCCAAGATTAAAAAATTGATGCCGTGAATTTGTAGGCTAGAATTTTAGGCTTACTCTCAGTCTCTATTGTGCTGTAAGCTCAAAAACAGCGTAACGGAAGGTGAAAGTAAGCCTGAAATACATTACGCGCGCGCTGCCTTGTCCCGATATTACGTGTTGAAGTAGGTAGGTGAGATTGCTTTGTCTAGTCGTCTAATGTTCTCTGCTGAGAGAAAAGCGGAAAGCGGATAGCGTTGGTTGCGCCTGCTCGGAGGCTGTTGGAGTGTTGTCATTCGGTGGTGAGGAATAAGCGTCCGTTTCAAGATCAGGCCTGAACTTTGCCTCGTCCGCATGCTGTCCCCTTCAGGGTGAACATGAACACGATTGAGGAGGGTCTAGATGCAAAGAACCCATAATGCCGCGGTTGTCGGCGAATAGGCGCTTGCCCTTCTTCAACGTGAGAGGAACAAGAAAAATGAGCGACAATTTGGAAAGAAAAGAATAAATAAAGACTTCACATAAGGGCATCCGCGTCATAACAAAAGCTAAGGGAAAATACCTCTACTCGATGCCACCTCTACAGCCTTTGAAAGCGCAAAGACAAATGCCGCTTTTCTCATATCAATTTTGTGCTTCTCAGAAATGTCAAAGATGTTTCCATAAGCGTCGACCATTTTCTTTTGAAGCTTTTCTTTAACGAAGCTCAAATCCCAGCTTTCACCTGCTTTGTTTTGGAGCCATTCGAAGTAGCTTACTGTAACTCCCCCCGCATTCGCAAGTATATCAGGTAGTACATATACACCCTTATCGACTAATATTTCATTAGCAAGGTTGGTTGTGGGACCATTAGCAAGCTCCAAGACTACTTTGGCTTTTATGTTATTCGCAATTGCACTAACAAGCTGCGTTTCTTTCGCAGCTGGGATCAAAACATCACATGGGCTTGTTAAGATTTGTTCTCCCGTTATGTGTTTGAGCCCATTATACCCAACTACGGATTGCTCAGGATTGGAGATTTTATAGTTCAACACATCCTCTGGATCAAGTCCCTCTTCATAGTACACCCCTCCTTTCGAGTCGCAGATTCCCACGATTCTAGCTTGATAATCCTGATGTAAAATATTGGCAACGTTAAACCCGGCATTTCCGAATCCTTGAACAACAATTGCTGCGTCTTTCAAAGAAGTCAATCCTCTAACGTGTCGCCTCTTGACAGCTTCTTCCAGAATGTATAGGCCGCCTTGCGCTGTCGCCTCTTTTCTACCCTTGCAGCCTCCCAAGCTTAACGGTTTTCCAGTCACTACGGCGGATCCATACGGCGCCTGCGGATTGAACATTATGTAAGTGTCATAAATAATCCCCATCTCTCTTTCACTAGTACCTACATCTGGCGCTGGGACGTCAGAATCCGGCCCTATCATAGGCATAATTTCGTACGCGTACCTTCGTGTCAATCTTTCGAGCTCAGTCTTCGACATTTTCTTGGGATCACAACATACCCCTCCTTTTGCTCCGCCATAAGGAAGACCAACGACCAAACATTTCAGCGTCATATCAAACGCTAAGGCAGTAATAACATCCAAGTCAATATCCGGAGAATACCTAATTCCTCCCTTGGTCGGTTCATACAATCTTGAATGCTGGACTCTGTACCCAGTGAACATCTCTATTGAACCATCATCCAAGTACACTGGAAATTGCACAATCAATCGCCTGAACGGTTGTTCCAAGTATTTGACTCTGCCTTTCTCAACAGGTCTTATTCTTGCATTAACGAATTCAACTGCTTTTTCAAATTCAATTCTCGTTCTTTTGAGGAAGTCTAATTCTTCTCTGACTTCTTTCACATTATTCGGATCCATTCGGTATTCACCTGTTTTTACTTCTTATGTTCGCTTATATAATATTGTCTTTGCGTTTGAGGCATTATCGCTCGGGAAAAATTATTAGTTATTTTTGTCAATCGAATAACAGATGAAATCAATTGTATGTCTTCTTATCTAACGTAGGAAATTTTCCGGCCACTAATGAAATCAAACTCCGAACAGAACAAATTTTCAAACGCGAGTTTGATGCTGATGTCATAATTTATCAAAATGATGATTTACAGCGTTATTATCCCAAAATCAGGTTCAAATTGCATAACCATATCCATGAAAACATGCGTACAATAAGCGCGCGTGAAAAAAATCAAAAATGGACCATTAACGCACGACTACGTTATTGTCGACTAGTTTCCATGCTTTAAGTTTCCAAGCGGCAATAATTCTCTCCCGAATAATTCGTTTAAGAGTATCACGGCTGACATATACTAAGCATTCAAAGCACACATTATTCCCAGGTGACCTCTTGCAACATTGGCATGGCATACTTGCCAGATGCCCTGCATCCAGGAACGCGAAAGCCAGCAACAAAAAGCGAGAATGTGGATACAAATGCCTTGTTGGGCTAAAGGTGCCCACCCACAGATAAAATGTGAAAAAGGTCTTAAGCTAAGAGAAATACACCGACGGCGGTTGGAGACACCGTACAAATTTCCGGGAGTTCTATAAGGAGAATTAACCAAAAGCATATCCAAAAACTCCCGTAGGAACTAAAGGCGACTCCTCCGAACGTTGATCCTTTCTTGAGTTCTCACATGCCAGCCGCAGCTTGCACAACTCCTCCATATGCTAGTGCGCAGGATATGACAGCGGGTGTAAAGTCTTTTGGAGCTAGTCCAGCGTTGATCATACTTAATAGTATGATGTTGTTAGTGCCATGAAACACAACAGTTATCTGCGTGTGTCAAGGCCTAAATGTTTTCTATTCACTATTGTAGATTTCATTTGTTATAGCTTCGTCCATTCTTGATGTTGTGGTACTTCCGCCAAGATTAGGGACTAGACCTTTAAGCAACGTCTTAATCACGATGTCTTCGGCTATCTTTCCACAGGCTAAGCATTCAGGTCATTGCGCTGCTCGCCTAGCCATCCAACATAATTTTAGATGCCGAGATCATGGAAATAGGATTAGCCGTCTGTCTCCCAGCTATGTCAGGGGCTGATCCGTGAATTGGCTCAAAGATGCCAAAGTCATCTCCCATATTTGCTCCTAGAGGCATGCCCAAGCCTCCCACCATATGCGCAGTTTCATCTGAAAGAATGTCTCTAAACATGTTTGTTGTGACTATTACATCAAATTCATGAGGAGACTTTACTAACCTCATTGCAGAAGTATCCACGCATTATTCTTAAAATGTAATGTCAGGGTATTGCTTAGCGATTTCTTTACAGATGCTCGCGCTCGCGCGGGCGAATTCAATAATTCATTTTTAGCCGAGAGACCGAACCTCCATTTTTGATAGAGGTTGAGAAAGGAAGGTAGTGTTTCACCATTTTCGACCATTTGCCTTATTCTTTATCGTAACCCATTGAAGTTTTCCAGGTTAAGCATAAATTTTAGAGACTAACATTAATAAACGATTTTGCAAAATATCGCATGGTGAACAATATGCCGAAACCTAAAGTCTATGTTACCCGAGAACTTTCAGAAAGAGGTCTAAAGATAATCAAGGAAAACTTCGACGCTGAAGTCTGGCCTGAATATGCTCCACCACCCAAAAAAGTGATAATAGAAAAAGCCAAAAACGTTGATGCCCTTGCCACACTTTTGTCAGATAAGATAGATGCTGAAGTCTTCGAGGCTGCACCAAATCTGAAAATTGTCGCCCAGATGGCCGTGGGCTTCGACAATATAGACGTGCAAGAAGCCACCAAAAGAAGCATATACGTAACCAACACTCCAGAAGTTTTAACTGAAACCACAGCGGACTTCGCATGGGCCCTACTGATGACCGTGGCAAGGAGAGTGGTAGAAGCAGACAAATACGTTCGCACAGGCCAATGGAAAGTAGGCTGGCACCCGAGCATGATGCTAGGCAGAGACGTATACGGAGCCACCATAGGCATAGTAGGCGCAGGGAGAATTGGCTATGCATTGGCAAAACGCGCCAAGGGATTCGACATGAAAATCCTTTACTACGACGTTATTCCCAGACCAGAAATGGAAAAAGAGTTGGGAGCGAAACCCGTAAACTTGGATGAACTTTTGAAAGAGTCAGACTTTGTCAGCATCCATGTTTCACTGATGAAAGAAACTCAACACTTGATAAACGCAGAAAAACTTAGGCTTATGAAGAGAACCGCCTACTTGATAAATAATGCTCGAGGACCCATCGTAGACGAAAAAGCCCTATACCGAGCCTTAAAAGAAGGCAGAATAGCCGGCGCAGGCCTCGACGTTTTCGAACAAGAACCAACACCCGTAGACAACCCGCTATTGAAATTGGACAATGTGGTTGTTGCTCCGCACATATCCAGCGCCAGCCAAGAAACTCGCTCTAGAATGGCTGAGATAGCTGCAGAAAACCTAGTCGCTTTCTTTGAAGGGAGAAAACCGCCAAACCTCGTAAACCCTGACGTGATGAAAGTGCGCCCACTAACAAAATAGGCTTAAAAAATGTTGCATTGCGAAATGTAATGTAATAGTTAAACAAATATACCTCTTTTTTCTTATTTCCATTCAAAATCGAAGGTGGTTCATGTGAGTTCTATATTTGCGAAGAGAATGGAAAATTTAGGGACAGAAACAGCTTTTGTAGTCCTAGCCAAGGCCAAGGCGTTAGAAAAACAAGGAAAAGACATGGTGCACCTAGAAATCGGTGAACCAGACTTTGACACCCCGAAAAACATTAAAGAAGCAGCAGTAAAGGCTCTCAACTCGGGCTATACTCACTATGTGCCCTCTGCAGGCATTCCAGAACTGAGAGAAGCCATAGCAGAGTACATTGCAAAAACTCGAAGAATAGAAGTTCACCCCGATGAAGTTGTTGTAACTCCGGGCGGCAAACCAATAATGTTCTTCGCTATTTTGGCATGCGTAAATAAAGGCGAAGAAGTCATGTATCCAAATCCAGGATTTCCCATTTACGAATCTGTCATAAGATTTGTTGGAGCTAAAGCTGTGCCGATGCCCATCAAGGAAAAAAACAACTTCAGCCTTGACCACGAATATTTCAAGAAAAAAATATCTAAGAAAACTAAGATGATTATTCTGAACTCACCAGAAAATCCCACCGGCGGAGTCTTAACCCATGAGGATTTGAAACTCGTAGCCGACTGCATCGCCAACAGAGACGACATAATAGTACTTTCAGACGAAATTTACAGTAGAATAATATACGAAGGCGAACATGAAAGCCTTGCATCGTTTCTAGGAAAGAAAGAAAAAACGATGATACTTGACGGGTTCTCAAAAACCTATGCCATGACAGGTTGGAGACTCGGCTACGGCGTGATGCGCAAAGACCTGGCGCAAAAACTTGCACAACTTATGACCAACTCCAACTCTTGCACATGTGCCTTTATCCAAATGGCAGGTATTGAGGCCTTAAAGGGACCTCAAACAGAGTCAGAAAAAATGGTTGAAGAATTCAGAAAAAGACGAGAAATAATAGTTTCAGGTCTAAACCAGATTAAAGGTATCACCTGCAAGAAGCCTAAAGGCGCCTTCTACGTATTTCCAAACATAACTGGAACTGGAATGAAAAGCAGCGAACTAGGCGACTACCTGCTCAAACAAGCTGGCGTAGCAGTCTTGCCAGGAACATCCTTCGGAAAATACGGTGAAGGCTATTTACGCTTGTCCTTCGCTAACTCCGCTGAAAACATCAAGAAAGCCTTAACTCGCATCGCCAACGCTCTTGAAAAAAGATAAACCCTTAACTTTCTCTTTTTTTCCCTCTTAAAGCTCCAACTATATCTACGGACCAACTTAATCAAGAAAACTTTCAGACTCCAGATCAACTCGGAAACGGAGTGCCCAAATTCTGCCAGGAAACCCATTCTGTCCTAAGTTTGTATTAGCTTTTCGATGGTTTCTCTTATTAGCCTTTTGACATCTCCGTTTGGCGCTATTCTTTGTAGTGCCCAGTAGGTTTCGGGGGTTAGGTGTACTGGAACCAGGCGCCACTTAAACTCTTTTCCTAACAGCTCTCGTACACTTTGTCTTGTTTCGTGGACGCTTAGTCCCTTGGCTTGGGCTTCCTCGGCTAGGGTAAGCTGCTGTTCCAGATTCTTAAGCCTCATGACGGCTTGGGCGTGGTCTGGGCGAATGTTCGACGTCTGACGACCTCTCTAAGCTTCGGATGAAGCCTAAGCAACTTCACTCTTTGGGAGATATAGGGTCTGCTCTTCCGAAGCCTTCTGCCTATGGCTGTCAGCGAGTGGCCATCTCCTTAAGCGCCTGATGACGGCCGCCCTCGCCTAAACAGGGCTGTGGGCTTCCCACTTCAAAACCCGCCGCTTGCCAGCCTGCGTAGGGATAGTAGAGGCCTCGGGCTCTGCGGGCGTTTTCACCCCCGTCACGGGTGCATAACTCAGCCACGTTAGGCCGAGCTTCTTGATCACTTTAGCCGAGTTCTCGTCTCTGGGCGCGTTCTCGCCGCGCGTTCATCAGCTCTTTTCTCCTTCCAATATAGCACCTTTTAGCGCGCATGTGCTTTCTTGGCAATACATCCTGTCTCCGCATTCCAGTTAGCCATCTAGCCAAAGAACACTTTTGCCATGTCATAGAGTCGAAGATCTACAGTTTTTCGCTTGCCGATAACATCTTTTAAGTTAACGGACACAATTTCGTTACCTCTAATTGCGACCATGCATCCGAATTCTTGTTTGTGAACTAAATCAATAGCAGCTATTCCAAATCTGGTTCCCAGCATTCTGTCGAAGGCCGTAGGCGAACCGCCACGCTGAAGATGCCCTAGGATGACTACCCTAGTCTCAAGACCCATATTTTTCTCTATTTCCCTACCAATATAGAATCCTACGCCGCCCAAGCGGGCATGTCCGAACTCATCCACAGTTTTGCTGTAAACAATCTCCTTGCCGCCTTTGGGTTTGGCTCCTTCTGCAACGACAACCAAACTGAAACGCTTTCCTCTGTCAATCCTGTGCCTTATATATCCGCACACTTCTTCCACATCAAATGGTTTTTCAGGTATCAATATAACATCCGCACCGCCTGCAATACCCGCTTCCATGGCAATCCAGCCTGTGTAGCGTCCCATTACTTCTATAATCATAACTCGGTGATGGGTCTCAGCGGTGGCATGTAATCGATCCAAAGCTTCTGTTGCTATTGAGACGGCGGTGTTGAAGCCAAAAGTATAGTCAGTACCCGCCAAATCATTATCGATGGTCTTTGGAACTGCTACGAGCCTTAGTCCCAATTCAATTATTCTATAAGCCACCGTCAATGTATCATCGCCACCGATAACAACGAGTGCATCAATTCCGGACTTTTTCATATTTTCTAATACTCTTCTTGTTCCGTCCTCAGACTTGAACGGGTTAGTTCTTGAAGTCCCAAGGATGGAGCCACCGCGAGGCAAGATTCCTGAAATTGTATCCAAATCTAATTGCACAAACTCTCCTTTGAGAAGCCCATCCCATCCATCTCTTATTCCCACAATTTCATAGCCATAAACTTGGATGCCCTTCCTGACTACAGCTCGTATTACCGCGTTGATTCCGGGAGCATCTCCTCCGCCACTTAACACGCCAACCTTCACTAAGCTCACCGATGATAAGTTGAAACGAAGATGTAGTTGGCAAAGCTTTGGCTTAAAAGTCTTTGCATGCAAAAAGTCCACGCAGTTGCACTCCACTTAATTATCCAGTCACTTTTCTCTAAACTACTTGGTCCTTACCTAATTTCTACGGCATTGATTTTCTATGGGTGCTTTCAGAGGAACGAGAACCGACTTCAACCCATATAAGCATACAATGAGGCAATGTCTAAGTGCTAAATCGCTTTGCGCGTCAATTTTTGCCTGCTCAGTTCGGAGTGTTCTGAAACAATTCCTTTTCCAATCATTTCAGCCCTTAAAACTTTGGACGCTTTCGAGAGCTTTGCAAGATCCGTGCGCATGAGCAATTTTTCCGAAAAGATTTTACCCAACAATTTTGTTTCGGGTTGGGCCATATGGATCAAAGGGTTTGCCACAATTACCGGTAAACGTTCTTTCGCCACATGCAAAACTTTCCTCCATTATCCCTCATGGCCTTTGCCTATCACACCTTCTGGCCTGAATGTTGAGATGTTTTGTCTCGAAACTCTGCGTAACCGTGGTTCAAACGGATAGCCGTGTTTATTTCGAAGCGCAGGTCGCGGGGGCGTTATTTCGTCTTGCTATTTTTTCAACTTTCTGATAAAAAGCAGGCGTTGTTAATTATTACTTCTATGTCTATTCCCAGTTCCGCAGCCGCTTTTTCAAGCTTTGAATAAAAGTGTCTTTCTACCATTATGGTAGAAAAATTTGTGTTCGAGTAGCTCAAGAATAGCGAGCGCAATGGGTCTTCACGTTAGAGTTGGTCTCGAAGGCAACGTCTACTACAAGAAAGGGGTCTGGTGCGAAAACAATGCATAGCTTGTTGCACGAGCAGCTCGAATAGCAAAAGAGCTTAACCGTGATATTGCCTCTCCCCAGAGCAAGCCAGAGAGATTCTTGGACTTAAAAAGAAACCCACTCGGTACCTTTGAATAGCCATCTGCAACCGGGATTTAAGTTTCAGTTAGGCTAGCGGGTAAAAGAAAAAACCATGTAAAAGCAAAAGCAAAATTCTTTCGAGCAGAAAAGCTCACAAAGCCAACGCAATAATAGCTCTTCATGACTATCTGCGGAGGTTCGGAAAACATGCTTTGTAGTCTTCAGTTGCATGGCATGCAACTTTCTGTTATTTACATAAAGTTTACTTTTGCGCAAATCACAATTAAGTCGAGAATTTTCCATCTGTAAAGGGCTAAGCGAAATAAACGAGTCTTCCAAGCAGGCAACGTTCTTGGAATCCGCGCGCCAGCTTGTTGCAAAATTATTAAAGTTGACATGTTGCTGTTTTAAGCTTGTTTGAGCTTGAATATTTAGGGTGAAGGATGGAGAAAACCGATTTTTCATGCACCCTACTGTCTAAACTAGACTTAGATGATATTGAGAAGGTTGTCAAGGGAGCTTACCATAAAGAAGATGGTCCGGGCAGGCCGCCCAGGAAGCCGATGGGCATCTTCAAAGCGTTAATCGTGAAAAGGCTTCAACAGATTCCCAGGAGAGAGAACTTTGCCGTCGAATGTGGAAAGACGATGACATAAGAGAGCTCTGCGACATTGAAGCCGAGGAGAAGCCGTATCATCCATCGCAGTTGTCGCGGTTCAAGAAGCGCGTCGGAACACGAAGGCTCCAAAGAATCATGAACAAACTGCTAAAAGAACTTTTGAAGAGAGGCGTGATCAACGGTGAAACCGTAGTGTTGGACGTTACTTTCATTAAGGCTTACAGTAGACGAGATCCACACGAGAACAGCCGTGGAAAGTCTGACCCTGAAGCTAAAGTGGGCAGAGACGGCAAAACCTACGAGCTCGGCTACAAACTACACATTGCCGCAGACGCAAAGTCCGAGTTGCCCCTCGCAGTCATCGCTGCACCAGCCAACGACAACGAGAAGAAACACGCACCAGCACTCTTTCACAAGGCCATGAAGGCAACAGAGCAGCGTACAAAAACGGTCGTTGCTGATTCGCAGTACTCCAGCAGAAAACTCAGAGAACACCTTTCGGCTCAAGGTGTGAAGGCCGTGATTCCTTACCCTGCAAACCAAGGTAGAGAACAGATGTTGCTGCGTGTGGATCGATACTTCAGGACTCACGGTCCTGCATGCGAACGCCAGATTTACACTCAGAGGGGAGCCATTGAGCGCGTGAATTCGCGGTTGAAGGAGCAGCTTTGCCTCGAAAGACACAGGGCCAGAGGTCTCGAACGCATTACCATACATGCCCTGCTCTGCATAATCGCCATGCTCCTGAATGCATTAGCAGCGTTAAGGCTGAACAGACCGGAAAAAACCAGATCCCTCACTATGCTAGCAAGATAAAGAGAAATTAACACAAAGAAATCGATAACACAAAGAAATCGATTTAGCAACGAGCTGGCGCGCTGCCTTGTCCCTTTATTATGTGTTGAAGTAGGTAGGTGAGACTGCTTTGTCGAATCTTCCGATGTTTTCTGCTGCCTCTCGGTTCAGAACTAAGCACAAAATACTGAAAAGCGCGTATGAAGCTACGTCCCCTAAACCTCTAACCTTATTGATTGCGAGATTGTACTTCTCAATTTGGCTGAAGACTGTTTGGGAATCAGCTTCGTCTTGTCCAGCAGGTTCAGTGAGTGTTTATTCTCGTTCTGGTTTGCAGAGGCAAAAGCGCAAGTCAAAGGAAGCATGGTTTTAGAGTCGATGGATAGGTGTAGCTTGTAGCCCAAAGCGAAGGTTCTGCCTGCTCTGCCCACCCTGGCTTCCCTGTCAGAATAGCCCTTCTGGTTGTCCAATGGATCTCGCGTGCTCCAAGCTTTTATAAAGGAAGCGTCGAGCACGACATCAACTTCTTTTGCGTCGTTTTGTTTCAAGAGTTTAACGACTTTCTCCTCTATTATGCAGGTAAGTTTGTCTTCTCCAACCTTTTGACTGAACCTGCTTAGAACGCTTCTAGGATACGCTGCTTCCCTGCTCGGATCAAGCACAGTTTTCTGAGCCTTTGGTCTGTGTCGAGGAGCCGGGTCATTTCTCTTAGGCTGCGCACGCCCTTCATTTTCATGACGATGATGGTTCTGAAAAGCCCCATCGGGTTTCTGGGATTTCTGCCGACCCATCCGTGTGAAAGCAGCCGAGTAACGCTGCTTTAGCAAAACTTAAGTCTACGTTTCTGAAGAGGATTTCTATGGTCTCGTGTTCATCTTGTCCCGCTAGGACTCACCTCCTAAGCTTGGACGTAACTCATTTGATACGAGACCCCAACCCAAAAATAAACGTTAACTTAATTTAGGGAAAAGCCAGCGCGCTTTTTAACGTCGTTTGGGTCTGAGAATCGGAGACCGCACTCTCGACAGAGCCATCGTTGTATTTTGTCTCCAAAATCAGAATAGCGCAAGGCGTCGCGCCAACTTCGGTTGCTACAGCCGAAGTTCCCACACAATAACCGGCCAAGTCTTCGGGTTTCACAGATGAATTTGGGAACAGCCGCACGCACTAAGTTGTGGGCTGCAGAACGATTATCTTCGGGGTAATCATGAGTTTGCCAAGGCATAAACCAATGAAGAGAAATATTGGGATACAACTCTTGAGATGTTTTTGATCTCACGAGAAAACGTTGAAAGGGTAGTCGGGATTATTTAATTCAGCTGAAGTCAACATCATTTCTCTAAGTCTGGCTTGAGCTGCCGCGAGTCTAACAATCGGAACACGGTATGGGGAACAGCTTACATAGGTTAGACCAAGAGCTTGAAAGAATTCCACACTGCGAGGATTACCGGCGTGTTCACCGCAGATGCCTACTTTGAGTTTAGAATTACCTTTTTTGCCCCAATCGATGGTGATTTTCATAAGTCTACCCACCCCTTTAATGTCGAGAACCTCGAAGGGATTATCAATAAGAATCTTCAACTCATTATAGAGAGGCAGAAACTTATTCTCCGCATCCTCCCTTGAGAAAGAAAAAGTGGCCTGAGTCAAGTCATTTGTACCAAACGAAAAGAAGTCGGTGACCTGTGCCAGTCGACCAGCTCGCATGCAAGCCCTAACCGTTTCAATCATCGTCCCAAATTGAATGTGCAATTGAACACCGTGTTTTATCTCAACTTCCTCCTTTATGTCTTCCAGCCACCTGCGGACCCTCTTGAGTTCTTGCGACGTAACTACTTGGGGAATCATGATCTCAGGTTGAGCATCCACGCCTTCATTGAGCAGTTCCGCGGAAGCCTCAAGACAAGCTCGAATCTGCATTTGGTAAATCTCAGGATATTTGATGCCCAGCCTTACACCTCGGTGTCCTAGCATAGGATTGACTTCGGCAGTCTCGCGAACCTTTTGTAGAATCTCTTCTTTCTTCTTGATTAGTTCGTCAAGAGGATGATCTTTTTTGATTTCTGAAAGCTCGCTAATGACATTTTCTACCTTGGGGATGTATTTCTGGAGTGAAGGCTCCAGGCTGACCTTAACAGAATCAGATATCATTTCCATCTGTTGAAGACCTTGCTGCGCGTCCTTGAGCCGTTCGATCTCCTGTAAAAGCGATTCTATGGAAGGCAGGAACTCATGAAGCGGTGGATCGATAAGGCGGATCGTCACGGGAAGTCCTTCCATTATCTTTAGAATCTGTTTGAAATCATTTTTCTGCATTGGCAGAAGCCGGTCCAGAGCCTCCTGTCTCTCTGTGGCACTGTCAGCGAGAATCATCTCACGAACAATCGGTAGACGATCTGTGGAATTAAACATTCTTTCCGTACGGCAGAGGCCAATCCCCTCGGCTCCGAATTTTTTGGCCCTCGCAGCATCCTCCGGAGTGTCGGCGTTAGCTCGCACCCCTAGAGTTCTAATCTCATCGGCCCATCTGAAAATCGTACTCAATTCTGGGCCGAACTGTGGATCAACAGTGGGGACCGCCCCAAGATAAATCGATCCAGTAGCTCCGTCGATCGTGATGACGTCGCCTGCCACAACTTTTTGGCCTTTAAAGAGGGCTGATTTGCTATGGTTTTGAATCTGGATATCTCTGCAGCCTACAACACACGGTTTTCCCATTCCCCGTGCAACTACGGCCGCATGGGAGGTCTTGCCGCCGCGGCTGGTCAGTATCCCTCTCGCCTGAAAGAATCCATGAATGTCTTCCGGCTTCGTTTCTTCCCTTACGAGGATGACTGCTTCGCCCAATCGCCCCCGTCGTTCCGCCTCGTCAGCATCAAAGACGACTTTTCCATGAGCGGCCCCTGGAGAAGCAGCGATGCCTTCCGCAACTGGCTCAGCATGCGCCGTCGGGTCGATTCGATGGTGGAAAATCTGTTCAAGATGCTCCGGGCTTATACGGAGAAGAGCTTTCTCCTTAGTGAGGAGTTTCTCTGACACCATGTCAAGAGATGTCTTGATGAATGCCGTCGCGTTCATCTTCGCGTTTCGGGTCTGGAGCAAATAGAGTTTTCCCCGCTCAATTGTAAATTCGAAATCTTGCACCTCACGAAAGTGCTGCTCTAGGACTTGGCGGACCACCTCAATCTCTTCGTACTGTTGTGGCATTTCTTTTTTCAACTGAGCAATCGGTTCAGGCGTTCTTATCCCTGCAACCACATCTTCACCCTGCGCATTGATCAGGTACTCTCCGAAAAGTGCATTCTCACCGGTTCCAGGATCCCTTGTGAAACCAACGCCTGTTGCAGAGTCATTGCCCATGTTTCCGAATACCATGGTAACGATGTTAACCGCAGTGCCATCAGCCACTTTCGGAGTGATCTTAAATTCCCTGCGATAGTCGACGGCGCGTTTTCCCCTCCATGAACGAAAAACCGCTTCGATAGCCATTTGGAGTTGTTTCCAAGGATCTTGAGGGAATTCCTGCCCCAACTCTTTTTTGAAAACTTCCTTGAACTCGTTGCAAATCTTAAGGAGATCGTCTGTGTCTATGTCCGTGTCAAATTCGACGCCGAGCTGTTTCTTGGTAGTTTCAAGGATACTATCAAAATGACTCTCATCTACTCCCATTGCAATTTTTCCGAAGAGTTGCAGGAACCGGCGGTATGCGTCATAGGCAAAACGGCGGTTCTTTGTAGCCTTTCCAAGTCCCTCCACAACTGGGTCATTGAGTCCAAGATTGAGTATGGTATCCATCATGCCGGGCATTGATAAGGCTGCGCCAGATCTAACAGATACAATGAGTGGATTCTCAGCATTGCCAAAGCCTTTTTTTGTCTTGTTCTCGAGACGTTTCATATGTTTCGTTACTTCAGCCATGAGACCATCTGGAAGCTTCTTGCTCTTAGCATAGTACTGGCGACAGGCTTCAGTGGTGATAACACAGCCGAAGGGTATGGGAAGCCCAATCTGGGTCATCTCAACTAAGCCGGATCCTTTTCCTCCTAAAAGTTGCTTATTCTTGCCATCTCCCTCTTCAAAATCAAAGACAAACTTCACGTTTCCCATGATCTTCGAGTCCTTTGATCTTTCTGTTCCTGTTGTTGCTCTTCCACGCTGCGAATTCACTTCCTTATCCCTGAGCGCATCACTGTCCACAGACGCGCGCTTGCCTTCCAGGTTCATTTGTTGTTTCCTCGCATCCGCTTAAGATAACATCCAATACACTCTTTCTTGTTGCCTTCCCAGACATTCGCAAACTCGCCACACGCGCACTTCATTTGGTTGGGGTCTCCAAGGTCTTCTCTTTGTTCTTGAAATAATCAGTGAAAAATTTTAGGGCTGCGCTAGCTAACTTGAGCATTTCAACATTATCCGAAGGAATTTGAATGTAACAATTACTATACTGAATTTTCAAAAGTGGTTTTCTCTCTTTCTTTTTTTTCTGAGTATTATGGGATTTAATGGAACACTACTAATGCTTACCACGCATATCAGCATCTTGAGGGATACTAGACGCATCTACTAGATGTGCTGTTCCGTCAGGACAGTAGACTTTTCCGTCTTTCTTAACTAGTTGATAGCGCCCACTGCAAACGTGCAACTGAGTGCAACCATCACAATCTCTTGATAACATTCTTTCGCCTTCTATTAGTCCTTCATGGAACAACTTGGGAACTCTTAAGCATACCTCACATATTTTCCAAGGGACTCTCGAAATACAATGGCTATTGCTTCTTTTCTATAACAACGTGGCTGTTGTCAGGCCACATTGATAGACTTTCGTAGCTCTTTCTTTCACGTGCTCTATTAGTTTGCAAAGGAGCGCTTCGTTAATAATTCTGCCAACATGCCAGGGCCGTTAGATTCTTCAAAGTCAACGAATGCACGTTCTAGACGGCGCGCCAGTTTGTTGCTAAGATGGTATTTACTCGCCTTTTATGATTTGGGGACAGTTTTGAGCTTGCATCTTCATCTCGTATTCTTGCAGTATCCACCCTTCTGGAACCTGCACAGGTGCCTTAGCTTCTGGAAGGTTAGCTGACTGTTGAAGAATTTCGATATGGCGCTACATGTAACAACGAAGGAAAGACTTGGACAAGCAGCTTTATCAGTTACTAATTTTATCACTTAGCTGAGATCTTTTTGTCTAAGGAGTTGGAAAAATGGTTGAGTCAAGAGACTACTCGATGAGGCAAAAAATCGCCTATTTTTCTATGGAGATCGGGCTGTCGAATGACATTCATACTTACAACGGAGGTTTGTGGATTCTTGCGGGGGATGTGATAAGATCGAGTGCGGATCTGAGAATCCCTTTGGTGGGAATTACGTTGGTTAGCAAGAAAGGACATTTCAGGCAAGAGATAACCAGTAAAGGAAAACAAATACGCGCTGCCTCGTCCCTATAGTGGTTAAAAATGGTTATAAGTCGTCTTTTTGGGCTGTTCAAGTGATATACTAATTCTTGAGAACATAACGCGGCTGGGTCTGAGCGTTTGTTTTCCATGGCGTCCAATTCGTTGGTAAAGTGCGAATCATTCCGTAAGAGGTTAAACAGCTCAAATTTGCCTCCAAATCAAAAAATAAGATTTATGACCACCTATGTGAAGCTTGTTTTTCTACTTTTGCCTTCTCTCTCATGTCTGCCTCCACGTAGATCTCGTATTCATTTTTCCTCGCTTTCGACGAAGGCAACCACCTATTCGCCCACAAAAAGGGCACTATGGCTACGCATCCAGACCTCCTTCAATCATTTTAGCGTCCACTTAAGGGACAGGTCATAAGCGAGGAAAAGTTCAGGTCTGATCGTAATATTCGCGCTTGTTTTTCAACACCGAATAGCAGCACAGCAACAATCTCCTCGCAGCTGCCAACGTAGCGGCTTTTCTTCCGCTCCTCTCAGCTATCCGATGATACGCCCTAGTGATGGCAGTATCATACTTGTGAACATGCGCTTGAGCAGCTTCCACCATAACCCAGCGCAGCCACTTACTGCCTTCCTTAGTGACGCCGCCATGCCTAACCACACGGCCAGAAGCATGCGTGGAAGGCACAAGACCCGCGTAACTGCAAAGCCTCTCCCCAAACGGAAACCGATTAACATCGCCCGATCTCGCTTTTGACCATCAACGTAGAATAATAGCCAATTCCGGGAATTGTCATAAAAGCTTAACATCCTCATTTTCCTCAGCCAAACCCCTGAGCTGCTTATTGAGAAGTATGATTTCATCATCAAAAACGCTCGTCACTCTAAGATACAATTCTACGGATTCAATGCCTAAAGCGTGAAGTCCACCTACTCCTTTCCTAGTGAATATACCATACTCTGAAGGCCACTTCACCCTTTTGTATATCAAAACGCTCTTGATCTTGACTCTGAATTTAACGCGCTGTCTAACGAGGAAGGCTTAACGCCTGACCTTTTCCCTCAGCTCAGCAGTGGTTTCTTCAGGCATGTACGTTAGCGGCAAAGCGTCTAACCTCGTCAATTCTGCAATAGTCTTGGAATCAACCCTGTCGCTTTTAATCTTAGCTTCTGCTATGTAACGCGTCTTCTTTGGATGAGAAACCACAACGTCAAAGCCTTTACTCGCCAACTGCCGATACAACGACGCTGCGGGCGTTGAAGCTTCCATAGCAAACTTGCCAACGTTAAAGTGCGATAGGTACGACAGCACTTCCTCATTATTCATTCTCATCTCGTTGATTACTTTTCCTTCAGTATTCAAAATAGTCGCATAAGTGGAATCCTTATGCACGTTCAACCCACAAACTAAGGCGCTCATGGTATGGCGTGAGCGCCGCCCACCTTTAACACTTCCCATACCATCATTTTACACCAATTTCGGGACAAGGCAGCGCGCGGGATTATCTTCTGTTTCTTTTTCTCCAAATATTAGTTTAGCTGGGATTGGCGAATGTATTTCGACGCCCATTTTTAAGCCATATCTTTCTGCTAGGGTGATGTATTGAATCGTTAGCCAGTGAACCTGCTCTGCAACTCTAACGATTTTTGCGCCAAGAACTTTGGCTGCTCCAAGGGCGTCTTTGACCTGCTTGCCTTCTTCTTCGAAAGTAGCTTTCTTTTCCGAATGGATCAAAGTGTCAATGTAAAATGAGTAGCATGAAACTGCCATACCAAAAAACTCAACATATTCTTTGAGGTCCAGTAGATCATACGCCGTTGGGTGTGGATAGTTCGGCAAGTGCATTTTGTCAAAGAATTCTATCCCTTCCACGTCAAGCCCCGCGGCGTGTTCAATAGCTTCCTTGACTGTCATCAATCCTACCCATATGTCACCATCATAAGTGTACAAACTCCTGCCGATCTTGTCTTAACCACGCAAATATGTATCCTTAAATCTATTCTTGTTTTTGCCACTGCATCGAGCCCTTGGTTTTTTCACTCATATGTTTTTTCGTTGAACCTTTAAGTTAAGTTCCACCGTAAAAGAAGTATTCTGCGCAGAGTATTTTGATGGAGCGAAATTACCTTCAAACGAATATTTTCAGGACAAATATCTCAAAAATACTTTTAAGTTACCTATTATTCCAGCATTTTTGTAGTGCAAAGTATTCACAGACGCGCTCAATTGAATCGCTTGCTCGTAAAAAAATTACGTTGACGAGTAGGCCCCTCTTAGAACTAAATAACGAGAGAAGACTTTTTTTCGGTTATATTCAACTATCTCGAAGGGTTAGCAAATCTGAGAACTGCGGCAATTCCTCCATAGACGCCTACATCATCGCCAAGTGGAGTTATATTTATCTCGGGTATTCTGTTCAGCGCATAATCAGTTATGTATTTCCTGATATACGGCAATACAAGCTCGGTGTTTTTTAAGGCGACCGTGCCACCAACTAGTATTAAGGATGGGTCATAGGCGTTTACCACGTTCGCGAATCCTATAGCGTTTAGAACTCCAATTTCTCTAATAAACTGGAGAGACAAGTGATCTCCATTTTTTGCTGCCTCAAACAGGATCTCCGAACTCAACCTAGAGATATTTCCGCCAATTTCGCCAAAGAGCAGGCTGCTTTCTATAGCGGTTTTTCCCATTTCTTTCATTCTCAATTCGACAAAGTGCGGAATGTTCCTGCCCGAACAATAGGCTTCCCAGTGGCCACGTCTTCCACAGCCGCACACTAGCTTTCCTTCATAATCTATCGTGAAGTGACCTATCTCAACGGCGTTTCCATCCTTACCCATTAAAAGATGGTCATCTACTATTGCTCCCCCTCCGATCCCTGTGCCTACTGCCACATAAAACAGATTGCTAATTCCTTTGCCTCCTCCAAACTCTTTTTCGCCTAAAACTGCGGCCGTACAATCGTTAACCAAGTATACCGGAACATTCAACTTCTTCTTGATTGGCTTTACAAGAGAAACATATTCAAAAGGAAGATTTGTCGGCCTGATCAGGGCACCTTCTTTAACATCAAGAGGCCCTGCCGAAGCTATACCTATACCCTCCAAGGACGACGAGTCAATACCGCTTCTTTGGCAAAGGGTGTGAATCATCTTGATTATCTGTCCGCTTATTGCTGTATCATAGCGTGCATCAACCTTTTCCTTGATCTTTTCTGCCGAATTGCTTTTTATGTTAAGAAGAACTGCTCTTGTCCACGTCCCACCAACGTCAACGCCTACCACATATTCTTTCTCGCCCACAACTATCGCCGACTTTATTAAGTCAAAACCGACCGAATAAAAGCTTTATCAAACTGCATTAATCCTACATTGGTCGTCGGGAATTCGAGATCAAATCTCGATGCGTGTCCACCGTTAACAAGAACAAGAAATGACAAACACGACAACCTAAAAACTGTAAAAAAGATTTTTAGTAATAGCTTCTTGTGGAGACAAATACGAAATCAAAAGCAAGTTAGTGGCAGGAGCATTTGGAGCTGGACACACTTTCGATCATCATATTTTCGCATATTTGAAAGCGCCGCACACATAACGCTACGAATAAGGATCTGCCTCCCGCAATCCATCTGACTCTACCACCAGACTTTTTCAAGCCGCTTTCTGATTATCAGAAGTCTAAGAAAATCAATGCATTTTACACATCCGTCTTCAGCACTTAGTACAGGATCTTCGTGCTCATAGCTCAAAACGTAGTCGTAGCCAATTTTAGCCAATGCAGTGATAATGCGTCTCCAAGGAACTACACCCCAACCTGGCACTCTGAATCTGAAACCTCTATCCGGATTGTTGCCAAGAACCTGTTGAGACACAACCCGAAGTCGACAGATTCTCCTTCACAAGCTCCCCGTCTTTTGCGTGACAGTGAAATATTCGGTCAGCGAATATCTTGATGAAAACAACAGGATCAATAAGCTGCCAAACAAAGTGAGAGGGATCAAAGTTGAATCCAAACGCCTTGTTGTAATTCACGACCTCGAGCAGCCTTTTTGCCGTTTCTATGTTATACGCGTGTTCTTGTGGGCGAACTTCGAGGGCAAATTTGATGTTGTATTTGTTAAAGAAATCAAAAAATCTCTCCCCATCGCTCAGAAAAAGTTGGAATCCCTCTTCGTATATTTGTTCATTCATTAGTGGATAGATAAACCATGAGCCCCAGTTTGGAGAACCTATGAATCCATTCACAACTGATACGTCCAAAGCAGCTGCTGCCTCTGCGGTTTTCCTTATGCGGCTTATTCCATACCTTACCTTCTCTTCAGGATTGCCTTGAAACCAAGAGTCAGTGGACTTGTCTAAAGACCCAAGGACAAGTGCCCCTTTAAGTGATTGCTCAAAGCAGAAAATCGTCAAGGAGTGCTCTTCTATCTTCTTCCTAAACGCGGTTGCTCCACCTCTCAAGATTTCATTGATGTCTAAATGATTTTTGCCTTTCCACACAGGATTCGATAGCTTCATATCCAAGCTCTGAAACATAACCCAAAACATCTTCCAGCGACCTATTGCCAAAAAGAATGGTGAAGATCCCTATTTTAATTTCAATGTCTCCATCAGTTCACATATTTGAGCAATTTATTCTAAATGCTTCCGGACTCGATATTACACTGGATGCTTCATGAGAAGGAAATGCTGCAGATTTCATGGATACTCCACACCGATCCATCTTCTTGTTTCATGACTTCGAACGATAGAGTCGGCAATAAGCATTTCACGGTGCCCATCCTCGAATGTCGGAAAATCAGCCGGCACACGACGGTCTTCGCTTTTGTTGATGATGGACGTATATACATTCTTCATTAACATTTTTAATGCATCTGCGTAGCCTTCCGGGTGTCCTCCGGGATAATCTGCGAAGCCTTTGGCTTCTGAAATCAATAAAGATGGGTCTTTCACCAGAAGATGGTTTGGACTATCTCGTTTCCCTATCCACAATTCGTTTGGTTCTTCCTGGTTCCAAGCTACCGCCGACTTGGACCCATCCACTTCAATCAACAACATATTCTTTCTTCCCGCGCTTATTTGAGAGACCAAAAAAGTTCCCTTCGCTCCGTTTTCAAAAGTCAACAAGATTGCACCATAATCTTCAGTCACAATAGTCTTTAATTCATAATCATCGTGTTCGCTCCTATTCCCGGCAAAAGTGTCTACCGTAACCCTTGACTTTTTCCTCGCAGGAATGACTATCTTCAAGTCCGCCATCACTTCAGTTATCTTCAGCCCTGTCACAAATTGGATTAGATCGCACCAGTGTGATCCGATGTCGGCAACCGCTCGTGACTTTCCACCTATATCCGGCTCGATCCTCCAGTTGTAATCCGTATCAAAAAGAAGCCAATCTTGAAGATAACAGCCGTGCGCCAAATAGATTTTCCCAAGTTGCCCCTGACTTATCATTCCTCTTATTTGCTGGACAAGGGGATAATATCTATAGACAAAATTAATCGCGTTCAACACACCTTCTTTTCGGGCCAATTCCACGAGTTCGGCAGACTCCTTCGAAGTCATCGCAAGCGGTTTCTCAGAAATAATACTCTTTCCAGCTTCAATTGCCGACTTTGACACCGCGTAGTGCATGTAATTGGGAGTACAATTATGAACCACTTCGATCTCCTTGTCAGCCAAAAGGTCGTGATAGTCCCCGTAAGCCTTTGGAATATTGAGTTGTCTTGCTTTAGAATCAGCTAGATCCTGATTGAGTTCCGATATTGCTATGACATCAATAAATCCCAAGCGACGCACAGCCTCTAGATGAGCCGGACCTATGAATCCAGCCCCAATCAAACCCGCTTTAATTCGTTTCGTCATATGGTTTTCCAAACTTCCCATTATTCGCTACTATTATTCAGCCTTGATATAAATAAGATTTTCGTGCCGTTAATTTGTAGGTTAGAATTATAGGCTTACTCTCTCCCCTCTGTTGTGCTGTAAGCGCGCTCTCTCTCTCTCAGGCTCATGATACGTCTTGAAGGTACATAGCTCTTGGCGATATAACCTCCTATGAGCAGGTTTGCAAGTATAAGCGCGTCCACCCTGTTTGTTTTCAGCTTCGCCGAAGTCTCAAAAATAACCCATTTTAAAGGTTATCTCACATAGAAGGTTAGAGAACTACAATCACTGAAATATCGCAAACGTTAGTGCCTGTCGGTCCGGTAAAAATCAAGTCGCCAAGTTTAGAGAAGAAAGAGTAGGAATTGTTTTCCGCCAAAAACTCTCTCGGGTTTAATCCTAGTTTATGCGCTCGAAGCATAGTTTTTCCATCGACTATGGCTCCAGCAGCATCTGTTGGTCCATCCACACCGTCGGTGCTTAAAGATGCAACAACCACTCCATCAATGCCGTCAATTTTCAACGTAGCCCCCAAGGCGATTTCCTGATTTCTTCCCCCTTTTCCCTTTCCGACAACATTGACCGTGGTTTCTCCACCAGCAACTATGCCAGCGGGTTTAGGAACAGGATTTCCGGATGTAGCTATCTCTCTAGCAATTGAAGCAAACATTATGCCGACCTCTTTAGCTTGGCCCTCAAGACACGATGACAAAAGCATAGCATGAAGCTTGTTGTTCCGAAAATTATTGTAGGCTGCGAGACTAGAGGTCAGGTTATTTCCGACGACTATGTTATGAACTTGATTAAACGCATTGTCGCCAATTTTCGGAGTTTCTTGAATTAACCCTCTCTTGCCGTTGAGCAAGACTTTTTTTAACGAAGGGGGGGCTTCACTCCAAAGCCCGTACCTTTTCAAGATTTCAACGGCGTCCTGAAAGGTTGTTGGGTCGGGTACAGTTGGACCTGAAGCTATTGTGTCCAATGGGTCACCCACAACATCAGAGAGAATCAAATTTATAACTGTTGCCGGATAGGCTCTTCTTGCCAACCATCCGCCCTTAAAATCTGAGATGTGTTTGCGAACGGCATTTATCTCATTGATAGTAGCCCCAGATTTCAGCAACGCGTCTGTTACTTTCCGCTTATCTCTTAGAGATACACCCATACATGGTTTAGGCATTAAGCTTGATCCACCACCAGACAATAAACAAATTATGAGGTCGTTCTCTTTAGCTTGGCTTGCTAATTCCAGCATGCGACTTGTGCCTTTAACGCCTGAAATATCAGGGATAGGATGACTGGCGCGTTGAAGCTTTATCTTCCGTGTCTGATATGGAAGACGATTGTAGGGCACGTTTACGGCTCCGTCTTTTATGTGTTCTCCTAAGAGTTCTTCCAAAGCCTCAGCCATATATCCACTGGCTTTGCCACCGCCTACAACGAAGATGTTTTTGAACTCAGCTAAATTGAAAGAAAGATTTCCAATTCTCAACGTATTGCCTTTCACTTGTACCTTAGACTTGAGTATGATTTTAGGGTCTACAGCTTCCAAAGCTACGCCAAGAGCGTTTAGGGATAGTTCTCGTGCTTTTCGGTCAATTTCTGCACCTGCATTCTTTAACAATTCCTCAGCGTTCTTTATGCTAACCATCTCTGCTTCCACACTGCAATATTGAATATTCTTATACGTAACTCATAATATTGGCGCAGTTGCGCGTGTCAAATCTCTATCCGTTGATCCACTTTTCAATATTTTGGCACAACTTGCGTGTTTGTTCTCTCGACTTCTTTCATGTTAGTCACACTTTCCAGTTTTTTCAAGAACTTTTCTCTATTCCTAGATCTATTCAAGACGACGAATCATATTCTCCAAGAACAAAATATACGACAAAGACTCCAGTATTTGTAATAGCATCTTCCCAATCTTGTCATGATAACTAGGACTATATTTTGCTCGTATAAAAGTTACTGTAATGTAGTCTTCTCCAAGCATTACCGGATTCAACTTTGCATAGTAGCCCTCAATCACTCCTGCTTCTTTCATTCTCTTTGTTCTATGGTGTACCCTTGACTTAGGAATCTTCAGTTCTTTGGCTATTTTTCCGAGGGGCGTTCTGCCATCGATCTGAAGTTTCCTGAGAATCGCCTTGTCCATTTCATCAATACTATTTGTTTATATGATTCTTAAGTCTGTCGTTAAATTGGGTTACATTTTCCGCGCGCATGGGTGTTGAGACCGTGTGAAAAATCAACAGAGATTATCGACGCGAATTTAAGTCTCGTTGTGAGCTTTTCGCGCAGATCATAAGGCAGAGCCTTGGCTCCTTCTTTATTCCCTTTTATCCCCCACCATTCATCAAACACGTGAGAGCGGTCGGTCCAAGAATGTTCAAAACCCGCCTATGTTATAAGATAGCATTGTGAAGCCAACCTCGCCTGTAGCTTTTCTCAAACCCTTGAGCAGCAGATAGCCCTGATTAAACGCCCTCTTAATCGTGCCAAACGAATGCTCCACCACCTTCATCCTTCCCGCCAACTTCTCAGGCTCAAGCCTCATCCTCAACTTCATAGCCTCAACCAGCACCGCATGCTCCCACCGCCACACAGTCCTACCCCGCCTATACCCCATACACTTGGTCAAAAAGAACTCACAAGAGAAACATGCATCCGTGCGGTAAACCCTCATCTTCTTCGCGTGAGCATGATCCAGATAGCAAAACCTAAGCCTATTACCTGCGGGATACACAAACGTGCCCGTGACCTTGTCGTAAACGAACTTGTCCGCTTGCGAACTCCCTTGTTGGAATGCCCGTCTTCTTGACCCAGCCGCTCTGTGCCTGTTCTGCTCCGGAACATAAGGCGTAACGCCGTTATCGAGGCGAATCTAACTTTTTTGTGTGGGAGTTCTTGACAATTTTTTAGTTTTGTTAGTAGGTTTTTTAAGCTACATAGACTATCTTAAATCATGGCTAAATACTGGTTTCTGTCAATTCCTCGCGGGAATATTGAAATTACCGTTTCGAGCTGACTATCAGAGGTAAATCAACAATTGCCTATGAACTTTTTTTCAAGGAAAGGCTTCCAAGCTGAGATGAAATAATGCCGCTTAGCAAGATCAGTGTGAAAGCGCCTGCCACAAGCGCTAACATGGGTTCGGGCTTCGACGTTTTCGGATTAGCCTTGGAAAAGCCAAGCGATAAAGTCACCATGGTTCGGACAACAGCGGGTGTGAAAATCCAGGTTTTTGGCTTCTCAGCAGAAACCATCTCCGCAGTGCCTGAGAAGAATACAGCGGGCGTTGTCGCGAACCTGATGTTACAGGAGTTCTCGCTGAAAACAGGTCTCGGCATAACGATTGAGAAGGGCATTTGGCCGGGCAAAGGCTTGGGCAGCAGCGCAGCTTCAGCCGCGGCCGTGGCATATTGCTTGAATCACATGTTTAACCTCAAATTGAGCAACGAAGAGTTAGTTCAGTTTGCCGCTAAGGGTGAAGTTGCCTCGGCTGGATGTGAACACGCAGATAACGTTGCAGCCGCCGTCTGCGGAGACTTCGTGATTGTAAAATCGTACAATCCAGTGGAAATCGTTCGCTTAAAAGCGCCCTCAGACATGGAATGCTGCGTTGCTTTCCCGCATATCAACACACCAGCCGGCAAGACTGAGAAAGCCCGTTTAGTTGTGCCCAGAACGGTTCCCTTGGAAAAACTCATTTATAACGTCGGACAGGCAGCCGCAATGGCAAGCGGCTTCGCTACAGGCGACGTAGAACTCATTGGAAAGTCAATGCATGACTCCATAATTGAGCCAGCCAGAACTTTCCTAATCCCAGGATACCTAAAGGTCAAGGAAAACGCGTTAAACGCTGGTGCATGCGGAGTAACTATAAGTGGCGCAGGACCTGCCGTGATAGCAGTAGTTAACAGTAAACAAGCTATTGCAGCTAAGGTTGCAGCAGCCATGAAGGAAGGATTCAAGTCTGCTGGTTGCGAGGCAACAGCTTTCGTCACAAAGCCAGGAAAAGGCATATGTATAATGGAAAAGTGAAAAAAACTGCTCAATCCAGAGTGCGCACAAAGTGGATGGAGCGCCTTGTGCGGAGCCGTTACCGTTATGAGCAATGCAAAAAGGTGAAAACATGAAAAATGCAGCACTTTAACAAACAGATTATAGCTGATTTAACAGAGCTAGAAAAAGCTGTCAAGACATGAAAAAGAAAAAAATATTTAAGAAAGATTAGAGTTTGCCGAACCATTTTTCAAGCCACTCCGTGAATAATGAAAGGCATTCTTTGCGCCAAGCCTCTTCCCCAGGTTCTTCTCTTAGGCAACTAGCGAGCTCGCGCTTTTAAATAGAAGTCCTTTCTACTAAGTCCGACAGGGAAATAAGATTGAGTAGGTCAATTGCTAACAAAGCGACCGAAAGGAAAATGGTATCCGATCTTAAAGTCAGCGCTGCAGTTCTCGGCAAACTTTATCCTGTATTGATAGACAAGCATGGAAGAGTAATTGATGGCAAGCATCGTCTCAAGGCAGATCCAAACTGGTTTAAGGTTGAGGTTCCAGGCGTGGAATCTGAAGAACACTTGCTGTTACTTAGACTCGTAAGTAATGTATGTCGACGCAACGTTCCGTCATCGGAGAAAACTGAGATGCTAGATGAATTGGGCCAACTTTATCTTGAGGAAGGAGTACCTCATAACGAACTCGTTAAAAAAATTGTTCAGAAAACTGGAATGAGCTATAGATGGGTTATGAATTATGCTTCTGACGAATTAAAAGTAAGACCAGGTTTCGGAGGACCAAAAAGTCAGAAAAGCATTTGTGAGGATAAAATTGCAGGTCATACAACCATCGAAGATGAGTTACTTTCAGCGCCCTCAGAGAGGGTAGCAAAACTCTTACGCTATTCAAATACCAATTTTGCAACTATACTTGTAGAAAAACGATTTTATTTGAAGCTCGAGGAAGCAGCTCATAGACTGGGCATCAGTGTGGATATCGTAATCAATAATGCATTAATATTGACATTCCAAAGAATGAATCAGCTTGCAAAGAATGATGCAGCATTGCCAATTCCCTGCGCTGCGAAGTGAAAGCAATATTACAAGCGCCGTTGCGTTTAACGCAAAAATTAAAAACTTCTAAGAACAGAGAGATATCCTAACTCTAGTAATTGCCGATTATTTGAAATTATGCTAGCCTTGAATAATCTTCAAAATGGTGGAAGCATGTCAACTTTCTTTGTAGTACCAGTGAAAGCCCTTTTTAAATCGAAAACAAGGCTCTCCACACTTTTCACCTCTCAAGAGCGGCGCTTCCTTACATTAGCTATGCTTCAAGATGTCTTGGGTGCCCTCAAGTCTTCAAAGGTTAACAAGACCATTGTAATAAGCTCTGACCCAACTGTCCAAAGATTCGCAAAAGATTTTGGCATTACTTTCCTTAAGGAAGCACAAGAAGGCCTAAATCAGGCACTTGATCAAGCCACAAAATGGTGCATTCGAAACGCTGCAGAATCGGTTTTAGTCTTGCCTGCAGATGTCCCACTTATAACTCCGAAAGAAATAGATCAAATAATCAAGTTAGCGCTAAATTTTAATTCCATAGTTATTTCTCCATCCCTAAATGGCGGAACTAACGCCCTTTTGCAAACGCCACCTGGAATAATATCGTCCAGTTTTAGGTCAGAAAGTTTTAGGAAGCATATTAGCCATGCCTTAGCCAAACATATTCAGACAAAGTGTATCTATCTTCAAGTGTTAGTCTAGATATCGATTCTGAAAAAGATTTGGTGCAACTCCTAAGAGTAGGCAAACAAACAGCTTCTCACCAATTTTTAAAGCAAAATGCGTGGAATGATAATCCAATTTCAAGCAAGAATAGCGCGCACCTATGTGAAGTCCTTATTTATTCTTTCCTTTTCGTTTCCTTTGTCTCCTGTGCTACCTAGTTTATTCTCCTCACCAGTCGGATGAAAGGCACGCACCTATTCGACCACTAAGAGGGTCACTATGGCGTCGCATCCAGGCTCCCTTCAATCATGCAGACGTCCACCATTGGGACAGCGCGCTAGCGAGGAGAAGTCTACGCCTGATCATAATACGGCCGCTTATTCTTCAACACCGAATAGCAAACCAGCAGAAGCCTATGAGCAGCCGCAGTCAAAGCAACTCGATGCCCTTTTTTCTGGGCCACCCTCTTATACATTCGAGTTACGTTTGAATCAAACCTGTGAACATGAGTCTGCGCAGCCTGAACCATAACCCACCGAAGCCAACGACTACCCCCCTTGATGATTCCTCCATGCCTAACCACTCTACCGGAAGCACGCGTACAAGGAACAAGCCCAGCATAACTGCAAAGCCTCTCACCGAAAGGAAAACGGTTGATATCCCCGATCTCGCTCTTCACCAGCAAAGCCGAGTAATAACCTATTCCCGGAATAGACATCAGAAGCTTAACGTCCTCATCCTCTTCAGCCAAGCCTACAAGCTGCCTGGAAAGAAGCTTAATTTCCCTGTTGAACGTGTTCATAATTCTAAGGTAAGAATCGACTGATTCCAGGCTCAGCGAGTGAAGCCATTCTACACCTTTCAAGGTAAACAAGCCATGATCAGTCGGAGGCTTAATTCCCTCATAGGTGAGGACGATTTTGATTTTCACTTTGAGCTTGGCCCGTTGCCTCACAAGGAAAGCTCTTCGCCTCACCTTTTCCCTCAGTTTAGAAGTTTCTTCGTTAGGCACGTACGCAAGAGGCAAAGCGTCCAACCTCGCCAATTCAGCAATGGTTTTAGAATCCACTCGGTCGCTTTTAATCTTCGCTTCAGCAATGTACCGGGTTTTCTTCGGGTGAGAAACCATCACATCAAAGCCTTTGCTTGCCAACTTCCTGTACAACGGCGCAATCGCAGTGGAAGACTCCATAGCAACTCTATTCACTTTGTAATGTGCCAAGTACGACAGACCCTTCTCATTGTCCATTCTCATTTGGTTGATTACTTTTCCTTCATGATTCAAAATTGTCGCATAAGTCGAGTCCTTATGCACGTCTAACCTACAAACCAAGGCGCTCATAAAATGGCATGAGCGCCCACCACGTTTAACACTTCTCATACCATCATGCCTGTTCCGAAAATGGTTAAAAATGGCAATAATGCACTTCTCGGCATTCATAACCAATCCTAGTCTATGCTCGAAATCCATGCGCTCAAAAAGTGACACAACCTCTTAACCCTGAATTAAAACCATTTTTCACCAATTAAGGAACAAGCACACGCGCAACCAGGGTTATCTACTGTTGAAGGGTCTTAGGAAGGTTAAAGGAGAAGTCGGGTTTACGATACTGGCCTACAACATGAGAAGGGCCATCAATATTCTTGAAGTTGGAGCGCTAATAGTTTTGGTGAAGACGTAAGAAAGGCAAGACACAAGTAGCGACCAGGTGCTAGACGAGAGTTGAAGTCAAGTGCACTTCGTTTCTAGCTCCAAGTTTTTACACGGTCTGCTTGGGGTGTGAATCCCAAGCATTACAAGAAAAATTGAACTCTCAGATGTGGAAGTCAACCTTAGGCTGGACTACGGAAGAACCTCATATGAATAATGTAGTTTATTCTCACGAAGCAAATGTGGAAATTCATGAATTAGTACGTGTCTAAACTTGGTCTACCACGTCTTTCGATAGTGTGTCTTCAATATTTGCAAAGAGTTTCTCAACTTCCTCAGGCGGACCCGCCTTAAAGAGGATAACGTCGCTTTTGCTTGCCTTCAAGCGATATCTAATAAAAGCAACCTCCCGTGCTCCTGATTTTTGCGAACCTGAAAACACATTCTTGGGTTCAATTGAATTGAGAAGTCCCTCCACTAAAGGCCTGTTTTTAGCGTTAAACTTTGTTGCAAGAACCTTTTCTCCCCGTTCTATGGCAGATGCCACTGTGTCTATCTTTGAACTTTCGAAGACAGCAGTCACATCAGATATGAGAATACTTACTTTGGTAAAGCACCTGTCTGAAAGCGAACTTGAGACGACCTACAAATCAGAAAAGGATCCAAGGACAAAAGAGAAGCTTTTAGCCATTCTTCTGCTCTACGGCGGAGCAAAAGTGCATGACGCAGCAGCCACGGTGAGAAGGGGCAGAAGTACGCTTGAGCTCTGGATAAGAAACTGGAACTTGCACGGCGTCGAAGGCCTAAAACCACACTTCAGCGGAGGACCCAAGCCAAAACTGCCAAAAACTGAGTGGGACAAAATAGTTGAGGAGATAGAGAACAAAGCCATGACCATCAAAGACGTAGCCATATACGTAAAGGATACACGAGGTGTCAGCTACACCTACAAGGCTGCTTGGAAAATACTCAGAAAGGAAAGGCATCTGCGGTACGGTAAACCCTACAAGATAAATGGGAAAAGGCCACAGGACGCGGAAGCAATTTTAAAAAAAGGTTAAAAGAAGCCTTCTTGGAAATGGGTCAGACTTTCAACAGTGATTTGGAGCCCATAGTCGGTTTTCTTGACGAGAGCTCGTTAAGGTCTGATCCGTCCAGGAGAAGGGTTATCAACACTCCAGTTGTGAGGTACACTGAGGGGGCGGGGCAGAAACGTTCTTGGACGGTGTTTGGTTTTTTGTCTCTTAACGGCAAGGACGTTGTGATGGTGTCGGAGAAGGCGAAGGCGCCAGATATGGCTGCGTTTTTGGAGCTTGTAAGAGAAGAGAACGGTGGCAGCCAAGACGCGGGTGAGGCTGCAGGCCTATACTTGTGGTGTTGGATAATGCCAGGGTTCATATTGCCTCTTTGGTTAAGAGTGCAGTTGTTTTTCCAGTTCCAGCTCCAGCTACAACAAGTGTATTGGCTTCATCTAATGGAAGGTCGTTTCAACAGGGTTTATTAATATAACATACTCAAGATATGTCCGAAAGAGGACATATTGTATACAAGTAGAACAGAAAAACTGTACAACAAAAATACACATGGAGAAGCAAGAACAAAAAATGTTAAGAAACATAAACTCACAAAAAGAAGTTTCAGCCAAACTAATGAAAGGCTTACTAGACCTAATAATACTACAATTCCTAAACGCCCAACCAATGCACGGATACCAAATAATAATCAAAATCCGCAAAAACTTCGGCGTATACTTCGGCCCAAGCACCATTTACCCATTGCTAGGTACGCTTGAAAAGAAAGGCTTTGTAAACAGCGAATGGAACATGGACTCCGAAAGGCCAAGAAAAATTTACAGCCTAACAAGCAATGGGCAAAGCATGCTGAACTTCACTGAAGATTCCCTAAACCTGATATGCCGAAAAATAGCATTCCAAACAAACACTGAAATGACCCTTGAACCCTCAACCCAATCAGCAGTAAGCATAATAGCCAAGAGCGGCAGAAGCACTTCAACAAACCGCTTAGCTTCAGAAATCCCCTAAAGCAAAAAAACTTAAAGCGCATGCTGGCAGAAAGTAGCCTTTAAAGGCTATGAAAAAAGCACAAGCCCTAAACCAAACTTTTATAGCATCAATTTACCGTCAAGCACAGCGAAGAATGGAGCAATGAAGCAGGCTAAATTGTTCGGCGAAGAAGAGCCTAATGTTTTAACAAAGCTTGAGTTAGCGAAGGCACAGATACTTGCTAAACAAGTTGAAAGTATTGTCAAGCCCTTATGCGATAAGCTTGAGGTAGTTGGCTCCATCAGAAGGCAGAAGCCAATGGTCGGTGACGTGGATTTTGTTGCAGTTGGGACTGAATGTGACTGGGGCAAAATTGTTCAAGCCTTAAAGAATGGTAAGGTTATTTGTGGAGGAAAAAGCGTGATAAAACTAAACTACCC
>Ga0187886_1000333_pt1 | contig 60566 bp, 47 predicted proteins | sample June2016WEW_20_1_FD_133001 | JGI IMG/M metagenome (GOLD analysis project Ga0187886, IMG submission 133001) | Peatland microbial communities from SPRUCE experiment site at the Marcell Experimental Forest, Minnesota, USA - June2016WEW_20_150 | ecosystem: Environmental > Terrestrial > Soil >... | reverse complement strand
GTCAACGTGATCAGTTCCTCTCGCACGGGGCCGGCCCTCCTCCTGTCCGGAGGAGTACCTTAGCCCAAAAAAGCGGAAATATTCACGTTGCCCAAAGCGGAAATTATCACGTTGCCGCAACACCCCGGCGGAGATGCCTGTCGATCTCCGCGGCCGCGACCCGGCCGTCTCCCATGGCCAGGATAACCGTCGCCCCGCCCCGGATGATATCCCCCCCGGCAAAGACGCCCGGGAGGCTGGTCGCCATGGTGGCCCAATCGACCTCGACATTCCCCCAGTTGCCGACCTTGAGTCCGGGGGTAGTCTGGGGGATGAGAGGGTTGGGGCTCTGTCCGATGGCACATACGACGAGGTCGACCTCCATCGTGTATTCCGAGCCCTCGATCGGGATGGGCCGGCGCCGGCCCGAGGCGTCGGGCTCGCCGAGCCCCATCTTCCGGCATTCCATGGCCCGGACGCGACCGTCCTTGCCGCCGAAGTAACGGGCGGGAGCTGCGAGGAGCTGGAACTCGATCCCCTCCTCCTCGGCATGGCGGATCTCCTCGGTCCGGGCGGGCATCTCGGTCATTGACCGACGGTAGACGATGACCGCCCGTTCGGCACCGAGCCGCTTGGCCGTCCGCACGGAGTCCATGGCCACGTTGCCGCCGCCGATGACCGCGGCCGTCTTTGCCTTGAACACGGGCGTGTCGTAGGCCGGGAAATCGTAGGCCCGCATGAGGTTGACCCGGGTGAGGTATTCGTTGGCCGAGTAGACGCCGACCAGGTTCTCGCCGGGGATCTTCATGAAATTCGGCAGGCCGGCCCCCGAGCCGATGAAGAAGGCCTCGTAGCCCTCCGCCCGGAGATCATCGATGGTCGCGGTCAGGCCCACGACAAAACTCGTCCTGACCTCGACGCCGAGCCGCCGGAGATAATCGACCTCGGCCTTGAGGATGGCCTTGGGCAGCCGGAATTCCGGGATGCCGTAGATGAGCACGCCGCCCGCTTCGTGAAGGGCCTCGAAGATCGTGACCGAGTGTCCGAGCTTGGCCAGGTCGCCCGCTGCGGTCAGCCCGGCCGGGCCGGCCCCGATGACGGCCACCTTTTTTCCCGTCGGCGGGGGCAAGGGCGGGATGTTCACAGAGCCGCTCCCGCGCTCGAAATCGGCGGCGAACCGTTCCAGGTTTCCGATGGCCACGGGAACGCCGCAGGCCTTCTTCACCGCGCAGACCTCTTCGCACTGCGCCTCCTGGGGGCAGACCCGGCCGCAGATGGCCGGCAGCGAGTTCGTCTCCTTGAGCTTCCAGGCCGCTTCGAGGAACCTTCCCGCTTCGATGAGCTTGACGAAGCTGGGGATGTCGATGCAGACGGGACACCCGGCGACACACAGAGGATTGGCACAGTCGAGACAGCGGCGGGCCTCGGCTTGGGCCGCCTCGGGCGCGAGGCCGAGGTTGACCTCGTTGAAGTCGCGGTTCCGGTCGTCGGGAGAGCGCTCCGACATCCTTTGGCGGCCGGCCTTCATCCGTTCCTTCGGGGGAACGGCCTTGCGCAGATCCCTGCGCCAGTCCTTTTCGAAGTCCGCTTTGAGCCGGGCCTTCTCTTCTGGCGCCAGTTCCCTTTTGTCTTCGGCCATCTCTCTTCGTCCCGTCTCCTAGGGGAGCTCGGTCTCCTCGTAGCGGCAGAGCGAACGGACCTCCTCGTCGAAGTAGGATTTCCGCCGCAGGAACAACTCGTCCCAGTCCACCTGGTGACCGTCGAAATCCGGACCGTCGACGCAGGCGAACTTCGTTTTTCCCGCTGCGGTACAACGGCACGCGCCGCACATCCCCGTGCCGTCGACCATGATCGGGTTCAGGCTGACGATCGTCTTGATGCCCAGCGGCCGGGTCGCCTGGGAGCTGGCGTACATGAGATAGGTGCAGCCGACGGCGATGACCCGGGCCACCGGGGCTTCGGCCTGAAGAAGTTCCTCGAGCGGGCGGGGGATGAATTCCTTGGACCCCCGAGCGCCGTCGCGCGACGAAAAAAGCACCTTGTCGCAGACCGAGAGGTAACGGTCCTTCCAATAGACGAGATAATCTGCCTTGGCGTCAAGGAGGGCGATCACCCGGTTACCGGCCGCCTTGAGCGCCCGGGCCACGGGCCAGAGGGCGCCGATGCCGAAGCAGCCGGCGGCCAGGACAACGGTCCCGAAGCTCGCAATCTCTGACGGACGGCCCAACGGGCCGACAAGGACCGGGACCTCGTCGCCGGGATTGAGGGCGGCCAGCTTTCGGGTCGTCGTCCCCACGACGATGAAGACCGAGGTGACCGACCCCCGGCCGGCGTCCCAGTCGGCGACGGAGAGAGGGACCCGTTCACCCTTCTCGTCGGGCATGATGATGACGAACTGCCCGGGCCGGCACTTTCTGGCCACGTCGGGAGCGTGGACCTCGATGAGATGCAGGTTGGGAACGAGGCGCCGTCTCTCCAGGATCTTGGGCATCATCGTCCTCGCACGAGCTTCAGGCTCTTGTGATCGAGGGCCAGGTTCAGGCCCTTGTAGTCGTCCGGGTCCGGACCGGCGGACGGACGGGTCTCCGCCTCGGCAGAGGGGATCGTTCCGCCGGGGATCACAGCGTCGCTCCTCCCGGCTTCCTCATGGAGAAAGAGACCCTCCTCGGAGGCGGATCCCGGCGGCAGGTCCCGGAAAGCAGGGACCAGACGGGCCAGATCCCTGCGGACTTCCCGGACCGAAGAATAAGCAAAACCGGTGTGGCCCATCTTCGCGGCCAGTTCGCTCAGGATGAGCCAGGCGGGCCGGGCTTCGCCCTGGGCCTCGACCGCCGCCGCGGAGAGCTGGGTGCGTCCTTCGACATTGACGAATGTTCCGTCCGATTCGAAGGACGTCGTCTCGGGAAGGACGATGTCCGCGAAGGCTGCCTTCCCGTCGTCGTAGCTGCCCTGGAGGATGACGAGCTCCGCCGCTCCGGGTTTAAAACCCGGGAAGGGACCGGCCAGGTAGAAAGCCCGGACGTTGCCCCCGGCAGCGGACCCAGCCGACTCTCCGCCCGGGACCGCCCCGAAAGGGAACGCCCCGGCGATCTCCAGGGCCCCGCGTAAGTTGGCCTCTCCGTCCAGGGGAAGGATCCGTCCCGCGGTCAGGTCGGCCAGGTCCGAGAGCGCGCTCAAGCCGCTCCGTCCACCCGTCGCCTCCAGGAAAGCCGGCCCGAAGAGGAACAGGGCGGGCCTGCGCGTCTCCAGCAGACGGGCGATCTCCCGGGTTTTTTCTTCAGGTATGCCGTGGCCGGGACGATGGCCTTTCGACCCTTTGGCCTTGTCGCCGGCCTGGCCACGGTTTTTCCCAATCCCCGCGGCCAGGGCTTGGAGGAACGCCCGGACCTCTGCGGCGGGGATCGGGGCTTTGATGGACGCCTGGCCGTTGGCCGGGCCGCCGTCCAGGCAGACGCTGATCACGGCCGCCCCATTCCGGACGGCCCTGGTGACCTCAAGTCCCAGAATGGGCTGGGTCACAGGGAGATCCTCGCCGAGGACCATGATGACACCGGCCCGGCCGACCTCGGAAAGGAAGAAATTCAGGGCCACGGACCGTCCCTCGGCCCGTCCGAGGCCGCGGAGCTCGGCGGCCGCCGAGCCGACCCAGGGTCCCGCGACCCCGGGAGCCTTCAGGACCTCCGAGGAGAACCTGGAAAGGACAAAAAGGTCCTCGCAAGAACTTTGGGCGGAGAAGGCCACGGCGGTCCGCCCGGGCCCGATCTCCGTGAGCCTCGTCGCCGCGGCGCCCAACGCTTCCTCCCACGGGACTTCCCGGAGGCGGCCGTCCTTCCGGACCATGGGCCGGAGCAGACGGCGCGGATGGTGGACGGCGGCCTTCACCAGGAACCGGCCTTTGACGCAGGCCTGCCCACGGTTGACCTGCCCGTCCGGGTCGGGAGCGGTTCCCAGGATCCTGCCCTCCCTCAAGCCGATACGCAGCCGGCAGCCCTGGCCGCAGAAAGGGCAGAGGGCCCGTTTTTCCGTGTCCGGAGAGCGTTCGTATCGGATGCCCCGGTCCGCGAGCGAGCCCGTCGGGCAAACGTCCACGCAGGCGCCGCAGAAGCGGCAGCCGCTGTCGAGCAGGCGCCGGTCTTGGGCCGTGCCGATGACCGTCTCGGAGCCGCGCCAGGCGAAGGTCAGCACGGAGGCCCCACGCACTTCGTGGCAGACCCGGACGCAGCGCCCGCAGAGGATGCAGAGACTGTTGTCCCGGTCGATGAACGGATCGTCCCTCCGGACTTCTCCGGCCCGGCGGAGCGACGGGAAGTGGACGCGCTCGACGCCGATCGCCTCGACGACCCGCTGGAGCTGGCAGCGGCCATTGATCGGGCAGAGCACGCATCCCGTGACCTCGCCGGTCTTGCGGATCGTCGATTTGTATTCATCACAGGACGATTTTTCGGCGCAGATGAGACAGGCGTTCGGGTGCTCGGCCAGGATGAGCTCGAGGATCCGCCGCCGCAGGGCCACGATCTCCGGCGTTGCCGTCCGGACTTCCAGGCCCTCCTCGGCCGTCGTGTGGCAGGCGGGGACATAGCCCCTCCGGCCCTTGACCTCGACCAAGCAGAGGCGGCAGGCCGCGAAGGGCTCGAGCCCGGGGTAATCGCAGAGCGAGGGGATATCGACGCCGTTGGCGCGCGCGACCTCCAGGATGGTGGGCCGGCCCTCGAAAGTGACGATGCGACCGTCCAACATGAGGTTCATGAGAGGCTCCGCCCGCGCGCTCCCTTGGTCGCCGCCCGCCTTTTCTCTCCCGTGTACTTGGAAACGGCCCGGACCTTCGGCGGGCAGACGTTGAAGCAGGCGCCGCACTTGATGCAGGCCGTCTGGTCGATGACATGGACTTTCTTATGTTCGCCGGCGATGGCCTTCACGGGGCAATTCTTGAGGCAGAGGAGGCAGCCGACGCATTTCTCCGGCTCGATGAAATAGGCAATGAGGTTCTTGCAGACGAGAGCGGGGCAGCTGCCGTCGACGATGTGGGCCAGGTATTCGTCACGGAAATAGCGGAGGGTCGAGAGGATGGGGTTGGAGGCCGTCTGGCCGAGTCCGCAGAGGGATCCCTGTTTCACCGTCCCGGCCAGCTCCTCGAGTCTCTCCAGGTCCCCGGGGCCGCTTTCGCCGCCGGCGATCCGGGCCAGGATCTCGGCCATCTGGCGCGTGCCGATCCGGCAGGGAGCGCACTTCCCGCAGGATTCCTCCTGGATGAAGCGCAGGAAGTACAGGGCGATGTCCACCATGCAGGTGTTCTCGTCCATGACGATCATGCCGCCTGAGCCCATCATGGCGCCGGCCCCGGTCAGGCTTTCGTAGTCGACGGGAAGGTCGAGATGCTCCTCGGGGATGCATCCGCCCGACGGACCGCCGATCTGGACGGCCTTGAACTCCTGGCCGCCGGGGATGCCGCCGCCGATGCCGAAAATGATCTCCCTCAGACGGATGCCCATGGGGACTTCGACCAGCCCGGTATTGTTGATCTTGCCGACGAGCGAGAAGATCTTGGTCCCCTTGCTGGTCTCCGTTCCCAGGCCCGAGAACCAGGCGGCGCCGCGCCGGATGATGGAGGGAATGTTGGCCCAGGTCTCGACGTTGTTGATCACGGTCGGCTTTCCCCACAGGCCGCTCCGGGCGGGATAGGGCGGCCTTTGGCGCGGGAAGGCCCTCTGGCCCTCGATGGAAGCGATCAGTGCGGTCTCCTCGCCGGAGACGAAAGCGCCCGCGCCCCGGACGATCTCGAGGTCGAAATCGAAGCCCGACCCGAAGATGTCGGTCCCCAGAAGGCCCAAGCCCCGGGCCTGCTCGATGGCGATGCCCATCCTCTTGACCGCCAGGGGATACTCGTCACGGATATAGACGAAGCCTTTGTCCGCCCCGATCGCCTTGGCCCCGATGACCATCCCTTCGATGATCGCGTGCGGGTCAGCCTCGAGGACGGAGCGGTCCATGAACGCGCCAGGGTCACCCTCGTCACCGTTGCAGATCAGGAACTTGGGCCTGGCCTCCTCGCCCTGGCAGAGGGCCCACTTCTTGCCCGTGGGAAATCCGGCTCCGCCCCGTCCGCGGAGCCCGGAGCCGGCGATCTCGGCGAGGATCTCGGCCGGGGTCATCGCGGTCAGGGCCTTGGCCATGGCCTCGTAGCCGTCGTAGGCGATGTATTCCTCTACCTTTTCCGGGTCGATCCGACCCCTGTTGCGGAGGACGATGAGCTTCTGTTGCTTGAAGAACTCGATGTCGGCCATCTTGGGGACGGGGGTAATCTTCGCGGGGGGGACGTACATGAACTTTTCGACCGGGCGTCCCTTGATCAGGTGCTCTTCGACGAGATAGGGCACGTCCTCGACCTTCAGGCGCTGATAGAAAACGCCGTCCGGATGGACCATGAGGATCGGCCCTCTCTCGCAGAACCCGTTGCACCCGGTCGTAACGATGAGGACCTCGCCCTGGAGCTTTCGCCGCGCGACCTCCTTCTCCAGGGCCTCCTTGAGCTCGAAGGCCCCGCAGGAAACGCACCCGGTCCCGGCGCAGATAAGGAGATGGGTCCGATAGTGTTCCAAGGGTTTTCCTTATGCCTCTTCCTTCCCGTCCCTCAACGTCTCCAGTATCTCGTCGGCCTTGATCTCGGTCATCTGGCCGTAGTATCGGCCGTCGACGACGACGAGAGGCGCCAGCGCGCAGGCGCCCAGGCAATTGACCCGCTCCAGAGTATACTCCTTGTCGGCGGAGGTCCGACCGGCCCGGATCCCGAGTTTTCGTTCGAAATGCTCCAGGATGATGGCCCCGCCCCGGACATGGCAGGCCGTCCCCATGCAGACCGTGCAGCGGTGCCGGCCGCGGGGCTCCAGACTGAAGGATTTGTAGAAGGTGACGAGGCTCATGACATGAGCGGGGGGGATGTCCAGCTCCCGGGCCACCTCGTCGAGGACCGCGGGCGAGAGCCAGCCCTCCCGATTCTGGATGTCCTGGAGGATCGAGATGACGGAGCGTTTTTGTCCGCCGTACTTGGCGATGGTCCTCTCGACGGCCGATGCCCTCTTTTTCGCCATGCAGCGCTTAAGTTATAAAAAGCCCCGGGGCTTGTCAACGGAGACGGGATTTCAGCCGACGCGTCCGATGGCGTTCTTGAGGGTGGCCCCGATCTCGGCCGGGCTGACGGCGACCCGCACCCCCGCGGCCGCCCAGGCCTCCATCTTCACCCGGGCCGTGCCCTTTCCCTCCTCGATGACGGCGCCGGCGTGCCCCATGCGCCGCCCCGGCGGGGCCGTCAGGCCGGCGACGAATCCGACGGCCGGCTTGCCGAACTCCTCACGGAGGTAGTCCGCCGCCTCTTCTTCCGCCGCGCCGCCGATCTCCCCGATCAGGACGACGGCCTCTGTTTCCGCGTCCTCCTTGAAAAGCCGGAGCAGGTCGAGGAACTTCAGCCCGACGATCGGGTCGCCGCCGATACCCACGGCCGTGGACTGGCCCAGTCCCTGGCGTGTCACCTGTTGGACCGCTTCGTAGGTCAGCGTCCCGGACCGGGAAATGATGCCGATCGGGCCGGGCTTGTGGATCGGGCCGGGCATGATCCCGATCTTGGATTTGCCGGGCGAGATGATCCCGGGGGTGTTGGGGCCGATGAGGCGCGTCGGCCGTCCCGAGAGAAAGGCCTTGGCCTTGATCATGTCCAGGGTCGGGATGCCCTCGGTGATGCACACGACCAGGCCGATGCCGGCGTCGGCGGCCTCCATGATGGCATCGGCGGCGGCGGCCGGAGGGACGAAGATCGCCGCCGCGTCGGCCCCCTCGCTCCGGACGGCCTCGGCCGCCGTGTCGAAGACGGGCAGGCCGAGATGACGGGTCCCCCCCCGGCCCGGGGTCATGCCGGCCACGACGCGCGTGCCGTCCTCGATCATCCGCCGGGTGTGGAAGGTCCCTTCCGCGCCGGTCATCCCCAGGACGACGACCCGGGTCCTGGCATCGATGAGAATGCTCATGACGATTCCCCCCCGGGCGGCCGCGACAGGGCGACGGCCATGTCGGCGGCCTCCTTCAGCCCGGCGGCCGGGTGAAAGGCCAGACCCGATTCCCTGAGGACGCGCTTTCCCTCTTCGACGTTGGTGCCCTCGAAGCGGATGACGACCGGGACCCTGGTCCGGAGCTCGCGGGCCGCCCGGACGATCCCATTGGCGACGAGGTCGCAGCGGACGATGCCGCCGAAGATGTTGATGAGCGCCGCCCGAACCCCGGGATCGGAGACGAGGATGCGGAAGGCGTTGGCGACCCCCTCCTCGCTGGCGCCTCCTCCGATATCGAGGAAGTTGGCGGGCGTTCCGCCGGCGTGCCGGATGAGGTCCATGGTCGCCATGGCCAGACCGGCGCCGTTGACCAGACACCCGATACGGCCTTCGAGCTTGATGTACTGGAGGTTGAACCTTTCCGCCTCGACTTCGAGCGGGGATTCCTCTTCCGGGTCCCGCAGCTCCCGGATGTCGGGGTGACGGAAGAGGGCGTTGTCGTCGAAGGTCATCTTGGCGTCGAGGGCCAGGACGTTTCCGTCCGGCGTGACGACGAGCGGATTGACCTCGACGAGGGAGGCGTCCTGGCTCTCGAAAACCTCGGTCAGGCCGTCGATGAACCGGACGGCCTGTTTATGGATGTCCCCGGTCAGGCCGAGCCGGAAGGCCAGGGAGCGGGCCTGGAACGAACGCAGACCTGGTCCGGGCCGGAAATATTCCTTGAAAATCGCTTCCGGCCTTCCGACCGCGACCTCCTCGACCGCCATCCCGCCCTCCGTCGAGGCCAGGACCACGGCCGCCTCGCGGCCTCGGTCCACGGCGACCCCGAGATAGAGCTCCCGGGCGGGGGGCACGGCCTCCTCGACCAGAAGCCGCCTGACGAGTTTCCCTCCGGGGCCGGTCTGTGTCGTGACCAGGTTCATTCCGATCATGGCCCGGCCGAGCTCCTCGGCCCTCTCCGGAGTCTCGGCCGACCGGATGCCGCCGCCCCGGCCCCGCCCGCCGGCATGGACCTGGGCCTTGAGCACGACGGGGGAGCCCATCTTCCGGGCGATCTCCCCGACACGGTCCGGGGAGTCCGCGACCTCGCCGCGGGGGACGCGCAGGCCGTGGCCGGCCAGGATCCGTTTGGCCTGATACTCGTGGATTCTCATGGGCTCGGAGCCATCTTAAACGCAGCCCGAGCGTGAGTCAACACGGATGGGGGAGGCCGGCGTTCGGCCCTTGACTTTGGGCCGGATCGGATGGAAAATAGCCCTTCGATTTCTCAAGGAGTTGTCCATGATGATCCTGTCTTTGAACTGCGGCAGTTCGTCCGTCAAGTATCGGCTTTACGACTACGATAAGAAAGAAACCCTGGCCACGGGGATCGTCGAACGGGTCACGATCGGCCAGAGTTACATCCAGCAGTCCGGATTGGGCCGCGACCCGATCACGATCAAGCGCGAGTGCCCCACGCACCGCGAAGCCATCAAGCTCATCATTGACACGCTTCTCGAGCCGGCGGCCGGCGTCATCGACGACCTCAAGAAGATCTCGGCCGTCGGCCACCGCGTCGTCCACGGCGGCGAGGAGTTCAAGAAGTCGGTCATCATCACGGAGAAAACGATCGAAACCTTCAAGAAGCTCTATGACCTGGCGCCGCTCCACAACCCTCCCAACGTCCTGGGGATCGAGGCCGCGCTGGAGATCCTCCCGGGCATCCCGCACATGGCGATCATGGACACGGCCTGGCACCAGACGATGCCGCCTCACGCCTACATCTACGCTCTGCCTTACGAGTGGTATAAGAAGTACGGGGTCCGCCGCTACGGATTCCACGGGACCTCCTTCCTTTATGTCGCCAAGCGGGCCGCCCTCCTCCTGGGCAAGGACCCGTTCGACTGCGCTCTCGTCTGCCTCCACATCGGCAACGGTGTCTCGGCCAACGCGATCAAGAAAGGATGTTCCTACGACACGAGCATGGGCCTGACCCCCCTAGAGGGCCTGGTGATGGGGACGCGTGCCGGGGACCACGACGCGGCCATCGACCTGATGATCGGCATGGAGAAGGAGAAGAACACCCCCAAGGAGATGAACGACATCCTCAACAAAAAGTCGGGCCTTCTCGGGATCACCGGCAAGTTCACCGACCGCCGGGACATTCAGAAAGCGGCCGAGGAGGGAGACGAACGGGCCCGCCTGGCCATCGAGATCGAGTCCTACCGGCTCAAGAAATACATCGGGGCCTACATGGCCGCCATCGGCGGCGCGGACGCCGTCGTCTTCACGGCGGGCGTCGGCGAGATGTCCGACCTCATCCGGGAGAAATCCCTGGAGGGCCTCGAGTTCCTGGGGATCAAGCTCGACAAGGAAAAGAACCGTCTGGCCCGGACCCGGAACGCCGAGACCGAGATCAGCGCCGACGGCTCCAAGGTCAAGGTCTTCGTCATTCCCACCGACGAGGAGCGCGTCTTCATCGAGGACGTCGCGGCCCTGCTCGAGGGCAAGTACGACGAGCACACCCGCTTCCAGTACCGCTTCCAGTCGCCCGAATATGTCAACTCCCAGCGCGAGCAGGACTTCGCCAAGGAGTGCGAGAAGAAGCCCGGGTTGAAGCGCATCCAGGTCAAGCCCAAGCGGCAGCGCTGACCCCGGCGGCCGGGTCCGCCCCGTTTTCTTTTCCGGCCATTTTGGATACGATGGGGGGCGGGAGAATGCTCGTGGATAAGGATAAGTTCCTCAAGATCGGGGTCGGCGTCATCGTCGTCTTTCTCCTCGGGGTCTCCCTGAAGCTGGCCAAGCCGGTTCTTGTCCCGTTCTGTCTGGCCCTCTTCCTGTCCCTGGCTTTGATGCCCGCCCTCGACTTCCTGGTCCGCCGGAAGGTCCCAAAATCCGCCGCCATGGTCGCCATCCTGCTCCTGACGTTCATCGTCCTCTATCTTATGGGGGCCCTGTTCTACTCGAGCGGCAAGCAGTTCGCTTCGGAGCTTCCCTCGTACAGCGAGATGCTGAAATCGTTCCTGGACGAGGTGGACCAGACCGTCCAGAACCCGCGACTGAAAGCCGAGGCCCTGAACTGGATCAACGGCCTGAACGCGGAGAAGGTGGGCGGCTTCATCCTGTCCGCGCTCGGCCCGTTCCTCTCTTTTATGTCCGACCTGCTCCTCGTCTTTGTCTTTATGATCTTCATCCTCGGCGGGTGCGGCCGGATGGAAAAAAAGATCGCCCAGGCCTTTTCGCCGGACCAGGCCTCGACGATGTCGCGGGCGGTGCGCAGGATTGACCATCAGGTCCAGAGGTACCTGGCCGTCAAGACCCTCATGTGCATCATCACGGGAGGCCTGACGACCGCCATCCTTGTCCTGTTCCATCTTCCTTTCGCTATTGTCTTCGGCGTCCTGGCCTTCCTCCTCAACTACATCCCGACGCTCGGGTCCGTCATCGCCACGGCCCTGCCGGTCCTGCTGGCCACGTTCTTCTTCGGCAATCTTGGCCCGGCCATGGGGATCCTGGTCCTCCTGATGGCCATCAATGTCGTCCTGGGGAATGTTATCGAGCCCCGCCTCATGGGACGGGGCCTGGGCCTGAGCCCGCTCCTCGTCTTCTTCTCCCTGTTCTTCGGGTCCTGGCTGTGGGGGATCCCGGGCATGATCCTGGCCGTTCCCATCCTGGCCGTCCTCAAGATCATCATCAGCAACATTCCGTCGCTCAAGATCCTTGAGGCGATGATGGATTGAGGGGGGAAACGGGTCAGGGTTCGAGCCCTGTCTTGGCGGCGAACTGCTCCAGCCGGCGATCGATTTTGCGGGCCGTCTCCTTGTAAGCATCGTAGCCCCGGCCGAGCGGGTCCTCGATGTCCCAGCCGTAAAGCTTCTCTTCGGGAATAGCCTTGAGGTCCCTGAGCCGGGAGTAGACGGGAAAATCCATGGCGATGATGTAGTCGAATGAACCGAGCTCAAAATCGGTGATGTTCCTGGCCTCGTGGTCCGAAATGTCCGTCTGATAGACGATCTTCATGACCAGGACGGCGTCGTCGGAGGCGGGACCGCCGGCCGCGGCCATGCCGGCGCTGGCCGCCTCGACCCGCCCTCCGAACCGTTTCCGGGCAAGACCCGCCGCCATGGGGCTCCGGCAGATGTTGCCGTAGCAGACGAAGAGGACCTTGGACCTTCTCTTTTCGGGCGCCCGGATCGCCGGGGCAGATTTCGGAGTCCTCACGGTCACTTCAGCCCCGTCTGACCGCTTTCCTGGGCGACTTCCCCGGCTTTCTCGTAGAGGAAAGCGGCCAGGATGAGCCGCTCGGCCGCCTCCGGAGGTGCCTTGTCCCGGGTGAGCTCGGCGGCGCCGGCCTCCTCTTCCTTGGCCCTGTTATAAAGCCAGGCTTCCTTGGCCGGGGCGGCGGCGGCGTCCGCTTCCGTGCGGGCCGCGGCGACCAGGCCGCGGAGGGCCTCCAGGCATTGGTCCTCGTCCCCGCCTCGGAGGCTGAGGGCATAGACCTTGTTCAAGATCCCGTACAGCAGCCGGGCGCTGGCGAAGTCGTTTTTCTGATAGCTTTCGAGCGCGTCTTTTTCCTTCTCGGAGGCGATCCAGAAGAGGAGGTTCGGGCTTGTCCCGCGGCCGGCATCCGCGGCCTTTTTCTTGGAAACGTCCATGTCGCTCTTGATCTGGTCGGCCTTCTGCTTCTCGTTGACCATCGTCAGGAGCTTCCGCGTTTCGGATTCCCCCTTGGTGTAGCTTTTGCGTGAGGCCTCGACGTTGCCCGCGTCATGCAAGCGCCTTCCGTCCCGCATCTGGGCCTGGATGTCGCCGATCTTGCCGGCGAAGGCGGGGACCTTGTTCTTGAGGCCGGTCAAGAACCGGTCGACCTCCTCGTTACTTTTCCCGTCGAGGAGGTTGGCGGAATCCCCGCCGATGATAGGGGTCAGGAGGGAAATGACCTTGGAGAAATCCAGCCCGCCCTGAGGGCCCGGACTCCCGGAGGCTCCCGGGGGAACCTGGGACTGGACCTGGACGGAGGGGGAATTCGGGAGCGCCCCCTCCGCCCGGCGAAGGGGATCGGTGACGGACATCTCGTTCTTTTGACCGACAGCCTTCCGGACCGCCCAAGGCTTGAGAATGACCAGCCCAGCGATGACTAGCAGGGCCGCGGCCAGGACCGGGATGACCAGCTTTCTGATGTTGAGCTTGACCGTGATCTCCCGCGAGGTTGCCGGCTTGCGCGGGGTGGCCGCCTGTCGGGTCGGCGCGAGCCCCTGGCCGATGCGGTCCAGGTCCTCCAGGATCTCCTCGGCCTGCTGATAGCGGCGCCCTTTGTCCTTCTCGAGACACCGCAGGATCAGCCGGCTGAAGCCCTGGGAGATCTGGGAGTTCGAGGCCTTCGGGTCGGGGGCCGGCTCGCCCTTGTGCTTGAGGACGATGCTCAGGGGCGTTTCCCCTTCGAAGGGGACCCGGCCCGTGACCATTTCGTAGAGGATGACACCGAGGGAATAGATGTCGCTCCGGCGGTCGACGTCCCGGGCGTCGGCCTGCTCAGGGGACATGTACTCCGGCGTGCCGATGATGACGCCCGTCGCGGTCAGGCCCCGGCTGTGGAGGGAACGGGCGATCCCGAAATCCATGATCTTGGCGTTCCCGTCCCGGTCGATCATGATGTTCTGGGGCTTGAGGTCGCGGTGGACGACGCCCAACCGGTGGGCCTCGGCCAGCCCTTCGGCGATCTGGCGGGTGAGGTCCAGCGCCTTTTCCTCATTCAGGTGGCCGGACCTCCGGATGAAGCTCTTGAGGTCCTCGCCCGGCACATACTCCATGGAAATGTAGTAGGAGAGGCCCTCTTCGTTAAAGTCGTACATCCGGCAGACGTGACGGTGGGCGACTTTCCGGGCGAGCTTCATCTCGTTCCGGAAGCGCTCGATGATCTCCGGGTCGGAGGCGATCTCGGGTTTCAGGAGTTTGAGGGCCACGACCTCCCGGATCTTGTTGTCGTAGGCCTTGTAGACGGCTCCCATCCCGCCCTGGCCGATCTCCTCGATGATCTCGAAGCGCCGGGCGAACGTCGTCCCCCGCTCGAGCCCCTTGGTTGGGGTCTGGTAGGTCATGGTCACCGGCAACGAGCTCGGCGGGGTCCCCTGAAGATCACGGCCGCAATAGCCGCAGAACCGGGTGCCGTCGGGGTTGTCGAACTGGCAGCGGGGGCATCTCATCTGGGTGGCCGAACCTCGTTCATTAACAATAGCAATATGCATGGCAAATTTCAAACCCATTCGTACATACGCTTCGGGATGGACATTGGTTTCCAGAATTCGGCTGCGAGAGGCTGGTGGGCCTCAGCGCATCCGCTTCGCCAGAGCGGCCGGATCGTCGTCCCTGCCGAGCGGGCGGATCCTTAAGGAGTAGGAACAGGACTTGGCCGGGAGGGTGTATTCCGGGTGGATCCGGGCGCCCCAGGAGTCATCGCCGCCGACACCCATCTGGGCCTGGTCCAGGGCGAGGCAGGTGAAATCCCTCCTGATGATCTCGGCCGGGTGCCTGGCGCCCCGGCTTTCGAGCGTCAGGTCCTCGGGCCAGTGGGGGAGCGCGGAAAAGCCGAGGAGGGGCTGGCCGACGATGAGGAGGCCGGTCCCGTCCTTGTCACGGACCGCCACCCAGCGCGTGTCGGAGCGGTTCCCGTATTCCTGGGGAGTGACGTATGGAACCATTTGCTCGGCGACCGTTGTTTCGTAGAGGCCGACGAAGGCTGCCGTCTTCCTGTCCCAGTAATTTTCCTGGGGCCCGCGGCCGAACCACTGGACGCGGTCGAACCCCTGAGGCATAGCCAGCCTCATCCCGATCCGGGGCATCTCGGGTAAATGAGCGTTTCCCCGGGGCACGAAATCGTTGGCGATGAGGACTTCGCCGTCGCCCGTCACCGTATACCGGACGGTGTGCGCGGCCTGAACGCCGCTGAGGTCGAAAGCCACGGTGACCGTCACCCGGTCGGGCGCGTTCTGGACCGTGGTCATGGACTTCAGCTCGCGCTCCAGGCTGGCCACGCGCCAGGCGGCCAGCCGGCGGTTCATCCCGTTCCCGAAATCGTTGTCCGTGGGCGCCCGCCAGAAATTCGGCTCCGGGCCGGATTCGACGAGCTCCCGCCCGTGGAATTTGAACGAGGCCAGGGTCCCGGTCATCTTGTCGAAGAGGACGGCGAATTCGCGGCCGGTGACGACGGCTTCTCGGGGCCCGTCCTGGACCGACAGGGAGGCGGCTTGGACCGCCGGGGCCGGTCCGGCGTCGGCATGCCAGGGAAGCTCGAACTGTTCCGTCGCCACCGTTTGTCCCTTCGGGATGCCCGGGGCGGCCTCTCGGGTCACGACGGCCAGGTTGAGGAAGTACTCCATCCCCGGCCTTGCCTGGATCTTGGGCAAAGGGAGGATATAAGACCGGCCGGTCCGGGGCGCGACTCCGGGCTTTTCGTTGGTCCCCGACGCGATGACCAGGCCGTCGGCCGTGACTTCCCAGCGGATGTCGAAACTGTCGAGGGGGATGAAGTCGTATCGGTTGCCGACCTCGATCTTCCCGGCCCCGAGGTCCAGGGCCTTGAACTTGACGTATTGATAGACCTTTCTCACTTCGAAGAGCCCCGGATGCGGGGTCCGGTCCGGGCCGACAAGGCCGTTGCAGCAGAAATTCCTGTCGCTCGGGATGTCGGCCGGGCCGTAATCGCCACCGAAGGCCCACAAAAACTGCCCCTTCTCGTTCGTCTTGGCGAAGCCCTGGTCGACCCAATCCCAGACGAACCCGCCCTGGAGAGCGTCGTATTTTTCGATCGCGTTCCAGTAGTCCTGGAGGTTCCCGGTCGAATTGCCCATGGCGTGGGCGTATTCGCACATGATGAGCGGCCGGGCCGGGTTCCCGGCGGCGTACTTCTCGATCTCCTCGATCGACGGGTACATCGGGCAGTAGATATCGGTGTGGGGACGGAGCTCGGCCCGTTCATACTGGACGGGCCGCGAAGGATCGCGCCGCTTGATCCATCGATAGGCGTTCTCGAAGTTGACGCCGTCGCCCGCCTCGTTGCCCATGGACCAGATGATCACTGAAGGATGATTCTTGTCGCGCTCGACCATGCGGACGATCCGGTCGAGGTGGGCCGGGCCCCAGTCCGGGTCCTTGGCCAGGCTGCGGGCGCCGTAGCCCATGCCGTGGGACTCGATATTGGCCTCGTCGATGACGTAGAGACCGTACTCATCGCAGAGCTCGTACCAGCGCGCGTCATTGGGATAATGGCAGGTCCGGACGGCGTTGATATTGAACCGCTTCATGAGCTCGATGTCCTTGCGCATGGACGCTTCCGAGATCACGTGGCCCGTATAGGGGTCGTGCTCGTGGCGGTTGACGCCCTTGAGCCGGACGGCGACGCCGTTGATGAGGAAGCGACCGCCCTTGACCTCGGACGTCCGGAAGCCGACGCGCCGGCTCAAAGCTTCCCGGCACTGCCCGTCCTGTCCCAGGAGCTCGACGACGAGCGTGTAGAGAGAGGGCGTCTCGGCGCTCCATTTTTCCGGCGCCTTGAGGATGTCGGAGAATTCGGCGGCCGCCTTCTCCTTCCCACCGATCTCGACGGGGCGGCTCCCAGCGAGGACTGTGTGGCCTGAGCTATCGAACAGGAGGTAGCGGACCTGCAGGGCTTCGGCCTTGAGTCCGGGGGCGCTGTTAAGGAGCTCGACCGCGAGCTCCAGACGGCCGTCGCGGTACTCGGCATCGAGCGTCGGGCGGACGAAAAAGTCCCGGACCCGGACCTTCGGGGCGGCGGTGAGAAACACGTCCCTCTCGATGCCGCTCAGCCGGAAGAAATCCTGGCATTCGAGGTACGACCCGTCCGACCAGCGGTAAACCTCGACGGCCAGGACGTTGTCCCCGTCCGTGAGATACGGCGTGATGTTCCACTCGGCGGGTGTCTTGGAGTCCTTGCTGAAGCCGAGCTCGTGCCCGTTGACCCAAGCGTAAAAGAAGGATTTGACGGCCCCGAAATGGAGGAAGACGTCCATCCCTCTCCAGCTCGCCGGGACCCGGAACGTCCTGCGGTAGGAACCCACCGGATTGTGATCGCGAGGGACGAATGGAGGCTGGGGGTTCCGGGCGAATTCGTACGTCATGTTGACATAGATGGGGATGTCGTATCCCTGGAACTGCCAGTCGGACGGAACGGGAATGTCCTTCCAGCCGCTGACGTCGTACTCCGGCTTCCAGAAACCCGAGGGCTTCTCTGCGGGCTTTGTGGACCAACGGAATTTCCACGGGCCGTTTAGGGACATGAGCCACGGAGACCTGGCCCCGACCAGGGACAGGGAAGGGGCCTCGGGGAACGGGGTGAACGTGGCGTGGGGGGCTTCTTTGTTCAGGCTGGGAGCCTTGGGATTCTCGTAGTCGTTGAGCTGCTGGGATGCGGCCCAAGCCGCCCCTCCGAGAAGGCAAACGGCCGCGACGACGGCCGGAAGGAATCTCTTCATGGCATTCTCCACCGCGTTGATTTCAGGTCTCCGACCAGAGGTCGGCCGGGTAAAGGCCCTGGCGGACGCGCTCCAGGATCGCCGCCTGGGCCAGGGCCCGGTCCTGCGGATAGGTGATCCCGAACCAACGCTCGTGCGTGGGGAGGATCTTCACCCGCGCCTTCTTCGCCCGGACGAGGCTGCCGACGGCTTCCGGGATGAGGAATTCGACTTTGGTCAGGGACCCAATATTCGCCCGAAGGAACTCCCTGAACAGGACCTCGAGCTCTCCGAACAGACTCGGCTCGAACCCCCAGAAATTCATGGAGACGAGGCTCTCCTCAGGCAGGGGAGTCCAGTCCAGACCGTCCTCGGTGTGCTTGATCCCGTCCGGGAATTTTTGGATCTTGAGGAGCTCGCGGATATTGACCAGGTAGCCGTCCGGCGTCCCTTCGCAGATCCCCCGGGCCACGTGGCCGTGTTCGGAGAGAGTGTTGGCTAGGCGGTATCCGACCATGGCATAGTGATCGGCCGCATCCGCGATCTTGACCCTGCGGAGCTCGTCGGCCATGGTTTCGAAGGTGGACCGGCCGTAAAAATCGTCCGCGTTGATGACCGAAAAAGGCGTCCGGACGTCCTCACGGCAGATGAGGACGGCCTGGCCCGTGCCCCAGGGCTTGGTCCGGCCCTCCGGAAGGACAAAGCCGGGCGGCACCTGGTCGAGGGATTGGAAGACGTAGGCCGTCTCCACCACCCGCTCGACTTTCTTCCCGATCCTCTCCCGGAAGACGTCTTCGAAATCCTTCCGGATGATGAAGACGATCCTGTCGTAGCCGGCTTTCAGGGCGTCATAGACGGAGTACTCCATCACGACTTCGCCCCCAGGGCCGAAGGAGGCGATCTGCTTCAGCCCGCCGTAGCGGCTGCCGGCTCCCGCCGCCATCACCACCAGGGTCAGGGAGGACATGGGCCACTCCTTCCGAATTCCGGTCGCACGTTGACCGTATCTTAGTTCATCGGCAGGATGAGGTCAAACTCAAGTGCTGAATAGGATAATAGGTACGAGTGGCTCGGCGGTGCTCCCCGACGGACGAGCGGAAGGGGATTGCGCGAGAGCGCTGGGGGTTCCAAGGGGTGGCTTCCCCCTGGTCCGAGGATGCCGGAGGCTGCGAGGAGGGGTGGTTCAGGAGGGGATCTTCTCCGCTCCGCCCTCGGGGGGATGGGTGGAGCGAAGTCCGCTCGGGGACACTGCTAGGCCACTCGTCCGACCTTTACTTATAGGCTCCTATCCATTATGATTGAAAGGACCAAGGATAGGTGACCCGATGATTCGATCCACGACCGTCATTTGCGTCCGCCATAGGGGGAAGGTTGCCATGGCCGCCGACGGCCAGGTGACCCTGGGTCAGACCGTGCTCAAGAAGACGGCCCAGAAGATCCGGCGGCTCCATAAAGGCGACGTGCTGGCCGGATTCGCCGGCGCCACGTCGGACGCCTTCGCCCTCTTTGCCCGATTCGAGATCAAGCTCGAGGAATACCGCGGCAACCTGTCGCGCGCGGCGATCGAGCTGGCCAAGGATTGGCGCCTGGAAAAATCCCTCCGCCAGCTGGACGCCCTCCTCGTCGTCGCCGATAAAGAGACGACCTTCCTCCTCTCGGGGACGGGGGACGTGGTCGAGCCGGACGACGGCATCATCGCCATCGGCTCCGGCGGGCCGTTCGCCCTGGCGGCCGCCCGGGCCCTCCTCGTCCATACGGACCTCTCGGCTCGGGAGATCGCTCTCGAGGCCATCAAGATCAGCGCCGACATCTGCGTCTACACCAACCAGCAGATCACCCTCGAGGAGTTGTGAATGGCCATCCCGCTTCCCGAAAGCTTCGAGGGCGTCGCCGGCGAATTTCCGGACGTTGAGCTCACGCCCCAGGAGATCGTCGCCGAGCTCGATAAGTTCATCATCGGCCAGAAGGCAGCCAAGAAGGCGGTGGCCATCGCCCTCCGGAACCGCTTCCGCCGGCGGAAGCTCCCGCCGGAACTCGCCGACGAGATCGCCCCCAAGAACATCCTGATGATCGGGCCCACGGGCGTGGGCAAGACCGAGATCTCCCGGCGGCTGGCCAAGCTCACCTCCTCTCCCTTCCTCAAGATCGAGGCCAGCAAGTTCACAGAGGTCGGCTACGTCGGACGCGACGTGGAATCCATGATCCGCGACCTCGTCCGGATCTCGGTGGACATGGTCAAGCAGGAAAAGGTTGCGGAGATCGAGGAGAAGGCCCTGGGGAGCGTCGAGGAACGGCTCCTGGATTTCCTCCTGCCGCCGCTCAAGAAGTCCGACGGCGCCACGGGCGAAGAGGAGGACCAGAGATTCCACGACACCCGGGAAAAGCTGAGGAAACAGCTCAGGGACGGCCTCCTTGAAGAACGGCTTGTCGAGCTCGAGGTCAAAGACAAGAGCACGCCGCCCTTCGAGATCTTCTCCAACTCCGGGGTCGAGGAGATCGGCTTCCAGATCCAGGAGCTCATCCCGGGCTTCCTGGGCGGCCGGTCGAAACGGAGGAAAGTGAAGATCAAGGAGGCCCGCGAGATCCTGCTTGAAGAAGAGGAGAAGCGTCTCGTGGACATGGACCAGGTTTCCCGGCTGGCCATCGGGAGGGTCGAACAGTCGGGCATCATATTCCTGGACGAGGTCGATAAGATCGCCGGCCGGGAGTCGGGGCACGGGCCGGACGTCAGCCGCGAGGGCGTCCAGCGTGACCTCCTGCCCATCATCGAAGGCACGACCGTCAACACGCGCTATGGGCTCGTCCGGACGGACCACATCCTGTTCATCGGCGCCGGGGCCTTCCATGTCTCGAAGCCTTCGGACCTCATCCCCGAGCTCCAGGGGCGTTTCCCCATCCGGGTGGAGCTCACATCCCTCGGCAAGGACGATTTCGTCCGGATCCTGACGGAGCCCGAGAACGCCCTGATCAAGCAGTACCGGGCCCTCATGGCCACGGAGGACGTCTCGGTCGAGTTCACGGCGGATGCCGTCGACGAGATCGCCGCGATCGCCGAGAGGGTGAACGCCGATTCCGAGAACATCGGTGCCCGGCGCCTCCACACCGTCATGGAGAAGGTCATGGAGGACATCTCCTTCGAAGCCCCGGACATCGCCAAGAAGTCGATCCGGATCGACCGCGGATACGTCGAGGGCCAGCTGAAGGACATCCTCAAGGACCAGGACTTGCGACGATTTATTCTCTGATGAAGGGATCTGCAGGAATTCTCGCCCTCGGGCTGGCCGTCCTCCTCGGGTCCGGCTGCGGGAAGAAAGGCCCTCTCCAACCTCCCTTGGTCCGGGAGCCCAAGCCCGTTGAGCGCCTGACCGCCTTCCAGCGCGGCCGCTCGGTTATCCTGGAATGGACGGATCCCGGGAAGTATGTCGATGGGCGTCCGCTCAAGGCCGTCGGCGCGGCCGAGCTCTGGATCCTCGACCCCGGGCCGGAGGGGGGGGCCAAGCCTCCGGCTCCCCGGGATTTCGAAACACGGGCGCGGCTGGCCAGACGAATCGCCCCGAACGAGCTCCTGTCCGTCCCCGCCGGCGTGATGTTCGCCTACCCGTTGGCCGGTGATCAGCCGGGGGGCCGGACCCTGGCCTTTTCCGTCCGTGTCCTGGACGCGGCCAGGCGGCCTTCGAAGCTCTGCCCTCCGGTCATGGTCGAAATCCGGCCTTGTCCGCTGCCTCCTGAGATCCGGGACGTCAGGGTCTTCGTGGACCGTGTCGATATCAGCTGGACGCCGCCGGCGGCCAACATCGACGGCTCCAGACCGGCGAGCGTGGCGGGCTATACGGTTTACCGTTCCGAGGGCCATGCGGAGCCGGAAAAGCTGACGTCGTCGCCGACGACAGGCCTGAGCTTCGAGGACCGAAGCTTCCAATTCGGGGCGTCCTATACCTACATCGTCCGCGCCTGCGCGACTGGCACGGACCCTGGCTTGGAAAGCAACGATTCCGCGACCCGCAGCGTCGTCCCCCGCGACATCTTCCCGCCGGACCCGCCGGCCGGGCTGGTCGCCGTTCCCGGGCCGGGCGTCATCTCTCTGAGTTGGGACCCCGTCCGGGACCTCGACCTCGCCGGCTATAGCGTTTGGAGAAGGGAAGAGGGGGGGCCCGGGTTCATTCCCCTGACATCGGGGCTTCTCCCGGGGAACGCCTTCACCGACCCGTCTGTCCTCAAAGGCAAGATCTATGTCTACGCCGTGAGCGCGGAGGACAAGAACGGGAATGAAAGCGCCAGATCGGAGACCGGGCCCGTGAGCCTGAAAGGGAACTGAGCATGAAGATCTACCGGTTTCGCTACAGGAAGAGGATCCTCCACGGGATCCTCAAGGAGGAGTTCCTTTTCCCGCTGAAAGGGTCCATTTTCCGGGATTTCAAGATCGGCGACAGTCCGATCCCCATGGGCGAGGTCAAGCTCCTCCCTCCGGTCGAACCGTCCAAGATCGTCGCCGTCGGCCGGAACTACCGGGACCATGCCAAGGAATTGGGAAACGCAGTCCCCGAGGAGCCGCTCCTCTTCCTGAAGCCGTCGACGGCTGTCATCGGGCCCCATGACGAGATCCTCTATCCGGCCATGTCCTCCCGCGTCGACTACGAAGGCGAGCTGGCCGTGGTCATCAAGAAGAAGGCCCGCCATCTCCGGGAAGAGGACCCGGTCGGAGATTACATCCTGGGCTACACCTGCTTCAACGACGTCACGGCCCGCGACCTGCAGACCAAAGACGTCCAGTTCACTCGGGCCAAGTCCTTCGATACGTTCGCCGCCGTGGGGCCCTGCGTCGCCACCGGCATCGACCCGGGCGCGCTGCACCTCAAGACCTTCCTCAACGGCAAGCTCGTCCAGTCCGGGACGACGGCGAACCTGATCTTCCCCGTGCCCTTCCTGGTCCGCTTCATCTCGAGGGTCATGACGCTTCTGCCCGGCGATATCATCGCCACGGGGACGCCGGCGGGCGTCGGCCCGATGAGCCCCGGCGACCGGGTGGACGTTCAGGTCGAAGGGATCGGGGTCCTGTCGAACACGCTCGTCCGAGCCAAGCAAGAAAAGGAGGACGCATGAAATTCTTTCTGGATACAGCCAACCTGGATGAGATCCGCGAGGTCCAAAGCTGGGGCATCCTCGACGGAGTGACCACGAACCCCACCCTCGTGTCGAAGGAGAGCGGGACGTTCGAGGACCTCATCCGGGAGATCTGCGCCATCGTCCCCGGCCCCGTCTCCGCGGAAGCCGTCTCGACCAAAGCCGATGAGATCGTCCCCGAGGCCAGGCGGCTGGCCGGGATCGCCTCCAACGTCGTCGTCAAGATTCCGGTCGGCCTGGAAGGTCTGAAGGCGACGAAGGCGCTGGCCGCCGAGGGGATCGCGGTCAACATGACCCTCGTCTTCTCGGCCAGTCAGGCCCTCCTCGCCGCCAAGGCCGGGGCCAAGTTCGCCAGCCCGTTCATCGGCCGGCTCGACGACGCGTCGGAGGACGGCATGGCGCTCATCGAGGAGATCGTCACGATCTTCGAGAACTACAGGATCGAGACCGAGGTCATCGTAGCCAGCATCCGCCACCCGAGGCACGTGGTGGAGGCCGCACTCCTCGGGGCCGACATCGCCACCATCCCGTACTCCGTGATGACGAAACTCGTCCGCCACCCCCTGACGGACGTCGGGATCGAGCGGTTCCTCGCCGACTGGAGGAAAGTCAGGACGTGAGAATCCACCCCCATCTCCGGGTCCGCTGGCACATCCAGAACCTCGTCAGGAGGATCCGGAGGTTTGCGGTCACCTTCTTCGTCCTGCTTGTCCTTTTCGGGAGCGTCGTTGTCGGAAAGAACATTTTCCTGGGCCAGCTCAGGAGCGAAGTCCAGAAGGCCTTCCGGTACGGCGACCTCCGGATGTCCTATTTCCCGCCGGCCATCATCCTGGAGGACGTCCGCTCGATCGCCGGCCCGCCGCTCTTCCGGGCGCGGCGGGTGAGGGTCGAGCTTCCCTTCCTCTCCCTCCTGCGAAACGAGAAGTCGGTCAACGTCCTGCTCGAGGGGCCCCAGATCAGAGTCCGGCCGGAGACGTCCCCGGCCCGGGGCCCGCGGCAGAAACTCCCGCTGTCGCTGCCGTTCACCATCGGACGGGGGCTCATCCAGGACGGGACGTTCTCCTTCGAAAGCGAGCAGGGATTTTTCGAGGCCCGGGGCATCAAGGCCCTGTTCACCCAGCGGAGCGGCGGGTTCGTCCTGAAGGCGACGTCCGAAAAGAGCACGTTCACCTCGATCCCGGAGAAACTCGAATTCAGCGGCAGCCTCAACATTGACCTCACCGGAAAGGGGCAGGAGGTCAGGATCCAGAGGCTGACGGTCGAAGGGCCGGACGTCGCCGTGAAAGCGGAGGGCCGGCTCAGGAACCTTCAGGACCCGGAGTTCGACATCGACATGCGTTTCGAGGTCGAGACGGCCTACGCCGCCGCGCTCCTCAACCTCCCGTTCCAATGGAAGGGCAAGGCCGGCGGCCAGGGAAAGCTCGTCCGCAAGGCCGGCCAGGTTTCCTTCAATTCCGATATCGGCGGGGACCGGATCGTCCTCAACGAGGTTCCCATGGGCCGGATCCGCGGCCGCCTCGACCTCCGTTTCGGAACGGGCGGGACGGTGGACATCGGTATCCAGAAGCCCAACCTGCCCCCCGAATCGGTTTCGGTCTCGTTCCGTAAAGGCCGCGTGGAGGGCAGGGTCAGCGGCGTCCTCCTTGACCCGATCATGAAGAATTTCGGCCTCGCCTGGCCGGTGAAATCTCCGGCCTGGGGCGCGTTCAGCATGGAGAGCGACAAGCTCGACGCCGACGCCGAGTTCCGCGACCAGAAGCTCGACAGGGAGGGGGACCGGTTTTCCTTCCGCGGGGCCGTGAAGGTCCGGTTCAACGTGAAGACCCAAGACCTGGAGATCACAACGCGGGACATCCAATCGAACTTCGCCCGCCTCGAGGCCCGAGCGGCCCTTCGGGTCGGAGGCAACGTGGACACGGAGATCCGGGGAACGGTGACGGACCTCAAGCAGGCCCGGGAGTTCATTTCCCTGGCCGTCGGCAAGCCGTTCGTTTTCCCGGAGATCCGCGGGGCCGGCTTTGCCGATGTCCAGCTGACCGGAAGCGTGCTCAATCCCAGGGTCGCGATCAAGGGGTCCTTCGAGCCGGGCGGGTTCGACCTCTTCAACGCGGCCTACGTCGAGGGCGAGGCCGTCATCTTCGACGAGGGCTTCCAGGGCAAGTTCCGAGCCGAAGACCCCGACATCAAGGCGGACGTCCAGGTTTCCGTCGACGCCGAAAAGACCGAAGCCGACATCCGGAGCGCGGAGGGAGAGCTGACCAAGGTTTTCGCGGCGCTCCAGATCCCCATCTCCCTCGCGGGCCGGGCCGCGGGCGATTTCCACGTCGTCCAGACCCTGACGAGCCAGGGCGTCAGCGGGACGTTCACGAGCCCCGAGGTCCGGGGCTACGGCCAGACGTTCAGCAAGGTCACGGGCCGCCTCGAGTGGCGGGACGGGATCCTGTCCTTCCCCGAGATCGGCTTTGACCTCTATGGCGGCCGGATCCAGGGTCACGCCCTTTTCGGTACGGCGGACCAGGCCTTCGACGCCGACCTCCGCGGCGAGAACATCGACATCTCCCGCTTGACCCCCAAGGTCGGCGGCGTATTGTCGCTGGACGTCGCCGGGCGGGGCGTTTTCGGGAAAGACAAGCTCACGGGCCATTTCGCCGTCCGGGATTTTCTCCTGCCGCCGGTCCAGAAGAACGAGGTCCGGGGAGAGTTCAGCCTGGACGATGTCCGGGACAGCGTCGCCCTGGACATTCAGGCGGCCTTTCTGCCCGGGGACAACGAGGTCCGGGGGCTTCTCAGCGTCCCGCTCGCCGGAGACGCCCTGGCCGGAAGCATCAAGGGGCATTGGACGAACCTCGACCTTCTCCTCCCCTGGACGGGCGCCAAGGGGCGGCTGGATTTCAACGCCGAGTTGAGGGGGACAAAATCCTCCCCCCACGTTTCCGGCACGGTCGGATTCGCGGGTCCGCTCCTGCCTTTCCCTCGTTTCGCCCATGCCCTCACCGACTATTCGGGGACCCTCCAGGTCGAGGACGGCCGCATCACCGCGAGCGACCTCAAGGGCAAGCTGGGAGGGGGCGATGTCAAGGGGTCGGGCGAGATCGGACTCGGCCCGTCGGGCGTCGAGACGATCGACGTGACCATGGACGGGAAGGACATGCAGGTCGCCCCTCTCGAACGGACCCGGGCCCTGGTGGACGGCACCGCCCGGCTGATCAAGGACAACCGGCAGTTCGTCCTCGACGGCGATTTCCTGATCAAGAGACTCACCTGGCGGCGCGAGATCTACGAGAAGTTCAGCTTCTCCTCCCAAACGCTCTACACGGCGAACTACGAGCCGGGCTTCTTTGACAACCTCTCCCTGAACCTCCGCCTGAGGGCCGTCGACAACGCCCTGATGGACAATTCCCTGGGACGCGTCAGCGGCCGGTTCGACCTCTCCATCACCGGCGACATCAACGATCCGATCCTCCTCGGGGACATCGAGGCCCTCAAGGGGAACGTCAATTTCCAGGACCAGACGTTCCGGGTTCTCAAGGGACGGCTGAGTTTCTTCAACCCCGCGAGCGTCGAGCCCTATCTCGAGCTCAAGGCCGAAACGTACGTCAAGGATTATCGGGTGACCATGACCCTCAGCGGCCCCGCGAGCCGGCTCAAGCCGGAGTTCAGCTCCTCGCCCCCGATGCCGGCCGAAGATGTCCTGGCCCTCCTGGCCATGGGCGAGGCCTTCAAGAATACCTATTCGTATGACCCCGAGCGGAGCAACTCGCTGAGCACAGCCTCGCTCCTCTCCTTCCAGATCGCCGACCAGGCCAAGAAAAGGGCCGAAGGCCTGTTCACCCTGGACCGGTTCCGGATCGACCCGTTCGTCACCAGCACGTCGGCCGAAATGACGGCCCGGCTCACCCTGGGGAAAAAGCTGTCCCGCAACCTGCTCTTCATGTATTCGACAAACCTGGCGACAGAGCGCGAGGAGATCTACCGCATGGAATGGGAGGTCAGCAACGATTTCTCCCTGGTCGGCGTCCGCGACGAGCTCGGCCGGGTCAGCTTCGACCTGAAGTTCAGGAAGAGGTTCTGAGATGGGTTCTTGCGCGCGACGCATTCTCCCGACGGCCCGGGTCCTGGTAGTGCTCGCGCTCGTCTCGGCGCCCCCCCATGGGCTCGCCCAGGACGAAGCCTCCCCTCCCGTCGTTTCGAAAGTCGCTGTCCTTGTCGACGGGCGGCCGGTCCGGGGCGGCCCGCTCGCCGACCTCATCCCCGTCAAGCCCGGCGACCCCTTTTCTCCGGCCGCCGTGGACCGGGTGGTCAAACAGGTTTTTAAAACCGGCCTCTTTTCCGACATCCACGTGACCCGGAGCGGCGAGCTCCAGGTGGAACTGACGTTTTCTCTCACCCGGAACATCGTCGTCGAGCACGTCTTTTTCCAGGGGGCCGGGGTCAAGCCCTCGAGACTGCGGGAGACCATGGAAACGCTCCGCCCGGGGAGCGCTTTCATCGAAGACCGTCTGCCGAAAGCGATCGAGGAGATCAAGGGGGGCCTGAGGCGCGAAGGATATTTCGGCGCCACGGTGACGGGCTCGACACGGAAAGACCCTCAGGAGCCCCGGATCGACATCTATTTCAGGATCACGGACTGGAAAAGGTACCGGATCCGGACGATCGAACTCCGCGGTCCCATCGTGGCCGAGGCCACGAACATCGGGAAACGGATGAAGAGCCGGAAGGGCGACCTCTATGCCCCCGCCCGGCTGGAGAAGGACGTCCAGGCCCTCGGGGCGTACTACACCTCGCTGGGCTACCGGCGGGCCGACATCCAGGTCGCCGGCGAGCGGTTCGATGAAGCGGCGAAGGCCGTGGACATCGAGCTCGAGATCCAGCCTCGGGAGAAGATCACGATCATCATCAACGGGGCCCGCGTCCCCTCGAGCCTCCTGGCCCCCATCTGGGAGGAGCGCATTTTCGAGGAATGGGGCCTGGCCGAAGGCGAAGTCCGGATTCTGAACCACCTCAGGAAAAAAGGCTACGTCTACGCGACCCTGAAAAGCCGGATCGAGAGACCCGGGAACGAGATCCAGGTCGTTTATGATGTCGTCCCCGGAAAAAAATACCGGATCGAGAAGGTCTCGTTCGAAGGGCTGAAAACGTTCAGCGCCCAGAGGCTCAGGGAAGAGCTGGTCGTCAGTGAGGGGACCCTTTTCTTCTCGCTCCTCAGCTACGACCGGCTGTTCGCCCTGCCCCGGGAGATCGAATATTTCTACCAGGCGCATGGGTTCCCGGCCGTCCGGGCCGAGCTCGAGCTGCCCAGGACCGCGAAGGGCGTCAACGCCATCCTGAAGATCGATGAGGGGCCGCAGCAGAGGATCCAATCCATCACCGTTGCCGGCGCGCACCTGTTCCGCCCGGAAGAGGTCCTCAAGGAGCTGGTGAGCGTCCGGGGCGGGCCGTATTTCCCGCCCAACGTCCAGCGGGACGCGGAGATCATCGAAACCTACTATCTCAACCACGGCGTCCGGGGGACGAAGATCAGCCCCCGGGTGGAACCGGCGGGAGAGAACCTCTTCGCCCTGACCTTCGAGATCGAAGAGGGGAGCCCCGTCGTCATCCAGAACATCCTCATCACGGGGAACAGGCTGACCCGGACGAGCGTCATCGAGAAGGAGATCCAAGTCCGGAAAGGGGCGCCGGCGGACGCCTCGCTCATCCAGGAAACCAAGAGGCGCCTGGAGCGGCTGGGTGTCTTCTCGGACGTCCGGACGGACGAGGTCCTCATGGAGCCCGGGAAGGAAAACCTTGTCGTCACCGTCCAGGAGGGCGAGGCGAACTACGCGGGCGTCGGGCTCGGGTTCGAATCGAGGAACGCCGTCCCGTCCGCGGAGCCCGTCCAGTTCAGGCCCAGTGGGACGGCCGAATACATCCGGAGCAACGTCCTCGGGAGGGCGGCCCAGCTGAGTCTTGTCGGCCAGTACAGCGACGTCGAACGTCGGGCCATCCTCTCCTTAAACCAGCCCTACCTGTTCGGCGCGGCCCTCCGGCCGTCCCTCCTCGGCTGGATCGAGAAGGAAGACCGGACGAGCTTCACCTTCGACCGCCGCGGCGTCAGCTTCAACCTGTCCCGGCCGCTCCTGCCCCACCTCATCCTGATCGGGGCCCTCAGCTGGAGCCGCACGGATCTTTCAAACCTCCAGATCCCCGAATCCGAAATCGACATCCGGCTCCAGCATTATTCCACGACCCTCGTCTCGGTCAGCGTGGCCCTGGACAAGCGGGATGACTCGTTCAACCCGGAGAAAGGGTATTTCCTGAGTGTCGTCTCCGAACTCGCCAAGCCTCTCTTCGGGACGGAGTCGGACTACTGGAAGACCTTTTTCAAGTTCCAGTACTTCAGGCCCGTGATGCCCCAAGTCAACTTCAGCCTGCTCGCCCGGGTCGGCCTGGCCCAGGGGGAAATTTCCGTCCCGGAGAGGTTCTTCGCCGGGGGGAGCAACTCGTTCCGGGGGGAATCGTTCGACTACCTCGGCCCGAAAGACCCCGTGACTCTCAAGCCCGAGGGAGGCCGGGCGCTCTTCCTTCTCAATGCCGAGATGAGATTCCCGATCCTTCCTTCGTTCAAGGAGCTTTCGGGGGGCGTCTTTTTCGACCTCGGCAATGTCTTCGGGTACATCGAGGATATCCGGATCCGGGACCTTGAGGCGGCCCTTGGACTGGGGATCCGCTACAGGACTCCGCTCGGCCCAGTGCGGCTCGAGCTCGCTTGGAACGTCCATACGCCTCAGGTGAACATCGCCCCGCCGCAAACTCGGAAGAAGACGCCATACTTTTTCATCACGATCGGAAATGTGTTCTAGGGCCATGATCAAGAAAGTCGCTTGTTTCTTCCTGTTTTGTCTCTTGGGCCCGGGCCTCGGACGGGCCCAGACGGTGAATTGCCTGGTCGCTTTCGTCAACGGCGAGGCCCTGACCTTGGCGGACCTCCAGATCGCCCAGGAATTCGGGCTCTACGATCGTGACATCATCAAGGGCGGGAGCGGCGACCTCCGGCTGGCCACCCTCGACGCCCTCATCGACCAGAAGGTCGTCCTGGAGGTGGCCCGGGGGCCCGCGGCAGTCGGAAAGGACGAGCTCTCCCAGGCCCTCGGGGCCCTCCGGGATAGGCTCGGGCCGGCCGTTTTTCGGAACAAGCTCAGTCACTTCGGGTTGGCCGAAGACGATCTCCGGCCGTATCTTGCGGACAGGATCCGGTTCGCCAAGGCGGTTTCCACCCGTTTCAGGGCGGTCATCCCCGTTTCGCACGGCGACGTCGAGAAGTTCTACCGCGAGATTTACGACCCCGAGGAGCGGGCGAAAGGCCTCGAGCCCGAGCCACTCGAGAGCGTCCTCCCGGGGCTCGAAACGCGGGTCCGGGACGACCTCAGAGCCCGGAAGGTGGCCGAGTGGGTCCGGACGATCCGGGCCCAGGCGGAGGTCCGGGTCAACAGGGATTGTCTCAAGTGACGGCCGGGAGGTCGATATGAGCCGGATCGCATGCCTTTTCCCGGGCCAGGGGTCCCAGGCCGTCGGCATGGGGCGTGACCTCTACGAACGCTCGCCGCTCGTCCGCGGACTCTACGCGAAGGCCGACGACGTCCTCGGCGTCCCGATCTCGAAAATATCCTTCGAGGGCCCGGAAGAGGAGCTCCGGCTCACCGCGAACACCCAGCCGGCCCTCCTCGTCATGGGCGTTGCGGCGTTCCGGCTCCTCGGCCTCGAGCCCGCCGTCGCCGCTGGGCACAGTCTCGGCGAATATTGCGCCCTCGTCGCGGCCGGCGGTTTGCGCTTCGAGGACGCCGTCGGCCTCGTCCGGAAGAGAGGACAGTACATGCAGGACGCCGTTCCGGTCGGGACCGGGGCCATGGCGGCGATCCTCGGCGTCCCCGGCGCCGCGATCCAGAGAGGGCTCGAGCAAGTGCGGGCCGGCGTTGTCGAGATTGCTAACTGGAACAGCGAAGAGCAGATCGTCATCTCCGGCGAGAAAGCGGCCGTCGAGGAGGCCCTGGCCCTGATCAAACCGCCGCGCTCGGTCATGCTCCCGGTCAGTGCCCCTTTTCATTCCCGCCTTATGAAGCGCGCCGAAGCGAAGCTGGCCGCCGACTTGGATGCTGCCAAGTTCGACGACTTGAGGTTCCCCGTCATCACCAACGTCGACGCCCGGGTCATCCGAACCGGGGAGGAGGCCCGCCTGGCCCTGAAGCGCCAGGTCAGCCGCGCCGTCCTGTGGACGAAGTCTATGAATGTCCTGAGGGAGATGGAAATCGACGCCTGCGTCGAGCTGGGACCGGGCAAGGTCCTGTCCGGGCTGTTGAAGCGCGCCAGCCGCGGCTGGCCCAAGGCGCCGGTCTGCCACAACGTGGATGGCTTCGAAGGGCTGGAAAAAACGAGAGCCGCTCTCTCAGGGTTGCTTTGAGAGGACCTGCGGTCCGTAGCGGATGTAATACTCGGCCGCCGAGACGAGAGCCGCGATGATGACCAGATAGAGGCCGATCTGGGCGAGGAAGTAGAACTTCCCGAAGTAGACGGGGCCGAAGATGAGGGCGCCGATCGCCCAGGACTCGATCCCCATCTTGGCTTTCCCGAGCCCCGACGCGGGGATGTTCAGGCCCCTGGAGGAGGCGATCGCCCGGAACCCCGAGACGGCGAGCTCCCTCCCGATGATGACCACGGCTGCCCAGGCTGGGACCCGGCCGAGCTGCACCAGGCAGATGACGGCCGAAGTGATGAGGAGCTTGTCGGCCGTCGGGTCGAGCAGCTGGCCCATGACCGTGACCAGCCCTTTTTTGCGGGCCAAATAGCCGTCCAGCCAGTCGGTAATGGTGGCAAAGACGAAGATCGCCGTGCCGATGAGGTCGCGGCCCGGAAAGTCCGTGAGGAGGACGGCGACCAGGACCGGGATGGCGAGGATCCTGGCCAGGGTCAGATAATTCGGCGCGTTCACGAAGTCGAGATTACTATAGCTTTCCGCAAATTGTCAATCGCGGCCTTCTCTTGAAAATCGTCCTAGGCCTCAGTATATTGGGGGACGAACCATGGCTAACGACACCTCTCTGACTCCGATGATGGAGCAGTATTTCCGGATCAAGGCCGAGGTCCGGGACGCCTTCCTCTTTTTCCGCCTGGGCGATTTCTACGAGATGTTCTATGAGGACGCCAAGCTCGCCGCGCCCCTCCTGGGGCTCGCCCTGACGTCCCGGCAAAAGGTCCCCATGTGCGGCGTCCCGTACCATGCCGTGAATTCCTACCTGACGAAACTTCTCCGCCTCGGGCACAAGGTCGCGATCTGCGACCAGGTCGAGGACCCCAAGTCGGCCAAGGGGGTGGTCAAGCGGGAAGTCATCAAGGTCCTGACGCCCGGCACGGCGGTCGAGATCGAATCGGACGACGCCAAGGAGACGACCTTCATCGCCTCCGTCGACCTCGAGGAGGACGGCTGGGGACTGGCCCTGGCCGACCTCGTGTCCGGGGAGATGCGGACGGTCGAAGGCGATTGGCCGGACCTGAAGACGCTGGCCGACGAGATGTTCAGGGCCGCCCCCAAGGAGATCCTTTTCCCCGAAGGGGAGGAGGAGCGCCTGAGACGCGTCCTCGCGTCGAACGGTCTCGTCTCGGTGCCCAAGAGCCCGGCCGAGCCATGGCTCTTCGACTATCCCCAGGCGAGCCACGTCCTCCTCGACCATTTCGGGGCCAGGTCCCTGGCCGGTTTCGGCCTCGCGGACAGGAACCGGGCCGTCTCGGCCGCGGGCGCCCTCCTTTATTATATGAAGAAGGTCCGGCGGGACTCCCTGGGCCTCATCGACCGGATCTCCTATCTCCATTCCGGGGACCGCCTCAACCTCGACGCCACGACCATCCGGAACCTCGAGCTCGTCCGCAACCTCCGCGACGGCCGGGTCAAGGACTCCCTCCTCGATGTCATCGACTTCACGGTCACGGCCCCGGGCGGCCGGCTCCTCCGGGCCTGGCTCCTGCAGCCCCTCTTCGATACGGCGGGGATCGCCGACCGTCTCGACGCGGTCGAAGAGGCCCTTCGGCTGACCATCAACCGACAGGAGCTTCGGGAGCTTATCGCCGCGGTCCATGACTTGGAACGGCTCGTGGGAAAGATCTCGCTCGCAGCCGCCAACCCGCGGGACCTCGTGGCCCTCAAGAGGTCCCTCGGCCCGCTTCCCGGGATCCAGGAAGGAATCCGGGCGCTCTCGGCAAAGCTCTTCCGGGACATTCTCGGCCGGTGGGACAGCGCCAGCGACGTCGTCGACCTCATCGAGAAGGCCATCCTGGACGAGCCGGCCTTCCTGCTGACGGAAGGCGGGATCATCAAGGACGGACATCACGCCGAGCTCGACGACCTGAGGTCCGTCAGCCGTTCGGGAAAAACCCTCATCGCCCAGATCGAAAAGCGGGAGCGCGAGCGGACGGGGATCGGGTCGCTCAAGGTCCGCTACAACAAGGTTTTCGGTTATTACATCGAGGTAACGAAGCCGCACCTGCCCCAGGTCCCTTCCGATTACATGCGGAAGCAGACCCTCGTCGGCTCTGAACGCTTCCTGACCCCCGAGCTCAAGGACTACGAGGAGAAGGTCCTCCACGCCGAGGAGCGGATCGGTGTCCTCGAGCAGCAGCTGTTCCTGGAGATCCGCGAGGCCGTGGCTCGGGAGACCCACAGGCTCCAGAGGATCGCGGCCGACGTCGCCTGCATCGACGTCCTGCTCTCCATGGCCGAGTGCGCCGCCCGGAGAAATTACGTCCGTCCCGAAGTCGACGACGGCGAGGCCATTGTCATCCGCGAGGGGCGGCACCCCGTGATTGAGGTCAGCCAGGGAGAGCCCTTCATCCCGAACGACACCGATATCGACGGAAGCGACAACCAGATCCTGATCATCACCGGGCCCAACATGGGAGGGAAATCGACCTACCTCCGGCAGGTGGCCCTGATCTCCATCCTCGGACAGGCGGGCTCGTTCGTCCCCGCGAAGTCGGCGAGGCTCGGCCTCGTCGACAAGATCTTCACCCGGATCGGGGCCATGGATTTCCTGAGCGTCGGCCAGTCCACGTTCATGGTCGAGATGCTCGAGACGGCCGGCATCCTCCACAACGCGACGTCCCGGAGCCTGATCCTCCTCGACGAGGTCGGGCGGGGCACCAGCACGTTCGACGGGTTGAGCATCGCCTGGGCCGTGGCCGAGTACCTCCACGAGCGGGAGGGCCTCCGGGCCAAGACCCTCTTCGCCACCCATTATCATGAGTTGACCGAGCTCGCCCTGACCTTGAAGAGGATCAAAAACTATCACGTCGCCGTCAAGGAGTGGAAAGACGAGGTCATCTTCCTGCGGAAGATCATTCCCGGACCGTCGGACCAGAGCTATGGGATCCACGTCGCCAAGCTGGCCGGGATCCCCCGGGACGTCATCGACCGGGCCCGCGAGATCCTGTTCAACCTCGAGAACCAGGAGCTTGACGAGGCCGGCCTGCCGCGCCTCGCCTATCGGACGCGGAAGAACCACGACCGGAGCCAGCTCATGCTCTTCGCCGAAGACCGGGAGTTCGCCCTCCTCAAAGACATGAGAAGCGAGATCGAAGAGCTCGACCTCTCCTCCCTGACCCCCCTGGAGGCCCTGAATATTCTCGGCGGTCTCAAGAACCGCCTCAAGCCGGGGACGAAGCCTCAATAGGCTTCGGATTCGTCCTCGGTGTCGAATTCCACCTGGTCTTTGTCTTCGTCCTGGTCTTCGTCCCGGTCCTCATCTTCCTCGAAAGGCTTTTCGCCCTCGTCCTCTTTCCGCTCTTCCAGAGCTTCTTCGAATTCGTCGCGGTCGTCGTAGCGGCGGAGGCAGTTGGCCGCGGAGTCGCTGTAGCAGAGCTCGAGAAAGTCATCCTCGACCACGCAGAAGACGGACATGCTGTGGTCCCTTTGGAGGTTCCCGACCGACTCGACGATCTCCGCGGCCTTGGACTTCTTGATGGCGTCGAGGGTCATCCAGCTCGTGATCTCCATCTCTTCCATGAACAGCTCCTACCAAGAATAAATATCGATTTCTCTCCGTTTGTCAAGAGGGGAGAGAAACGCGGCCAGGCGCCTTGACAGCCCCGCGCGGAGACGTTTAAATAGAAGGAAGAAGATTGCGCCGGGAGGCGAGCCATGAGATGGGACAAATTCACGGTGATGTCGCAGGAAGCCATCCAGCGGGCCCAGGCCAGGGCCGAGGAGCTGGGGAATCCCGAAATCCGGCCCGAACACCTGCTCTGGAGCTTCCTCGGCCAGGAAGACAACATTATCAATGCCCTGCTGGCCAAGCTCGGGGCCCCGGCGGCGAGGATCCGGGCGGACGTCGAAACCGCGCTCTCCAGGATCCCAAAGGTCAAGGGCGGGGGCGAGGCCGCCATCTCTCCGGTGCTGCGGGATGTCCTCACCTTCGCCGAGAAGGAAGCGGAGAAGCTCAAGGACGAGTACGTCTCGACCGAGCATATCTTCCTCGCGATGCTCAAGGACGGGGGGCCCGACGTTGCGCGGATCCTCCGGGCGTCAGGCGTTACGGAGGACGCCGTCCTCAAGGCGCTGGCCTCGGTCCGCGGCTCCCAGCGGGTCACCGACCCGGAGCCGGAGGGGAAGTATCAGGTCCTCGAAAAATATATCCGCGACCTCACGGCCCTGGCCCGCCAGGGGAAGCTCGACCCGGTCATCGGCCGCGAGGACGAGATCCGACGTGTCATCCAGGTCCTGTCGCGGCGGACGAAGAACAACCCCGTTCTGATCGGCGAGGCGGGCGTCGGGAAGACGGCCGTCGTCGAGGGGCTGGCCCAGCGCATCGCCAACGGCGACGTGCCGCAGTCCCTCAAGAACAAGCGGCTCCTGGCCCTCGACATCGGCGCCCTCGTCGCGGGGACCAAGTTCCGGGGCGAGTTCGAGGACCGGCTCAAGGCGATCCTGAAGGAGATCCGGGAGTCTGGCGGCGATATCGTCCTGTTCATCGACGAGCTCCACACGATCATCGGCGCCGGCGCGGCCGAGGGCGCGATCGACGCCTCGAACATGCTCAAGCCGGCCCTGGCGCGGGGCGAGCTCAGGTGCGTCGGGGCGACGACCCTCAACGAATACAAGAAGTACATCGAAAAGGACGCAGCCCTCGAGCGCCGCTTCCAGCAGGTCTACGTGGGCGAGCCGTCGGTCGAGGAGACGATCTCCATCCTCCGCGGCCTCAAGGAGAAATACGAGGTCCACCACGGCGTCAAGATCAAGGACTCGGCCCTGGTGGCCGCGGCGACGCTCTCCAACAGATACATCTCGAACCGCTATCTCCCGGACAAGGCCATTGATCTCATCGACGAGGCCGCGGCGCGGATCCGGATCCAGATCGACAGCCTGCCGGAGGAAATCGACGAGTTCGACCGCCGGAAGCTCCAGCTCGAGATCGAGCGCCAGGCCCTCCGCAAGGAGAAAGACCCCGCGGCGGCGGAGCGGCTGGAGAAGATCGAGGCCGAGCTGGCCGACATCAAGGAGCGGGCCAACGCCCTGCGGGCCCGGTGGCAGAACGAAAAGAAGGTCATCGAGGGGATGAGCCGGCTCAAGGAGCAGGGCGATGCCCTCAAAGTCGAAGGGCAGAGCGCCGAGCGGCGGGGCGACCTCGAGCGGGCGGCCGAGATCCGCTACGGCAAGCTCCCCGAGATCAAGAAGGAGACGGACCGCCTCGCCGCGGAGCTCACGCAGCTTCAAGCCAAGGGCAAGATGCTCAAGGAAGAGGTGGACGAGGAGGACGTGGCCCAGATCGTCTCCAAATGGACGGGGATCCCAGTCTCCAAGATGCTCGAGGGCGACGTCGACCGCCTGATCCGGATGGAGGAAATCTTGGGCCGACGCGTCATCGGCCAGGAGCTGGCGATCCAGGCCGTGGCGGCGACCATCCGCCGCTCCCGGGCCGGGATCCAGGACGCGGCCCGGCCGGTCGGGTCGTTCATCTTCCTGGGGCCGACCGGCGTCGGGAAGACCGAACTGGCCCGGGCCCTGGCCGAATTCCTGTTCAGCGACGAAAAGGCCATGGTCCGACTCGACATGTCCGAGTACATGGAAAAACACACCGTCTCGCGGCTCATCGGCGCCCCGCCGGGCTACGTCGGCTACGAGGAAGGCGGCCAGCTCACGGAGGCCGTCAAGCGGCGTCCGTATTCGCTCGTCCTCCTCGACGAGATCGAGAAGGCCCACGCGGACGTCTTCAACGTCCTCCTCCAGATCCTCGACGATGGCCGCCTGACGGACGGCAAAGGCCGGACCGTGGATTTCAAGAACACCGTCATCATCATGACCTCAAACCTCGGCAGCCAGGTCGTCAAGGAGCTCGCCGGCGACTACGGAAAGATGGAACAGACCGTCCGGGAGATCCTCGAGGGCCATTTCAAGCCGGAATTCCTCAACCGCGTCGACGAGGTCATCATCTTCAAACCGCTCTCCAAGGCCGACATCCTGCGCATCGTCGACCTCCAGTTGGAGCTCCTCCGGAAGCGGCTCGAGGAGAAGAAGATCGGGCTCAACGCGTCGCCGGAGGCCAAGGCGCTCCTCGCCGAGCACGGCTACGACCCGGTCTACGGCGCCCGGCCCCTCAAACGCATCATCCAGCGCGATGTTCAGAATCCGCTGGCGATGAAGATCCTCTCCGGAGAGTTTAGGGAAGGGGATGCCGTGGCCCTCGGGACCGACAAGAAAGGGGATCTCGTCTTCCGGAAGAAGCCTGGCGAGGAGAAGAAAGAAGGCGAAAAAACAAGAAATGGCTAGGGACGGAATCGAACCGCCGACGCAAGGATTTTCAGTCCTTCGCTCTACCGACTGAGCTACCTAGCCATGACGTCCGGGGTCCGCCGGACGGCCAAACTAGTATATAAATCCGGCCCCGAGAAGTCAATCATTCCCCCGGCCGCCGCGTCAAATTGAAATGGCCCGGTCGATGTGCTATTCTGGGCCGTGGAGAATGAACCGGATGAACGAACAGGAACTGAAAGAGATCCTCACCAGGGAGAATGGCGAATTCCGGAAGGCCCTCAAAGATCACCGGACCTGCGAGACCGAGCTCGATAAAATCCGGCTGAGGACGCACGTCACCGAGGCCGACGCCCTCCTTGAGCGCGAGCTCAAGAAAAGGAAGCTGGCCCTCAAGGACCGGATGTACCAGATCATGCTGGAGCGCGAGAAGAACCGGTAAGGGATCCCCGTGGCCGCTCCCAGAAAGACAAAATTCCGCTGCGCCGTCGTCGGCTCCGAGACCCTGAGGGGCCGAGAGATCAAGAGCGTCCTGAGCGTGAAGAAGTTCCCCCTCCAGTCCCTCGAGTTCTACGACCCCGACGTCGATGAAGAGTACAGCAAGCTGACCCAGTTCGGGGACGAGCCCAAGGTCATCCACCACCTGGACCGCAAAGCCCTGGAGGGACTGGACTTGGTCTTTCTGGCGGCGGATGCCCGGACGAACGCCGAGTACGGCGAATGCGCGGCGGCCCTCCACTACCGCGCCATCGAGCTCGCCGAAACGTTCAACGCCCGGGACGATGTCCCCCTCGTCGTAGCCGGCGTCAACGACGCTTCCATCCGGGGGAAAAAAGTCCCCCTGATCGCCAATCCCAACCCGGTCACGATCATCCTCTCGCACCTCTTCCATGTCCTCGACCGGACGTTCGGGATCGCCAAGGCCCTGGCCTTCGTCCTCGAGCCCGTTTCGGCCTTCGCGGAAGAAGGCATCCAGGAACTCGCCGACCAGAGCTTCGCCTTCCTCAGCAGCTCACCCATGCCCAAGAAGGTCTTCCGCGACCAGGTCGCTTTCAACCTTCTCTCGCGGACGGAAAGGCCGGACCGCAACGGTTTCTCCAAGGGGGAAGCGCGCGTCCTGGCCGAGATCCGGCGGGTTCTGGCCCCGGCGGACTTTCCCCTGTCCGTCTCCATGGTCCTGGCCCCGGTCTTCCACACCTATTCGATCATGACGTACATCGAGCTGCGGAAGGACGCCGGGATCGCCGACCTCGAGTCCTTGTTCCGCCAGACGGATACGATCAAGCTCGCTCCCGCCGAAGGGACAGGCCTCATTTCTTCCGTGAACGTGGCCGGGAAGGACAAAGTCTTCGTCGGCCAGATCAAGAAGGCGGAGACGATCCCCGGGGGATTTTGGATCTGGGCCGTGGCCGACAACCTGACCCTGGGTTCAGCCCTCAACGCCTACGAGATCGCCCGGTCGCTGTTCAAAATATCCTGAAGACGAGGAGCTCATCCGATGATCCATGGCATGACGGGTTTCGCCGAAAAAAGCTTCACCTCGAGGTCGCTCCGGCTGAGGATCAGCATCAAGACGCTGAACCACCGCTTTTTCGACTGGTCGTACAAGGGCGCGCCCATCGGCGAGGCGGAAAACCGGCTCCGGGCCCTCTGCCAAAAAAAGATCCGGCGGGGCCGGGTGGAGGTCTTCCTGGAGATGGCTTCCCTCAGCCCCGCGAGCTGGAACTTTTCCATCAACGAGGGGCTCCTCGAGAAGATCCTGGCCTCCCTCGACCGCGTCTCCCGGAAAACCGGCCGGCGCCTGGAGATCTCGCTGGACAGTATTTTGCGTGTCCCCCAGCTCGTGGAGCTCAGCCGGAAGGGGCTCAGCGCCGAGGAGGTTCGGTTTCTCGAGCGGAGCTTCCTCCGGACGGCGGAGGAGGTCGTCCGGCTGCGGCGGAAAGAGGGACGGGAGACGGCCCGCGAGATCCGCGGCCACATCCGGAGGATCCGGGGCGCCGTCGCCCGGATCGAGACCCGGTTCCGGAGACAGCCGGCCCGCCTCCAGGCGAAGCTGAAGCACCGGCTCCGCGACCTCAACCACAATGCCGCCGTCTCCGAGGGGCGGCTGGCCGAGGAGGCGTCGTTCCTCACCCAGCGCTACGACCTGGCCGAGGAGATCGCCCGGCTGAAGACACACCTGGATACCCTGAAGGGACTGGTTTCGCCCCGCGGGACGGAACCCGTCGGGAAGAAGCTGGACTTCCTGGCCCAAGAGCTCTACCGGGAGGCGAACACTCTGAGCTCCAAGTCGCAGGACATCCGGATCACCAAGGAAAGCCTGGGGATCAAGAACGAGCTCGAAACGATCCGGCAGCATATTCAAAATATCGAATGAAAAATGGAATTCCCGGGACACGATGCCGAATCAAGAGATTTGGTTCATGTCCCGAATTCCCGACCTTGCATCGGGCCCCCGTCCGAGTATGATAAAGAAGAGGTGGTGACGAACATGGTTTTTGTCGTGAGCGGTCCTTCGGGCTGCGGCAAGTCGACCCTCATCGCGAAGGCCCGGCGGGACCTCGCCGACCTGGCGTTCTCGGTCTCTCACACGACACGGAAGCCACGGCCGTCGGAGCGCGACGGCGTCGAGTATCGCTTCGTCTCGGAGAAGGTCTTCGCCCGGATGGTCCGGGCCGGCCGGTTCGTCGAATGGGCCCGGGTCCACGGACACCTTTACGGGACCTCGAAGGCGGAGGTCGAGCGGAAGAGCCGGGGCCATGACCTCATCCTGGATATCGACGTCCAGGGGGCCAGGCAGGTCCGGAAGAAGATCCCTTCGGCCGTGTTCGTTTTCATCATGCCGCCTGTCTTCGCGGAGCTCCGCCGCAGGCTGGAGCGGAGGAAAGAGGATAGCCCCGAGGACATCTCCCGGCGGCTCCGGGACGCGGCGGGAGAGATCCTCGCCTTCGCCGAGTTCGATTACGTCGTCGTCAACGATGAGCTCGAAAAGGCCGTCGGGGAGCTCAAGTCCGTCATCATTGCGGCCCGCTGCCGCAGCGCGGTCAGGGCCGGGGCGCTCAGGCCCATCCTGCGGAGCTTCGCCTCCCGGGCCCGGTCCTCGCCGAAGAAGGGGAAGCCATGAAAAAGATCGCCTTGGGAGTCTCGTCCTCGATCGGTATCTACAAGGCCTGCGAAGTCCTCCGGGGCTTCCAGAAGAACGGCTTGGAGGTCCAGGTGGTCATGACCGCGAACGCGACGCGCCTTATTTCGCCTCTCCTTTTCAGCAGCCTTTCGGGCCTCGAAACGATCGCCGGGCTCTTCGACGAGCCGGCGGCCCGGACGATCGGCCATGTTTCCCTGGCCAAGGAGATCTCGCTCTACTGCATCGCCCCGGCCACGGCCAACGTCATCGGCAAGCTCACGGCCGGCGTCGCCGACGATTTCCTATCCACCCTGTTCCTGGCCATCCGCTGTCCCGTGCTCGTCGCCCCGGCCATGAACGAGGCCATGTATCTCCACCCCCGGACGCAGGCCAATATCGCGGCCCTCAAGGCCCTCGGCGTTGAGTTCGTGGAGCCCGACAAGGGGTATCTGGCCTGCGGGGACGAGGGTTGGGGCCGGCTCGCCGAGCCGGAGAAGATTGTCGCGGAGGGGATGGCCCTTATCGGCGGGACCGAAAGTCTGAAGGGGATGAGGGTTCTGGTCACCGCGGGGCCGACCCGGGAATTCATGGACCCGGTCCGCTTCCTCTCCAACCCCTCGTCCGGAAAAATGGGCTACGAGCTTGCCAAAGAGGCCCTTCGCCGCGGGGCCGAGGTCACGCTCGTTTCCGGGCCCACGACCCTTCTTCCGGTCGTCGGGGCGAAGATCAAAAAGGTGACGACCGCGGCCGAGATGAAGGAGGCCGTCCTCCGGGCCTTCCCGCGGGCGGACGCCGTCGTCATGGCCGCCGCCGTGTCCGACTTCCGCTTCAAGGACGTCCTTACGGAGAAGGCGAAAAAACGGGACCTTGCTGGGGCCGTCGAGATCGAACAGACCGAGGACATCCTCGCCCTCCTGGGGAAAAGGAAGAAAAACCAGGTCCTTGTCGGCTTCGCCGCGGAGACCGGGGATATGATCGGCAACGCCCGGAAGAAGATGGCCGGAAAGAGAGCGGACCTCATGGTCGCCAACCCGGTCGGAGAGGGGCTGGGTTTCGGGACGGAGGACAACGAAGTCCACATCCTCCATCCATCCGGCAAGGTCCGCTCGACGCCCCGCCTGAGCAAGCGGGAGATCAGTCGGGTGGTCTTCGACGAGATCGAGGGGGTCCTTGAAAAAAAACGCCTCTGAGATCCTGGCCTGCCTCCAGGACCACGTTGATTTTCTGGATGAGGCGGGGGCCGGCTTCTGCCTGGCCGGGCCCGGACGGAGGCCGTCATCGGACGCCGGTCCGACAGCCGACGTCCCGGAGTCTCGGTCCGCGGGCCCGAGCCGGGCGGCCCCGATAGCTCCGTCCCGCCCGCCTGCCTGTCCCGCCTCGCCGGACGGTCGGGCGAGGCCGGACAGGCCGGTGGCCGACGCCCGGGACCTCGGCGAGGTCGCGCGCCAGGTCCTCGCCTGCCGCCTCTGTCCGCTCCACAAGCTCCGGACGCGCGCCGTGCCCGGGGAAGGGAATCCGGCCGCGGAGCTGATGTTTATCGGCGAGGCCCCCGGCCGCGACGAAGACCTCCAGGGCCGGCCTTTCGTCGGCCGAGCCGGACAGCTCCTCCGGAAGATCATCGGGGCCATGAAGTTCAGGGAGGACGAGGTCTATATTGCCAACGTCGTGAAATGCCGGCCTCCCGAAAACCGGGTCCCCCACCGGGACGAGGTCGAAACCTGCTGGCCCTACCTTGTCCGCCAGATCGAGCTCATCAAGCCCAAAGTCATCGTCTCCCTGGGTCGGACGCCGACGGAATATTTCGTCCCCGGGCGGGCCGCGATGGGAGAGCTCCGAGGAAAATTCGGGGATTATCAGGGGATCCCGGTTATGCCCACGTTCCACCCTTCTTACCTTGTCCGGAACGAGGGCGACCGGGAGCTCCGCCGCATGGTCTGGGAGGACATGCAGAAGGTGATGGCCCTCCTGGGCAGGAAATGAGCCTCTTCGTCCGCGTCGTCTTTCCCCTGCCGCTTGACCGGCCCTTCGTTTACGCCGTTCCCGATCGCCTCCGGGAGAGGGCGCGGCCGGGATGCCGGGTCCTCGCCCCCCTCGGGAAAAAAACCCAGAGCGGATTCATCGTCGCCGCGAGCCCCCAGCCTCCTCCGCCGGGGATGCAGGTCAAGGACATCGCCGAGGTCCTCGACGACAAGCCCTTTTGGGACGAGCGCTACCTCTCCTTCACGGAGGTCCTCAGCGCAGAATACCACTCATCCTGGGGCGAGATCCTTCAGGCGTCCCTGCCGCCTTCCCTGGCCCTCAAGACAAAAGTGACGGTCACGCTGACGGATGCCGGACGGGAGGCCCTGGAAAAGAAAAAGCTTGGCCCCAGGGAGCGGACCCTGGCAGGTCTCCTGTTGGAGCAGGCGAAGGGCCGCAGCCCGCTTTTCCTGCAAAGAAAGGCCGGCCTCAAGAGCGCCCCGGCCATGATTTCCAGGATGGCAAAAAAGGGACTCGTGGCCGTTTTGGAAACACGGCTCCCGCCCCCGCGGGCCAGAAAGGAGATCCTCGAAGAAAGGATCTCCCAGCTCCGGCTGGATTTCCCGGGGACTAAGCGCCCGGAGGGCGCCCTCTCTCCGGTCGAAAAGGCGCTGGACGAAGGCCGCTCCGGGGCCTTTTACCTCTACGGTCCGAGGCCGGCGCTCGAGGCAGCTTATCGCGGCCTTGTCCAAAGGACCATGGGCAATTCCGGGAAGACGTTATTCCTCGTCCCGGAGGTCGCCCTGACACGGGAGCTCATCGCCGATTTCGAGGCCGAGTTCGGCGGGAAGGCCGTGGTCTTCCACGGCCGAATGACCGAGAAACAAAAGGATTCGGCCTGGCGGGGCCTCAGGAGCAGGAAGACGGCCCTGATCGCGGGGACGCGCTCCGCGCTCTTCCTCGACCCGGGGGCGCTCCGGCTGATCGTCGTCGCCGACGAACATGAGGATTCCTACTTCCAGTCCGAGAGTCCGTCCTACGACGCCCGTCGCGGCGCCTGGCTGCGGGCCCGCTCGGAGGGCGCGGTCGTCGTTTTCGGCTCGCCGCGGCCGTCCGTCGAGGCTTTTTACGGGGCGGAGCGGGCCGGCTCTCTCATCGAGCTCGGCGGCTCGGACGAAAAAACGCCGGTTTCCTGGATTGATCACGGCGCGGAGACGCCTCTCGTTTCCCGAGATCTCGAGCGCAAGATCCAAGCCTGCTTGAGGCGGGAGGAACCGGCCGTCCTCTTTCTCAACCGCCGGGGCTACGCGTCCTCCCTGGTCTGCGCGGCGTGCGGTCGCGTTCCCCGCTGCCGGCGGTGCGACATCCCGCTCGTTTATCACAAAAAAGAAGATGAGCTCATCTGCCACTACTGCAACGCCTCCCTCCGGGCCGGGGCCGGCTGCCCCGCCTGCGGAGGGCGTCTGGCCCTCAGGAGAGGGGCCGGAACCCAGGCCCTGGAAGAAGAGCTCAAGAACCTTTTCCCGGGCGTGCCCGTTGCCCGCTTCGACGCGGATACGGCCGCGGGCCGGGAAGAGAGGGAAGCAATCATCCGCCGGTTCGCTCAGGGCCGGACCCCCCTTCTCGTCGGGACCCAGCTCCTGGCCTACCAGCCCGGGGTCCCCCGGGTCCGGCTCGTGGGGGTGCTTTCGCCCGAAACGCTCCTCGGCTTTTCCGACTACCGGGTGGGCCAGAAGACGTTCCAGGCCGTGGCCCGGATGACCGAGCTCTCCGAGCCCGGCCCCGGGTCCGAGGTCGTCGTCCAGACCCCAGTTCCCGTCCACTACAGCATCCGGGCAGCCGCGTCGCGGGATTTCACGGCGTTCTATGCGCAAGAGATCCATTTCCGGCGGATCATGAATTATCCCCCTCTGACGGCCCTGGCCGAGGTGACGCTGCAGGGGCGCGACCTGCGCTCTCTCGGGACCCGATCCAGGGAATTCCGGGCCCTCCTCCGAAAATTCGAGCCGGAGCTCGAAGTCCTCGGCCCGGCCTTCGCCGCTGTCGTGCGGGTCAAGGACGTCTCCAGAGTCCAGGTCATCCTCAAGGCCCGGAGCAGGGAGACGATCGTCCGGGCCCTCGGCGAAGCCCTCCCCTGCATGCGGCTGAGGAAATCCATCGTCTTTTCCTATTCCCCCTTCGGCGGGGAGTGAATTCCGGGGAGCGACCAGCAGAAGTGCGGCGGAGCAACTCGGAACCGCAATTCTGGTAATTATCTATAACGAGTCCTGGATCTTCTTGATGAGCGGCGGAGCGGATTCCCCCTGCCAAAAAAAAGGGACCTTCCCGAAGAGAAGGTCCCTGAACAGTCGTCTAGAACGCGGTCTTAATAGTCGCCGAAGACGATCGTCAGCTGCCCCGTGGCCTCGACCTGGTGGTTGGTCCCGTCGTGGCCCTGGAAAGTCACGCGGGCGACAACCTGGAGCCGGTTGGTCGTGCCGACCAGGGCGGCCAGGGGTGCGACCAGCTTGGCGCCGCTCAGGACGGCGACGAAGGAGACGGTCTGACTTGAGCCGATCTTGACGAGAAGCGAGGAGCTCGTGCCTTCGATGGACGCCGGCACCGTGACTCCGGCCTCACCCGTGCCGTCCGGGAGAAAATAGTCGATCGTGTAACCCGTCAGCGTGATGTCGTTGTACTGGGACGGGCCCGAGGTCCCCCCCGTCGGGTCCTTCAGGCTGGCCGTGAGGGTGACCGAGGCCGTGTCGGACGTCGTGGTCGAAACATCCGATTCGAGGAGCATGGCGGTCGTCCCGTCGATGGTCGTCCCCGTGATGCTCTCCACGATGAGCATGCTGGTGCTCTTGGAGCTCTTCTCGACGGGGTTGCAGGCGGCAAGAACAAGGAATCCCGCGAGGACGGCGAGTATCTTGAGAGTCGATGCTGTGTGTTTCATGGTTCTCTCCTCTCGTGTCCGAGTTATTTAATGATCCTTGGAGTGATGAAGATGAGGAGCTCGCGGCTCGTTTTGGTCCGGGCGAAGTTCCTGAAGAGCCCCCCCAGGATCGGGATCTGGTTCAGGAAGGGCACTTTTTCCCGGGTGACCGAGTCCTCTGTCCTGTAGATGCCGCCGATGACCGTCGTCCCGCCGTCGGGGACCATGACCGTCGTTTTGGCGCTCTGGGTCGTGATGGGAGGGATGCCGTTGACGAGGTTGGCGAAATCCGCCGCGTTGTTCTGGATCTCGACCGTCATGATGATCGTCCCTTCGGCCGTGATCTGCGGCGTGGCTTTGAGCTCCAGGGCGGCGTTGACGTACCGGGTCGTCACGGTGAAGTTGGCCACTGTTTGGACGGGGATCTGGCGTCCCTGGACGATATTGGCTTCCATGTTATTCTGGGTCGTGATCTGGGGATGGGAGATGATCTTGCCTTCGCCGGCTGATTCGAGGGCCGATAGCGCGACATCAAGCCGGAACGTGTCGAGGACATTGGCGAACGAGAGCCCTAGGGCAGAACTGAAGGCCGGGGCCGGGAGGTTGATGGCGTAGCCGCCGAGCGGGCCGCCGATCCCCTTGGTCGTTGTGCCCGTGGGGATCAAGGCGCCGTTGACATTGACCGAATTCGGGAACTGGAGGGAGGTTGTATTCCCATTGAATGAGTCGGCGTTGAGCTTGAACCCCCATTGGATGCCCAAGTTCCGGGTGAAGGTGGTCGAGGCTTCCACGATCCGGGCCTCGATGGAGACCTGGGGGGTCGGCGTGTCGACGACGGTGAGCAGCTTCTCGATGGTGTCCATCTTATCCTTGACGTCCGTGATGAGGAGCGTGTTCGTCCGTTCGTCGATGATCATCTCGCCGCGGTTGGAGAGCTTGGATTTGAGGAGCGCGGCCACATCCTTGGCCTTGGAGTAGGACAGGGTGATCGTCTTGATTTGGACGGGCCCGGCCAGCTCCTTGCTCTCTTTCATCTTCCGCTCGTCCTCCTGTTCGCGGGTCAAGATGCCGATTGGCGCGATCCGGAGGACGTTGCCCTCGATCGTTTTCCCCATCTTGTTCTGCTTGAGGACGATGTCGAGGGCCTGGTCCCAGGGGACGTCCTGGAGGTTGCAGGTGACGACGCCCCGGACGTCCGAGTCGAAGACGACGTTCAGGCTGGCGAATTCGGCCAGGTAGAGGACGACGTCACGGAGGTCCGCATCCTTGAACTTCAGGCTGAGGACCTCGCCGGAGTACTTGTCTTCTTCGGCGGCGATGGTCTTGGGTTTGTATTTTTCTTGTTCGGACGCCGCGGTCTTTTTCTCCTGGACAGCGGCTGCCGGGGCTTGCGGCGGGGGAGGAGCTTCCGTCAGGGCCGGCTTGGGGGCCGGCTTCTGTTCGACCCTGGCCTCAACGACCGCCGGATTGGCGACCTTGACGGGCGCAGGGACCTGGACTTCCGGCTTGGTCAAAGACACCGGGGCCGGAACGGCCTTCGGGGCCTCGTCCTTGAGGACGGGCGCCTGGACCGGCGTCGACTGGACCGGGACGTCCTTCGCTTCGTCCGCGGCCTGGTTCTTGAAGAAAGACACGACCAGGCCCGACTTGTCCGAATCGAGCGCATACAGTCCGGGCTCCTTGAGATCGAAAACGAGGCGGGTGATCGGCCGGGGATTGGATTGCTGGAACTGGCCGACCCGGACCCTCTGGACCGAGGTCTGGGCGTTCTCGACCGACCAAACGTCGGCCTTGGCCGTGAGGACCGTGTCGTAGAGGTCGACGACCAGGCGCGGGGGGTTTTCCAGGGCGAAGACCTGGGCGACGGCCTCGTCGGTCAGCTGGGCCCGGAACGAAACCCGGTCGGCGGCCTGGGAATAGTCGATCTTCTCCAGGAAGATCTCGCCCTTGGGCCTCCGGTCGAGCTGGGCCTGGGTCTCGGAGTCGATGAGGTAGCTTCCCTGGCCCCTCTGGATCTTGGCCAGCTCGACGACCGTCCGTCCCTGCTCGGTCCTGACCCGGATGGGGACGCGCTCATTGAGCCGGACGAGGAACCGGAGGTCCTGAAGGCCCGATTTCTGGACCTGGATATCACGGATGAACTGGGATTCGGAGGCAGGCACGAGAGGAGCTTCCGTCGTCTTGGCCTTGTTCAGGTCTAGGACGAAGGTCTGGGGGGAGTCGGGCAGGTAATAGGCTTTCGGGGCGGAAAGCTGGCCATCGGCCTGGAGGACGAGCCTGGTCGCCAGGGGGCCCGACTGGACCTGGATCTTGCTGATGTTGACGGCGAGGTCCGGGCTCTCGGCGTGCAAAACGACGAGCACGAGGACACACACACAGGCGAATACGGCTGGCACGATTTTCTTTTTCATGTTAACGCTCCTCAGGATTGATTTCTTTGACGATATCCCGCGGCCTCATGAGGGGGATCCCTCGCTCACTAGTTTTGCGGAATACAACCTGGGTCGGGCTGATGCTCAGGATATAGCCGTCGGCAACCTTGTCCCCGACGCTGAGAAAACGGGGAAAGCCCTGGGTTGTCCCCACGATCGCGGTGTATCCCTTCTTGGCTTTGATGATCCCGATCAGGATCAGGTCCTCCACCGCGCCCTGGACGTCGCCGGTGACCGTCTTGTCACGGACGTCGCCCCCTCCGAGGAGGTCCCGGAAGGGGTCCCTCCGGCCTTCGGGGTTGTAGAGGACCGGGCCCGAGCTTTTGAGCGCCGGCTTTTCTTGAGGCGTTGGGCCTGCCGGGTTCTCCTGGGAGAGGAGGGGGACCAGGCCGAGCAGACTCAAAATCAGGATGCTGGTGAGTATTTTTTTCATCGTCCGGGCCTCTTGGCTTTGGGTTTGGATGCGGGAGCCGTTGGCTCCTCGAGGAAGAGATATGTCTTGGCCGTCCAGTTGGCCGAAATCGTCGAAAGGTCCGTCTGGCGGGTCAGGGCCTTGATCGAGAACTTGTCGATGCTGAACAGGCGCGAGTACTGGCTGAGGCGATCGAAATAGGTGCCGAGGTTGTGGTAGGTCCCGTTGATCTGGATGTTGATCGGCCATTCCGCGTAGAACTCCCGGTTGACCTCTTTCTGCTGGGTGAAGTTCGTAACGTCGAGCCGGGAGTCATAGGCCAACTGCTGGACCTGCCTGAGGATGTCGGCCTGCTCCTTCCGCTGGGGGATGATCGCTTCGAGCCCCTTGAGCTGGGCCGTCATGACGACGAGCTCGGCCTCGATCTTGTCCAGCTCTTTTTTCTTCTGCTTCAGGTCCCTGACCTCGTTCTCGACTTTGACCCGGTCCGCCTTCAGGGCCTGGAGCTTGGCGTTCTGGGGGCTGAAATAGAAGAAGTGGGCCAGGGCGAAAATGAGGACGGCGACGATCGCCGATCCGTACCAGGGCGTGTTTTTCATGTCGTTCCCCTTTGCTTGGCGGCGGGTTTTGCAGCGGGTTCGGGCTTGGCGGCCGCCGGCGCCGGTCCCGGCTTCTGTTTGAGCGCAGCGCTGAGCGAGAAGTCCAGGTACTCGTTCTTTTGGGTCTTTTTCTGGGCCGACGTGATCAGGCTGACGTTCGCGAAGACGGGGCTGTTCTCGAGGCTGGTCATGTAGTCCGCGATGAGATTGTTCGAGATGGCCTTCCCCTTGATCTGGAGACCCTTGTTGTCATAGGTGACCTCGGTCAGCCAGACCCAGTCCGGCAGGCTCCGGCTGAGCTGGTCCATGATCCGGACGGCCGAGTCCTGCTGGGACCGGAGGTCGTTGATGAGGTTGATCTTCCGCTCCAGGGACTCCTTCAGCTTTTTCTGCTCCTCGAGCTTGGCCGTGACGTACTGGAGCTTAGTCTTCTCCGTCCGGGCCGTGGCCAGGAGCTCTTCCTCGCGGCTGAAGGCCTGGCGCTGGAGGAAGAGATAGGCCCCGAGCGCGATGACGAGCAGCAGGAAGATCAGGCTGCCGAGCTTCGACGATTTTTTGACCGTGACCTCAGGCGCCCCCGGCGTGACGGCCGCTTCCTTGATGTCCTTGGTTTCCGGCTTTAAGAGGTTGATCCGTATCATGGTTACTTCTCCGACTTTCGGGTCGCCAGTCCGACGGCGACACCAAAGATGGGTGCCATTTCGTTGAAATACATCGAATCGAATTTGTTGTCATCCACTTGGACGTTGCGGAACGGGTTGAGAATCTCGGTCTTGATCCGGAATTTCTGCTCGAAGGCGCCGACCATGTTCGGGACGTTGGCCAGTCCGCCGCTGAGGAAGATCTGCTCGATCTTCCGCTCCCTTTTTTCGGAGGCCTCGTAGAAGGAGAAGGTTTTCTCGATCTCGTCGAGGAGGTCCCTGACGTTCATCGACAGGACGGTCGCGAACTGATCGGCCGTGACCGACTTCCCGGGAATCCCCTTGAGGAGTTTCTCGGCCTCCTCGAAGCTGATGTTGAGCTCCTTGCGCATGTTCTCCGTGAAGAAAAAGCCGCCGAGGGCAAGGTCGCGGAACAGCTGCGGCGTCCCCCGCTCGACAATGACGACGTTGGTGATGTTGGCGCCGATGTTGATCAGGGCCAGCGTTTTTTCGCCGAACGTCTCCGGGTAGTTGAGTTCGAGGACGTTCTGGAGGGCGAAGACGTCGACCTCGATGCTCTGGAGGTTCTTCCGGGCCTGGTTGACGACGTTGCTGTAGTTGGCGATCTTGTCCTTTTTCGCGGCCACGAGGAGGATGTCCAGGTTCTTGTCCTCCGAGCCCCGGGACGGCTTTAGGATCGCGTAGTCGACGTTCGTCTCCTCATAGGGATATGGGATGTTGTGCTTCGCTTCCCAGATGATGGACTCGGCGAGCTCCTGCTTCTCCATGACAGGGAGGGAGATCTTTTTGATGATGACGGAATTGCCCGAGATGGATATGCCGACGTCCTTGCCGGCGATCTTGTTCTCTTCGAATACCATTCGGATGGTCTCGACCACGGCGGCCGAATCGATGATGGTCCCTTCGACGATCGCATCGTGCGGAAGGGCTTCATAGCCGATCTTCTGGAGCTCATAGGCCGTGTGGTCTCCCTTCTTTTTCGCCCGGAGCTCAACGGCCTTGACGGAATAGGAGCCGATGTCCAGCCCGACCAAACCTTTTTCGCGAGAGATTCCGAACATGTTTGCCTGCCTTATTTGGATTTGGACTTTCTTGACTCTGTGATCTTATCCCGGAGTTTCCGGGCCACCGGCTCCGGGACGAATTCATCGACGGAACCGCCCAGAGTGACCATCTCCTTGACCAGGTTCGAGCTGAGGAAGGAGTACTTGACGTTCGGCATCATGAAGAACGTCTCGACATCCGGGGCGAGGTTCCGGTTCATGAGGGCCATCTGGAGCTCATATTCGAAGTCCGAGATGGCCCGGAGGCCCCGGATGACCACGCGGATCTTCTGGTTCCGGGCGAAGTCCACCAGCAGGCCGCGGAACGACCGCACGCTGATATTCTCCTGCCCGCTGAAAAGATCCCTGATCATAATGACCCTCTCTTTAGTCGAGAAGAGGGGGGCTTTTTTGGGGTTTTCCAGGACGGCCACGACGATCTCGTCGAAAACCCTGAGTCCCCGCTCGATGATGTCCACGTGCCCGTTGGTGACCGGGTCGAACGATCCCGGATATATGGCTCGTCTCTCCATCATCTGGGCTCGTCGTCAATTCCTCATCAGAACTTATAATCCAAATATCAAAATTCATTCACCTTGTCAACGAAAATTCTTGACGGCGGCCAGAGATAAGATCGGTTTGGACTTTTTTATTTGACAAAAATTGGCATCTCGGCGGAACCCGGCATTTCGCATTAGTGGCCAATCGCTTTTTGTGGCTCATCCGCGTACTTTCAGGTCCCGGCGTTTCCCTTCCGCCCTCTATTCTTCATCGCCCCCGCCGGGGGTCAATCACCTCTAGAGATGATTGGGTGGATGAAATCCACCCCTCCCTGAAGAGCCCGGGGTTGACGGAGGTCGGGAGCGCCGTCCGCCTTGCAAAGCGGGGGGCTGGGCCCGGGCGGCGCTTTATGTGATAATGGTGACGGTCGGCGCGGCGGAGGGACGGCATGAGGCTATGGTTTCATTCCAGTGCGCGGGTCGTGGGGCTCCAAGGATTCCCAGGGAGACCGGGGATGACGTTCGCGATCGTGGCGATGGCCTTCATCTTCCCGGTCAGCTCCCCTCAAGCCCGGGCCCAGGACGAAGCGGCGTTCGCTCGGAAACGCCTGGCGATGGTCGAAGAGCAGGTCGCGTCCAGGGGCGTGCGGGACGCCGCGGTCCTGGAGGCCCTGAGGATGGTCCCCCGGCATCTCTTCGTCCCGCCGGAGCTCAGGGATGAAGCCTATGGCGATTATGCGCTGCCGATCGGCGAGGGGCAGACGATTTCCCAGCCGTACATCGTCGGCCTCATGACCCAAAGCCTGGGCCTTGGGAGAGAGGACAGGGTCCTCGAAGTGGGGACCGGGTCCGGCTACCAGGCGGCCGTCCTGGCCCGCCTCGCGGGCTCCGTTTTTTCCATCGAGATCAACGAAACGCTCGCCCGCCTGGCCGGTGCCATCCTCAAGGGCCTGGGTTTCACGAACGTCAGCGTCAAGCAGGGGGACGGCTTTTTCGGCTGGCCTGAGGCGGCCCCCTTCGACGCGATCATCGTCACTTGCGCGGTCGACCGCGTCCCGCCCCGGCTCATGGAGCAGCTCAAAGAGGGCGGCCGGCTGATCCTTCCCCTGGGCGACTCGCAGTTTTTTCAGAGGCTGACGCTGGTCACGAAAAAGAACGGGAAACCCTCCTTCCGCGAGATCATTGACGTCCGATTCGTCCCCATGACCGGCGAGGCCCTCAAGAAGAAACGCGCCCATTGAATTATTTGGACGGGACAGGACCCGTCCGACCTCGGGCGAGTTGCATTTCCGGGCGGCGTGTGGTAATTTTTCCTCAAATGATGATCCGATTCGGCACCTCCGGGTGGCGCGGCCTCATGGGTCAGGAGTTCACCTTCCACAACGTCAGGGTCGTCGTCCAGGCGGTGGCCAACTATCTCAAAGAGAAGTATGCCGGACGGCCGATCTCCCTGGCCGTCGGCTACGACACGCGCTTTCTATCGGAACGGTACGCCCTGGAAGCCGCCAAGCTCCTGTCGAAAAACATGATCACGGTCTATCTGGCCGAGCGCGACGCGCCGTCCCAGGCCCTGGCCCTCCAGGTCATCAAGCGGCAGTGCCAGGGGGCCATCAACTTCACGGCTTCCTTCAACGCGCCGTGGTACAACGGCCTCAAGTTCAACGTCGAGACCGGGGCCCCGGCCTTGCCCGAGGTGACGGACAGGATCGAGGAGGAGGTCCGGAGGCTGATGCCCCGTTTCTCCCACGTCGCGTATTATTCCCCCAAGGAGAACATCACCCGGATCGACCTCCAGGCCGATTATCTGGGGTTCATCCAGGACAAGATCGACTTCGCGGCCATGCGGGCCGCGGGGCTGCGGGTGGGGGTCGACCTCCTCTATGGCACGAGCCGCGAATACCTGGACGAGGTTCTGGAGGAAAACGGAGTCTCCGTGGAGGGCATCCACGGCTACATCGACCCCTATTTCGGGGGGGTCATCCCATCCTGCACGGAAGACAACCTGGTCGAGCTCAAGTCCCTCGTCCTCGAGAAGGAATGCGGCCTCGGGATCGCGACGGACGCCGACGGGGACCGGTTCGGGATCATCGACGAAGAAGGGGCCTTCATCCACCAGAACTTCATCCTGGCGATGCTCCTGGATTACCTCGTCAGGGTCAAGGGGTGGAGGGGAGGCGTCGCCAGGTCCATCACCACGACGACCCTCCTCGACCGCATCGCCGCGAAATACGGCCTGCCCCTTTATCAGACCAAGGTCGGATTCAAGTATATGGCCGACCTCTTCCTCAAGGGGCGCATCATCTTCGGAGGAGAGGAGAGCGCCTGCATCGCCGTCAAGGAGCATCTCCCCGAGAAGGACGGGATCTTTGCCGGCCTCCTCGTGGCCGAGATGGTCGCGGCCACGGGGAAGAGCCTGAGGAGCCTGCGGGACGGCTTGTTCGAGGAATACGGAACCACCGCCGGGGGCCAACGCACCATTCCCCTGACCCCCGAAAGGGCCAAGAAACTGAAGGCCCTCGTCGAGAATCCTCCGGCCCGGGTCGGCCGGCGCAAGGTGGTCCGCGTCGAGACGATTGATGGCCTCAAGCTGGAGCTCGAGGGGGGCGACTGGTTCCTGCTCCGGTTGTCGGGCACGGAGCCCGTGATCCGCTGTTACGCCGAGGCCGCCACCAAGAAGGGCGTCGACGGACTTCTCCGGAAGGGGATGGAGGCGGTCCGGTGAATGGGGAGTCGCGTCCGTCGAATCCGGCCTTCCGCAAGAAAGTCTTCATCCTCGGAATCGCCTGCCTTTTCCTGGTCATGGTCGTGACCTCGGTCTTCGGGAAAAAGGGGGTCATGGACATCCACCGCGCCCGGCTGAAGCTCGCCGACCTCGGCGGCGAGGTCCTGCGGCTCGAGCGGGAGAAATCCAGGCTCGAGGCGGAGATCCGCGAGCTCGAGCGAAACCCGAAGGCCGTCGAAAAAGAGGCCCGCGACAAGCTGTGGCTGATCAAGCCCGGCGAGAAGGTCATCGTCGTGCCTAAGGACCAGAAAAAGTAGGCCCGGCCGCCGTCCGCGTCGCATGCCCCGATCCCGCGCGAGTCAACGATATCCGGAGGAGAAGGACCTCCTCCAGCCCCTCAACCCCGCCCAGAGGCGGGCCGTCGTCCACGGAACCGGACCCCTCTTGATCATCGCTGGAGCGGGGACGGGCAAGACCAAGGTCATCACCCATCGGATCGCCCATCTCATCGCCTCGAAGCGGGCCCGGCCCGAGGAGATCCTGGCGGTCACATTTACGGAAAAGGCGGCGAGCGAGATGGAGGCCCGGGTGGACGTCCTGGTCCCCTACACCTACTCGTTCGTCGAGATCAGCACCTTCAACTCCTTCGGCGAAAAGGTCCTCCGGGACTACGCCCTCGACGTCGGCTGCCCGCCGGACTTCAAGCTCCTCGACGACGTCGAGCAGGCCATTTTTTTCCGCGAAAACCTATTCCGCTTTTCTCTGGAATACTACAGGCCCCTGAGCTATCCGACCCGGCACATCCAGGAGCTCCTGGACGCCATCAGCCGGCTGAAACAGGAGGACGTCCGTCCCGAGGATTACGAGCGCTACGCCCGCGGGCTCATGGAGCACGCGGCCGGGGAAGGGGAGAAGGAGACGGCCCGGAAGCACCAGGAAGTCGCCCGCGTCTTCGGCGAATACCAGGCCCTCCTGCGCAAGGAAGGGCTGATCGATTTCGAAGACCAGGTGACGCTCGTCGTCGACCTCTTCCGGTCCCGGGCCTCCGTCCTCGAGGAGTTCCGGAAGAAGTACAAATACATCCTCGTTGACGAATTCCAGGACACGAACTATATCCAGTTCGAGCTCCTCAAGATGCTGGCCGCCGGACACCGCAACCTGACCGTCGTCGGCGACGACGACCAGAGCATCTTCCGGTTCCGGGGGGCGTCCCTCAGCAACATCCTCGGCTTCGAGGAAATCTACCCCGAGGCCAAGAGGGTCGTGCTGACCAGGAACTACCGGTCGACCCAGTCCATCCTGGACGCCTCCTACCAGCTGATCCAGCACAATAACCCCGGCCGGCTCGAAGCCAAGGACAAGGTGGACAAGCGCCTGAGAGCCGCCACTCCCGGCTCCGGGAAAAGCATCTTCATGCTCCAGTTCGACACCCTTGCCCACGAAGCCGACCGGGTCGCCGACCTGATCCTGGAAAAGCACGGCGAAGGCCGTCCGTGGAGCGACATCGCCGTCCTCGTCCGGCGGAACGGCGACGCCGATCCCTACCTTCGGGCCTTCAACATGAAACAGGTCCCGTTCCGATTTTCGGGGAGCCGGGGACTCTATCAGCAGGAGGAGATCAAGATCCTGACCGCCTTCATCAAGTCCCTGACGGACTTCGAGAGCAGCCGCGACCTCTTCTATCTGGCCCTCTCTGATGTCTACCGGGCGAATTCGTATGACATGACGCGGATCGCCGGCTACGCCCAGAAGACGAACCTCTCCCTCCACCAGGTGTTCAAGCTCATCGCCGAGGGCTCCGGGCCCGTGGAGGTCTCCGCGGAGACCGAAGAGACCGTCAAGAGGATCTTCTCCGACCTCCTTTTCTTCGTCGAGCTCGCGAGCTCCAAGAACGCGGGGGCCGTCGTCTACGCCTTCCTCGAAAAAAGCGGCTGCCTCAAGTCCCTGGTCGAAAAGATGTCCGTCGAATCCGAGGTCAAGATCAAGAATATCCGGCTCTTTTTTGACAAGATCAAGGGGTTCTCCGACCTCTCCGACAACGACTCCATCCATTCGTTCGCCCGCTATCTCGACCTCCTCCGCGATGTCGGCGACAACCCGGCCACCTCGGAAGCCGACCTCGACGAGGACGCCGTCAACGTCCTGACCGTCCACAAGGCCAAGGGGCTCGAGTTCGGGAGCGTGTTCCTGGTCGGCCTTATCGAGGACCGCTTCCCCGGCCGCGAGCAGCGAGAGAAGATCCCGGTCCCCGACGCGATCCTCAAGGAGGCCCTGCCGGGAAAGGAGAATTACCTGCAGGAGGAACGGCGGCTCTTCTACGTGGCGATGACGCGGGCCAAATCATCCCTTTCTATGACCTGGGCCCGGGATTACGGCCTCAAGCGGCTGAAGAAGGTCAGCCCGTTCGTCCTCGAGGCCCTCGACATCCCCAAGATTCCCGACGAGGTCCTCCGGGCCTCGGCCGTCGAGGAGATCTGCCGCTACGCCCTGGCCGACGAGCGGCCGCGGGCCGCCGCCCGGGCCCGCCCGCCCGCGGTCCTCTCGCTGAGCCACGTTCAGGTCGAGGACTATCTGGTCTGTCCGCTCAAGCACAGGTTCCGCCACGTGATGCGGGTCCCGGTCATGCCCCACCACACGCTCGTCTTCGGCCGCGTCCTCCATTCGACGATCCACTTTTATCTCCGGAATAGGATGAGAGGGAAGGCCGTCAGCGAAGACGAATTTCTGAAGGAATATGCGAAGAACTGGGTCAACGAGGGGTTCCTCAGCCGTGAGCACGAGGAGCTGAGAAAGGCGGCCGGCGAGCGGGCCCTCCGTCTCTTTTATCGACGGGAAGAGGAGTCGGGGCGCGTGCCGGCGTTCCTCGAAAAGACGTTCCGCTGGCAGGAGGCCGGGGTCCGGTTCTCGGGCCGCTTCGACCGGGTGGATTTCGAGGAGGACGGGCCCGTCATCATCGATTTCAAGTCGAGCGAGGCGTCGTCCCAGAAGGAAGCCGACCGGCGGACGGCCGACAGCCTGCAGATGGATATCTACGCCCTCTCGTTCCTAAAGACGCAAGGGCTGCTGCCCGCGGAGACGAGGCTCTATTTCCTCGAGTCCGGCCTCATTGGGCACGCCTGCAAGGGCGAAAGGGAATTCCGGCGCGCCGCCGAGAAGATCCGCCAGGCCGCTGACGGCATCCGATCCGGGAATTTCGAGGCCAACCCCGACTGGCACACCTGCAATTTTTGCGAGTTCAAGACCATCTGCCCGTCATCCTACGCGTACTAGTTCGGTGTGACCCAGAATGGCATGACGGCCCAGATCCTGGTTTTCTCCATCAGCCGGACCGTCTGGAGGGCCTTCTCCAGGCCGGCCGCCGACTTCAGGTTGATCCCGAGGTCCGGGACCCCGAAGAACGACTGCCAGAACGATAGCCTCTTCGGCCAGACGACGAGCTTAACCTCTTCCTCCGTGGCGATCCCGGCCAGCTTCTTGGCCAAGCCGACGGCGGTCGAGAGCCCGCCGAGCTCGTCCACGAGCTTCAGGTCCTTGGCCTGCCGGCCGGTCCAGACGCGGCCCCGCCCGACCTTGTCGACCTCGGCCTTTGTCATGCTCCGGCCATCCGCGACCTTGGTCAGGAACTGGTCGTAGGTCCAGAGGATCTGGTCCTTGAGGACCTTCCTCTCCTCCGGAGTGAACGGCCGGAAGGGGGAGAAAACGTCCGCCTTCTTGCCGAAGGTCAGCTTCTCGGCCGTGATGCCCAGCTTGTCCAGGAGCCCGGCCACGCTGAACTTGCCGGCCAGGACCCCGATCGACCCGGTGAGAGTCTGCGGCTCCGCGACGATCCTGGTTGCGGCCATGGAGATCCAGTAGCCTCCCGACCCGGCCACGTCGGACATGGAAACGACGACGGGCTTCGCCTTCTTCGCCAGGAAAACCTCGCGCCAGACGACGTCCGACCCTACCGACGACCCTCCGGGGCTGTCGACCCGCAGGACGATGGCCGCGATCGACCTGTCCTCGCGGGCGGCCCGGATCCAGCGGGCCACCGTCGAGCCGCCCATGATCCGGGGGAGGCTTTCTCCCGTCATGATCGTCCCCACCGCGTAGACGAGGGCCACCTTCCGTCCGGTCTCGAGGCCGACGGAGGCCGGGGTCACCCGCGTGTAGTCTTCGAACCGGACCCGGGCCAGGCCCGGCCCCCGGTCCCGGAGGAGGACCTGGAGTTCGTCCTCGAAAAGGCAGGCGTCGACGAGGCCGGCCTTGAGGGCCTGCTCACCCTGGAAAAATCCCCGGTCGATGAGGGCCCGGACCTCATCCTCCGTTTTGCTCCGGGCCTTGGCCACGGTCTTCACATACTGGGCGAAAATGTCCGCATACAGGGACTCCATCTCCTCCCTGTGGGCGGGGGTGAAGCCCTTTTCGGTGAAGGTGTTGTAGGCGGTCTTGTATTCCTCGACATGCTCGAATTCGGCCCGGACGCCCAGTTTGTCCAGGGCGTTCTTGAAGAAGGGCACGTATCCGCCGATCCCGTTGACCCCCAGCCAGCCCAAAGGGTGGAGGACGATCTTGTCGCAGGCTGTGGCGATGTAGTACTCCATGTCGAAATCGGGGGCCTCTTCGATATAAGCGTAAGCCTTTTTCCCCGACCGCCGGAACTGGAGGACGGCGTCCCGCATCTCGGTCGCCTTGGCCCAGTCGCACTGGAGGAGGTCGAGGCGCAGGAGGACGGCCTGGACCCGGCTGTCCGCCGCCGCCTTCCGCAGGTTCATCCAGAGATCGTAGATCGTGAGGGGCTTCGCCCGGAGGAGGATCGCCGAAAGAAAATCCGGGGGGGCGAGCTCTTCGACGGACCCGGACAGGCCGACTTCAAGGTACGCGTGGGCGGGGACGTCCACCGAAGTCTGGCCGAACTCGCCCACGAGAAAGAACAGGAAGCCGGCCACGGCGAGGAGGAAGAAGAAAAGGAAAATGATCAGGACATAGGTTCCTTTTTTCATGCTCATGTCGACTCCTCCCGGCCCGCCGGGAAAGCGGGCCCCGTTCCGGACCTCATCAATATACCAGAATGCTTCGGGGTGCGGAAGGACGGATTTTCCGCCCCGGGGCTTGATTTGTCTCTCCGAATTATGGAAAATGAGTTCTCCTCTCATCACGTCCGATCGCCGGTCGCGCGGGCTTGACAGTGGTGAGAGAGAGAGGAGGTAATTTTTAATGTCTTTTCAAAAGCTTTATGTGGGTAACCTCAACTACAAGACCACGGACGAGACGCTGAAAGGCCTGTTCGCCCAGTTCGGCGAGGTTACCTCGGTCAACATCCTCCAGGGCCGCGGCTTCGGGTTCGTCGAGATGGCCACCCCGGAAGCAGCCGAGGAGGCCAAGGGGAAGCTGAACGGCACCGACTTCGACGGCCGGAAGCTCATTGTCAACGAGGCCCGCCCCCGCGCCGAGAGACCCGGGACCGAAAGACGCCCCGGCGGCGGAGAGAGAAAAGGATTTTCGAGATTCTGATCCCATAGATCGGTTTTCCTTTCTGACCTCTGACCCATCCCCCTGAGGGAGCCCCCGGCGGGCTTCCCTGCCGATCGGGGTTGGCGCCCTATTTTGCTCCCATAAAATGATTCGCCATCAGGGTGAACCTTTCGGCCAAACCCTTCGTAGTAACCTGTGATGATCCCCCGAGAGGAGAAAAAACAGGTGTCGACCCGGCCGGCCGGAGGGGACGGGCATGACTTCGACGCCCGAAAGCATTATGATCTCGATGGAATGGCCACCGCGATGGAACCGCCGGAAATCTCCCCACTTCTCGAGCGCATCCGGGAAGGAGACCGGGAGGCTTTCATGACCGTGGTTAAGCTTTACCAGCAGAAAGTATTCGTCATGGCCTTCTCCATCCTCCGGAACAAGGAGGACGCCCTTGACGCGGTCCAGGAAACCTTCCTCCGGCTCTTTCAGAAATCCGGGACCTATCGGCCCGGTCATAATTTCCAGGCTTGGCTCCTCCAGATCGCCAAGAACGTCAGCATCGATGACTACCGGAAGCACCACCAGAGGCGGCGGGAATTGGAGACCTCCCGGCCGCTCGATGAGATCCCCGTGGCCGTCGAGGACAGGTCCTCGGATTCCCGCGACTCGGATCTCCGGAGCGCGTTTTCCAGGTGCGTCGAGAAGCTGGCGGCCAAGCAGAAGATGGTCTTCGTCTTGAGGCACTACAACGAGCTCCAGTTCAACGAAATTTCGGCCGCCCTCCGGATCTCCGTCGGGACCGCCAAGTCGCTCCATTTCAAGGCCGTTCAAAACCTCAAGAAATGGCTGACTCCGATTTTGGGGATGGAACCATGAACGATTGCCCGATGAAAAACACGGACTGGCTGGCTTACCTCTCGGGAGACCTGGAGGAAGGAAGGAGAACGACCGTGGCCGAACATCTCAAGGAATGCCCGGACTGCCGGAAAGAGGTCAAAGAGCTCCGCCGCGTTTTCGAAGGCGCGGACGCCGTCAAGGGCGAGATCCGGGAAGCCCTCCGCTCGGTGGACTGGGAGTCGCTCCCCGGCCGGATCGCGGATTATGTTTACGCGGGGGCGGAAAAGCCGGATAAGATTTCCGTGAGCAAACGCTTCCGGATGTGGTTCCTCCAGCTCCGCCTGCGGCCGGCCCTGGCCGGTCTCGCCCTTGGCGTCGTCCTCGGCTCCCTCGGCATGTATCTCGTCTTGAGACGGCCGGTCCCGGGACCGAACGGGGGCAAGAGCTACTACGCCTCCGGGGAATTCCTGGACAGGGCCGAGCTCGAAATGGCCCGGCGCGAAACCGTGGACTACCTCGAGCGAAGCCAGTACGTCCTGCTGGATTTCCTCGGGACGCCCTCGGG
>Ga0187886_1000332_pt1 | contig 60744 bp, 62 predicted proteins | sample June2016WEW_20_1_FD_133001 | JGI IMG/M metagenome (GOLD analysis project Ga0187886, IMG submission 133001) | Peatland microbial communities from SPRUCE experiment site at the Marcell Experimental Forest, Minnesota, USA - June2016WEW_20_150 | ecosystem: Environmental > Terrestrial > Soil >... | reverse complement strand
GGCGGCGGTATCGGCCACCGCTTCGGCGGCCACCAGCATCTGAGCGCCCAACTGTAGGCACAGTTCTACCAGGTCGGCAGGACCCCGCCCAGACAGGGTGGCCAACGCCTCCTGCACTTCCAGGGCATTGCCGATCGCCAGGCCCAGGGGCTGCTGCATGCTGCTGAGCACGCACACGGTGCGGCGGCCAAACTGGCGTCCCAGGGCCACCATCAACTCCGCCAGGGCTCTGGCGCCGGCCAGGGTGGCCATGAAGCCCCCGGGTCCCACCTTGACATCCAGCACTATCCGGTCAGCTCCACCGGCGATCTTCTTGGACATGACGCTGGCGGCGATCAGGGACAGGCACTCTACGGTGCCGGTGACATCCCTGAGGGCGTAGATCTTCTTATCCGCAGGCACCAGGTTGCCGGTCTGGCCGGCGATGACCGCCCCGCTGCGCCTCGCCGCCGCCTGCAGTTCCGGGACTGACAGGTCGACGCGAAAGCCGGGGATGCTCTCCAGCTTGTCCAGGGTGCCGCCGGTAAAGCCCAGGGCGCGGCCCGACATCTTGACCACGGTGACTCCGGCCGAGGCTACCAGCGGAACCACCACCAGGGTGGTCTTATCGCCGACCCCTCCGGTGCTGTGCTTGTCCACCTTGATTCCCGGGAAGGAGGCCAGGTCCACCAGATCACCGGAGTTGACATAGGCCCTGGTCAGGGCCATGGTCTCCTCAAAGGCAAGACCGCGGAAAAACACTGCCATCAGGAAGGAAGCCATCTGGTAATCCGGGATGGCGCCTCCGGTGTAGCCTGCCACCATAAAGTCGATCTCTTCCGGTGATAGGCGCTGTCCATCCCTTTTTTTGATGATCAGATCCAGAGCATGCATGGCGTTCATACCCTCTCGCCAAGCTGGGCGTCGAAAACTCCAGTGATCGGCGCTCCGTCGCCCGACCGCACTCCGAACAGACCAGCCAGGGTGGCGCCCAGGTCGGCCATGCTCTGGCGCGTGCCTACGGGCAGGGGATTGACCTGCGGCCCCGCCAACAGCAAGGGTACGTATTCCCGCGAGTGATCGGTGCTGGGCGTGGTCGGATCGCAGCCATGGTCGGCCGTGATCGCTAATAAATCGCCTGCTTGCAAGGATTTTAAAATCTCCGGCAGGAAGTCGTCGAACTCCTCGAGGGCCCGGGCGTACCCGGCGGAATCGTTGCGGTGGCCATAAAGGGTATCGAAGTCGACCAGGTTGGCAAAGACCAGTCCCCGGTCCAGGTCCTGAAAGGCGCCCAGGGCCTGCCTGGCGATCTCCGGGTTGCCGCTGGCGGCGATCTTCCTGGTGATGCCATGCCCGGCAAAGATGTCAAAGACCTTGCCCACGCCCGCCACCTGGTATCCCGCCTCGCTCAGGCGGTCGAGCAGGGTGGGCGCCGGCGGCGGCAGAGAGATGTCGTGACGGCGGGCAGTACGCTGGAAGTGCCCCGGCGTGCCGATAAACGGGCGAGCGATCACCCGGCCCACGGCGTACTCACCGGTGAGAATCTCCCGGGCGATCTCGCAGATGCGGTAGAGTTCCGGCACCGGGATGATCTCCTCGTGGGCCGCCACCTGAAATACGCTGTCCGCAGAAGTGTAAACGATGGGTGAGCCCGTTTCCAAATGTAGGACGCCCAGTTCCTCGATAATCTCCGTGCCCGAAGCCGCCTTGTTGCCGATCGCCTTCCTGCCGGTGCGCTCCTGGAAGGGCCCGATCACCTCCGGCGGAAAACCGTGCGGAAAAACCGGGAAGGGCCTGGCCAGGGTCACCCCCATCAGTTCCCAGTGTCCGCTGGTGGTGTCCTTGCCGGCAGAGCGCATCCGCAGCTTCCCATAGGCAGCCAGAGGCTGGACAGCGGGGGGCACACCCATGACGGGAATGATGTTGCCGAGACCCAACAAGCCCAGGTGGGGCAGGTCCAACCCCCCCACCGCCTCCGCCAGGTGCCCCAGGGTGCATGAACCCTCATCGCCGTAAGCCGCGGCGTCGGGGAGCGCTCCAACGCCCAGGCTGTCCAGGACTATCACCAGCACGCGCCGTAGACAGTGTCCACCTTCAGGCCCGGGGGTGTGCATGTTTATAGACCTCCCTCAACTTTCTCTGGCTGAGATGCGTATAGATCTGGGTCGTAGTCACATCTGCGTGGCCCAGCATCTCCTGGACTACCCGGAGATCGGCCCCGTTTTCCAGCAGGTGGGTGGCAAAGGAGTGGCGCAGCACATGGGGGGCGATCTCCTTCTGGATGCCGCCTTTCCTGGCATACTCCTTGAGAATCTTCCAAAATCCCTGGCGAGTCAGGCGCCTGCCGTGCATGTTCAGAAAAATGGCCTTCTCCCAGTTGTTTTTTCTTAGCTTGACCCAGCCCCTGGCGAGGTATTCCCGGTTGTACTGCACAGCGATCTCGCCGACTGGGATGATCCGCTCCTTGGAACCCTTGCCCAGGCAGCGGACAAAGCCGCGCTCCAGATTGAGGTGTTCGGTATTCAGACCGATCAGTTCGGAGACTCTCATGCCGGTGGCATAGATCAGCTCCAGCATGGCCCGGTCGCGCAATCCAGCTATGGTGCCGCATTTCGGCTGCGCCAGGAGGATATCCACCTCCTTGACACTGAGAATGCGCGGCAGGTGCTTTTCCAGCTTCGGGGATTCCAGGTTCTCAGTAGGATCCGCAGTGATGCGATGCTCCTGCAGCAGGTACCGGTAGAAGCAGCGGATTGCCGCCAGATAGCGGGACAACGTCCTGGCGGTACAGCCCCGCTCCCGCTGTAGTCTGAAATAATTGATGATGTCGGCCGGGGAGACGGTCTCCAAGGAGAGCTTTTCCGCAGCCAGGTGCTCGGCAAAATGCACCAGGTCGTACTGGTACGACTGTACCGTATTGCGGGCCATACCCCTGACCACCTGAAGATAATTTAAAAACTCCCTGAGCAACTCTTCTTTGACACGGGCCACTTTAGAACACCTGCCTGCCCCATTATTTTCCTCTTGACATAATTAGTTTCCACGTCGAAAAAAAAAGTCCTCTTTTCCTAACACACGGGGACGGTTCTCTTGTTTCGGTTTTCGTAACTTCCCATGCTTCGCCCGAACTGACTGGCCACGACTTTCAACCTAGTCAGAATCAGGCGGCGCCTGCTTGCCGTTGCCAAAATAATATTGCTGCAGTATTTTCAGAAACAGATCGCCCTGATTCTGACTAGACTGCTGCTGGGTCTCAGCCCCATGCTCGACCCTGAGCGCGGGAGGCTGACTCTCCCAGTGACGGCTCTTAAAGCTGGCAATGCTCCCGCAAACTAAGCTTAAAAACTGGGGGGTGATCAGTACAATCAACAGCAAAAACATCAGCAACCGGATAATTACGCTCACCTTATGCTTCCAGTTAGTGACTGTGATCAAAAACATAGGCTCCCCTCCAGATCAGGGTTTATTTGATAATATGCATCTCTCCTGGTATTTTAGAACATTATTCCCACATCTAAACATTAGCCAATCAGCATCGTCAGCCGGATGATGCCTGGCACAAGGTAAGCTTCAATCCAGCTTCCCAGCAGGATCAGGATCGCACACGCCACGAAGAGCAGGGTATAGGTCAGGATGCCGGTAAACACCGTGGTCTCACGGGATGGTCTAAAGAGGGACAGGGAAAAGTAAAGAGCCAGGGTTCCCGCCACCAATAGCCCTGGCACATAACACAAGTTCTGGGGCAGCACTGCCACTAGGGCCAGCATTAACCCCTGGCCAGCCTTTTCTTGAACCAGAAAGCCGATTGTAAAACCTAAAATAAATCCACGGGCGCCAGTTAGCAGGATGACCAACGGAGCGCCAACCACAGTGAGCCCCATGAGCCACATGATGACCAGCGCATACAGCTGCCCCCTGAGGCTGTCTCCCCAGGTCTTGATGACCGGAAACTGGCCATTCTGGGCCAGAGCACCCATGTTGCTCAAAATACTGTCCAGATACTGCCTCAGTTCAGCTAACTGAGACGGATTCAGAGTATGAAGGATCGAGGCCCCGCCGATCAGGCCCAGGATAAAAGCACCGGCCACGTAGGCGGCAGGGATGAGCAACTCCTTCTGTGGGCTCAACCGGAAGCGCGACTTGATAGCCTGCATCATATCTCTCACCTTTGAGGTATTAAACTGATTGCTGTTCAATAATATACCTCTTGAGAGATTTTATGCCAGCCTCAGGAAAGCAAGTACAAACTTGTATCCGCTTTGAGATCGCCAGATCAGCTATCAGATCGGCCTTCCCGCATACGGTTTACCGCCAGAATGCCGATAATCGTTTTGGCATCCCTGATCTCCCCCCGGTAGACCATGCGCAGCGCCTCGTCGACCGGAACAGTGACCACTTCGATAAACTCTTCCTCGTCGGTGTGAGCCTGTCCCTGCTTCAGGCCGGAGGCCTTGACGATATACAGCAGTTCGTCGCTGAAACCCGGAGTAGTATAGTAAGAAAAGAGGATCTCCCACTGCTCGGCGCGGTACCCCGTCTCCTCTTCCAACTCCCGGCGAGCGCAGACCAGCGGGCTCTCCCCCTGATCCCTCTTCCCGGCAGGAATCTCCAGTAATATCTCAGCTGTAGGATGACGGTACTGGCGCACCATGAGCAGATCGTCCCGGTCTGTCAGGGCAATCACCGCAACGGCTCCCGGGTGCTCGATCACCTCCCGGGTGGCTGTTTCTCCGTTGGGGAGGCAGACCGTGTCCACCCGCAGCCTGATCATCTTGCCCTCGAATATCCGCTCGGTGCTGATAGCCGTCTCCTCGAGGCTGGCGTCAGTTTTTGTGTACATCTCATTTCTCCTCTTCCTTAACAGATCTTCACCGCTTCCAGGTCGCCGCCGAAGGCGTGGCGCACGATGTGGCCGAGAGCCAGGGCAAGGCAGCGCCATCGCTCATCATGTAGGCAATTTTCCGGCTATTAAATTCCAGGCCAGGTCCGGAGCGCCCCCACCGGACGCTTCAAGCTTCTGCAAGTCCGGTTCGTCCTGGATCACGCGCCGCACCTTAGCCTTGCGCCAGGCGATCATCATTTTGCCTCATTTACGACAGGCCGGCGTTGAGCCTGACGATCTCCCAGAGCCAGCGGGCATCGGCCGCCAGGTCGCTCAGGAGGAGGAATTCCTCGGTGGTGTGCACCTGCTGCATGCCGATGCCCAGGTTGGCCGCTGTTATTCCCAATGCATTGATAATATTGGCGTCGCTGCCGCCGCCGCTGGTCTCGTAGCTTATTTTCAAACCGGCCTTACCCGCAGCCTTGGCAGCGATCTTGAAAGCCGGCAGCCCTTTATTCAGGCGAAACTCCGGATATTGGAAGGTAACCCGGACCTCGCTCCTGGCTCCTGCAGCCTCCGCTACCCTGGTAAACTCGGAGGTGATTTGGGTGGTCAGGCTGTCCATCTTCTTCCGGTTGAGGCTCCTCACCTCACCCTGAATAAAGCAGGAATCGGGAATGATATTGGTCGCCTTGCCGCCCTCGATAACGCCCATGTTGGCGGTGGTTTCGGCGTCAATCCGACCGAGGGTCAACTGTGCCAGAGCCTGGCCAGCTACCTGGATAGCGTTGATCCCCCGCTCCGGTTCGATGCCGGCATGGGCGGCACGGCCTCTGACAATGATATCCATCAGGTTCTGAGCGGGTGCAGCAACGATCATAGTACCCGGCTTGCCGCTGCTATCCAGCACGTACCCAAACTTCGACTGCAACCGATCGCAGTCGAAGTTTTTGCTGCCTAGCAATCCCCGCTCCTCTGCCACCGTCAGCAGTATCTCCAGGTCGCCGTGAGCCAATGGTTGCTGCCGCAGCATCTCCAGCATCTCGAGGATAGCGGCGATGCCGCCCTTGTCGTCTCCTCCCAGAATCGTGCTCCCCTCGCTGCGAAAAACACCGTCTTTGAACTCCACCTTGACCCCGTTCGCCGGGTTTACCGTATCCATGTGGGAACATAGGAAAAAGGCGGGCCTGTTCTTCTCTCCGGGCAATCGGGCATAGATGTTCCCGCAATCGCCGCCGATCTTATCTCCCGTATCGTCCTCCATCACTTCGATGCCGAGCTGGGCAAAGCGATACTTGACGTAATCGGCCAGTTCTCTTTCCCGGAAGGATGGCGAGTCGATCTCCGCCAGCCTGATAAACTCCCGGGTAATGCGCTCTTCGTTGACGCCCTCCGTATTTCTACTCAAAGTCGATCCTCTCCTCCACATTATTAGCCACCCGAGAGGCCGTGTCGTCCTCTGAACCGTCATCCACCACCGCCGCCTGACCAACTTCCGGCACCATCCAGATTGCGGCAACAGTGGCTGCGATTGATTCTCCCTCATTATAGGCGGGAATGATCACAGAAATCAAACAAAAGCGCCTCCGGCTACAGCAGCGGCGGAATAAAGGACTCGGCAGTCTGCTTGATCCCGTACCTGCCATCGCCCCCACCAGGACTACCTGCCCGTAGGCAGTATCGATGTCGTCGATGGTGGTGATGCCCGCCTGTTCGTAATACCCGTACATGCGAGACCGGCGCCATGCTGTCTTCGGTCCCGAAAACCCGTCCCGGTATATGGCCTCCCGGGTGATCAGGAGGTGTCTCCGTCACGGATCTCCTGCATCACGGAGGAGCCGGACGCCTCAATAAGAGGGACCCCTATCCCTGATCAGGGATAGGGGTCCAGGGTCAAATGAACTAGTTACGGAGCAGGGATATCTTTAGCCAACCTTTATCCCAACCCGCAGCCGGTCGGCTACCATGGCAATAAACTCCGAATTGGTCGGCTTGCCACGCTCAACATCGATGGTGTAGCCGAACACCTTGTTCATCAGTTCCACGTTCCCACGGTCCCAAGCCAACTCGATGGCGTGACGGATGGCTCGTTCCACCCTGCTGGGCGTGGTGTTGTACTTCTCGGCGATCATCGGATATAGCTCCTTGGTCACCGCTCCCAGCAGCGTCATCTCTTTGATCACAAAGATGATCGCATCGCGCAGGTACTGATACCCCCGTACGTGAGCGGGCACTCCCATCTGGTGGATCAGGTTGGTCACGTCCACGTCCAGGTTGCGCGTTCTCGGATGAAAGTTCAGGATCTGGGCGCCTGTTGTGCCGTTGGCCAGCTGCCGGACACGGTTGCCCAGCACCTCCAGATCAAAGGGTTTCAATATATAATAGTTGGCCCCGAGTTCCACCGCCCTCCTGGTTGTCTCCTCCTGCCCGAAGGCAGTCAGAATGATGATCTTTGGGCGCTCCTCGTATTCGGTGTTCAGCTGCTCCAGCACCCCGATCCCGTCAAGCTGGGGCATGATCAGATCAAGTATCATCACGTCAGGCATCTCCTGGTCCAGCATCTTCAGGGCTTCATGACCATTATGAGCGATGCCCGAAACGGTACAGTCCTCCTGCCCTTCAAAATAATCTTTTAATATTTCACAAAATTCCTTGTTATCATCCACCAGCATCACCTTTACTGAATTCTCCAACCCCCATCCCCCCTATAATAATTCCTGGTATTCCTAAATCGTGTAAATTATAGATTCGACACCCTCATATAAGTTCCTGCAAAGAATTATGACAGATGTTAGGTCTTCCTGACGCCAGAAGGGGATCGGCATCAGAATTATATGCCTAAATCTGCAGCGTTTATGCGCCAAAGGGGGAAGGCGGGAATAATTGTCGCCTTGCGGGTTGATAGCACGACTTTATAGTATTAGGCTAAGCTGCTTGATCCAGAATATCCTGATCAATCCAAGAGGTTTGGTTCTGGAGTTGTTTTCCCGGGAATAATCCGGCTTCATCCAGCATCAGTTCTGCGGCGATACCGTAGCCCAGAGTGGGATCATTGATAAAAACATGGGTAACCGCCCCGATCAGTTTGCCATTCTGGATGATCGGGCTGCCACTCATCCCCTGGATAATGCCCCCGGCACGGTTGAGGATCCGGGGATCGACCACCCTGACGATAAAGCTCTTGCCGTCCGGGCGGGGCTGGGGAAAGACGGTTTGAATTTCGACATTGAAGGCCTCGACATTCTCGCCGTTCAATACAGTTAGCATCTGTGCCGGGCCCTCTTTGATCTGGCCGCCGACAGCAACCGGTACCGGCTTCGGGTACAATTGGTTGATCAGATTGTTCTGCAGCACTCCATATATTCCGTAGGTCGTATTTTTATCGATGTTGCCGGAGGTTTTTTGATCATTTAGAAACAAACCGATCTTTTCCCCGATCTTTCCCCGCTGCCCCTTCTGGATTCCTTCAACGGCAGCGCCGACAATTTTTCCGTCTTTCAAGTCCAACAGTTCGCTAGTCTCGGAATTTGTGATCACATGTCCCAAGGCGCCATACTTTTTAGTCACCGGATCGAAAAATGTGAGTGTCCCTACGCCAGCAGCCCCATCTCTGACAAAAAGGCCGATCCGGTAGCGCTTGGTTTCACGGCAGAAGACTGGCTTGATCTGATAACCCTTGACCGTCTCCCGGTGTTTTACCTGAAGACTGATGGTGTCTTGGCGACGGGCAAACTGGTCTATGAGCAGGCTCACCTCGGCATCGCCCTGGATCTTGACACCCTGGATGCTGAGGATCACGTCTCCGGCCACGATCCCTGCCTGGCGAGCCGGGCAAGAGGTTTTCCCGTCAGTGGAGGTGATATCCGAAAACCCGGCCACGAACACTCCCTCTGTGTGCAGGAAGACGCCGATGGACTGCCCCCCCATCATTACCTGAACAGGCGGCACCACCTGCAGAGTGACACGTTTAAGGGGCAGAATGCCGAATAGGCGCAGGTCCAGATCGACGTTTCCGGGCCTGGCCGCAATCGGCGCCCGCCCCAGGAAGGGCAGAAACCCCTGCGCCACTGCCTGTCCCGCTTGCCAATTCAGCCTCTCCTTGCTTTCATTGGAAACGAAAGCAACAATCCGTTCGGCGAGCCGGGGAGGAAATATGTTTCCGAAAAAGACCTGATCCCCCACGTTAACCCGGTAGTGAGAGGGGATCAGGCTGAAGGACTGAAAGAAGATGGTATAAATGCAGGCCGCCAAAAAAAACGCCGAGAGAAGACTGTGAAGCCTTCGCTTGCTCAATCCAGATCATCCCTTAGTCCTCTCCTGGCCTTTCCCCCGTGATTTTAAGTTATCCCCTTCCCATTGCTTTTATTCACACTTTTCCTGCCAGATCCGCCTTGCCGGATCGCCAGCCGCGGTGAGTATACAGCAGCAACAGGGTCAGCCCAGCTTTAATATTTGTTCCGCATGGATGCGGGTGATCTCCTCATCTTCAGCGCCGCCGAGCATCCTGACCAGCTCCAACACCCTTGACTGGTAATCCAGCGGGCTGACCACCGTCCGGGTCAGCTCTCCGGTGATCACTTTTTCAATATAAAAATGCCTGTTGCCCCTACCGGCAATGTGCGGGGAATGGGTTACACACAAGACCTGTTTGAGTTTGGCCAGGGTGGCCAGGCGTTCGCCGACGATCTGAAGAGTCCTGCCGCCGATGCCGGTGTCGATCTCATCGAAGATCAGGGTGGGAATCTCATCGTTGGCTGCAAAGATCACCTTGAGAGCCAGCATTACCCGGGACATCTCCCCGCCGGAAGCGATCTTGGCCAGAGGCTTGAGTGGTTCGCCAGGATTGGCGCTGAACATAAATTCCAGCAGGTCGTAGCCCCAGGGCGCCGGTGACGTGGCGGCTTCCCATCTGATGTCAAAGCGGGCCTTCTCCATGCCCAGTCCCTGCAGTTCGCTGACTACGGCCGAGGTGAAGGCGGCTGCCTGCCGGTGCCGCAGTTCGGACAGCGTCCTGGCTGCAGCATCGTATGATTGTAGTGTCTGTTGATACTCGGCCTCCAACTCCCGGGAGCGGGACTGGCGCTGCTCCAGGGATTTCAGCTCAGCATCGGCGCCATCCCTGAAGGCGATCACGTCTTCTAGAGAGGGCCCATATTTGCGGGCCAGATTACGCAAGGCGTGCAGCCGTTCTTCCGCTTCCTGGGCCCGGACCGGATCAAACTCCAGTAGTTCCCGGTAACGGCGCAGTCCATCGATCAGGTCCTCCAGCCGATACCTCATGTCTGCCATCAGGGAGGAGATCTCTTGTACCGAGGTATCGTACCGGGACATCTCCAGCAGGTTGGACTCGGCCTGGCTTAAAAGGTCATAGGCTGCCAGTTGGCGGCCTTCCCCCTCGCATATCGCTACCGCCGCATTCTTGGCCAACTCGGTTAGCCGGGCGGCGTGGCGCAAGCGCTCGGTTTCCTGATGCAGCGCCTCTTCCTCACCCGGGATCGGCTTCAGCCGCCCGATCTCCTCTACCGACCGGGCCAGATAGTCGATCCGTTCCGCCACACTCTTCTCCCTGGCACTGCCCGCAGAGCGCTCCTCTGCCAGATCGCCGAGGCGGTTATAAAGCGCTGCCACCAACAACCGCTGACGCTCAATCTCATTACCCCCGAAGCGGTCAAAAAGCTCCCGGTGTTTGTCCACTTTCAGCAAGGACTGGTGTTCATGCTGGCCGTGCAAGTCTACCAGCATCTCGCCCAGCGTGCGGTACATGCCTAGTGGCACCACTCTCCCATTAACCCGGCAGGCGCTCCGGCCGCCGGCCATGATCTCCCTGGATAACAGCAGTGAACAGTCCTCGCTAACGGGAAGGCCAAATTCGGCCATTTTTTCCGCTACCGGCGGCAGTTCGCTGCAATCGAACAGCCCCTCGACAACCGCCCTCCCGGCCGCAGTCCGCACCAGGTCGCTGGAGGCCCGCCCGCCGATCAGGATATCCATGGCATCAACCAGGATCGACTTGCCGGCCCCGGTCTCACCGGTCAGGATATTCAATCCGGTGCCCAGGTCCAGGCTGACCTGCTCGATTAACGCCAAATTCTCGATTGTTAGCTGAATCAGCATTGGCTCTGCCTCACTTCAGGAGGGACTCAAACCGTTGTATGAGCTCCTGTACGGCCTCTCTAGGCTTGACCACCACCAGGATGGCATCATCTCCGGCCACGGTTCCGATGATCTCGCGCCAACCGCTCTGGTCCAGGGCTGAAGCCACGCCCTGGGCGGCGCCCGGCAGCGTATGGATGACGATCAGGTTGTCACTCGCATCGTACTTGACTACGGCCTCCTGAAACAGGCGGCGCAGGCGCTCGTAGAGCCTTGACAGGTCAGGTTGTCCGCCCTGTGGCTTGGTGTAGCGGTAAGCATCACCGCCTACCGGCGTCTTGACCAGTTGCAGTTCCTTGATGTCGCGTGAGATGGTGGCCTGGGTGGTGCGTATCCCTTTCGCCCTCAAGGCAGTGGCCAGATCCCCCTGGGTCATGATCGGCTGGTCGTTGATAATCTCCAATATCAGTTGTTGGCGGCGCAATTTCAACCGGTTCACCTCCTGCTATCCGGTTCTACACACCCATCTTACCTGAGGGTCTCTGAATCTCCCTCCCGAAGCTTCAAGCGCACGATCTCAAAGAACGGCCTGCCGCGCAGTCGTACCAGATTAGCTGCAGCAGCAGCTTTGCCGACCAGGACCTGATCATCTTTACACAGCGAAAAACCGGTCTGCCCGTCGATGGTCAGCATGACATCCTGGGGATCAGATTTCAACACAATTCTGATAGTGTGACGGTCTGCGGTGATGAATGGCCGGGCATAGAGGGTATGCGGGCAGATCGGCGTCACGATCATGAGATCGAGTTCCGGGCTGACAATAGGCCCCCCGGCGGACAGGGAATAGGCGGTGGACCCCGTTGCAGTGGAGATGATAATACCGTCCGCCCGGTAGGCGGCCAGGTACTCGCCGCCGACATAGGCCTCCAGAGTGATCATCCGGGAGAGGGGACCCTTGGTGACGACCGCATCGTTGAGAGCTAAGAATCTGGCCACAGACCGGCCATCACGCCTCACCTCGGCATCCAGCATCATGCGCGGTTCCACCAGATAATCTCCTCTGACCAGCTGATCCAGGCTTGGAAATAGATCCTGCATCTCCATGTCGGTGATGAAGCCCAGGTGGCCCATGTTTACCCCCAGGATCGGTATTCCCAGGCCGGCGGTGCGGCGGGCGGTGCTGAGCAGTGTCCCGTCACCGCCGAGCACGATGATCAGATCGACAGTGCCGATAGTGTCTGGAAATCTGCACTGATCTCCCTCGGTGGCACAGTGATAGAGCGTTACCTGAATTTTCTTGCCGGCGAACCAGGCTGCCAGGTCGTCAAGGTATTGCTGATCCCGGACCTTGGCAGAGTGCACCACCAGACCGACGTGTTTCATGGTGACCTCCGGAAGTTGAACTCTGGCTATTGTTTAGTATTCAGTTGGGCATGGGCTGCTTGCACGATCTGCTCTATCTGAACTGCAGAAAGAGGCGTGCAATCAGCCTCTGGATCACTGCCTAGCCAGATAAAATATTCTATGTTGCCGTCAGCGCCCGGGATGGCGGAATACGTAGCCCCCCTGGCTTGAAACCCCAGTTGGCAGGCACCGGCGGCAACCTGCTCCAGGACTGACCGCTGCACTGCCGGGTCCTTGATGATGCCCCCCTTGCCCACGTGTTCCCGGCCTGCCTCAAACTGGGGCTTGACCAGGGCGAGCACCTCGCCGCCAGATCTCAGCAACGCCTTGACCGCAGGCAGCACCTTGAGCAGGGAGATGAAAGACAGGTCCAGGGTGGCCAGATCCACCTGCGCCCCCAGCACCTCGGAGGTCAGGTAGCGCAGGTTGGTTCGCTCCAACACCGTCACCCGCTCATCCTGGCGTAGGTTCCAGGCCAGTTGTCCATAACCGACATCGACCGCATAAATTTGGCTGGCCCCGTGCTGTAGCAGGCACTGGGTAAAACCGCCGGTGGAAGCACCGGCATCCAGGGCCACCTTGCCAGCCACCTCAATGCCAAACTCCTGCAAGGCGGATTCCAGTTTCAGACCACCACGGCTCACAAAGGGGCAGGGGTCTCCCTTGACCTGGATCTCCCCATCCGGCAGCACTGCGGTGCCGGCCTTGTCGATCAGGCTGCCATTGTAATAGACGTGTCCGGCCATCACTGCCCGTTGCGCCTGCTCCCGGCTGGGGAAGAACCCCTGGTCCACCAGCAGCAGATCGATCCGCATTTTACTGCCCCTGCCTGATATGGACATCCACTACCAGCCCTTCGACTGAATAAAATCGCAGATACCGCTGGCATCGAGGCCGTATGCGCGGCACAACAACTCCCTCTTGCCATGCGGGACGAAACAATCGGAGATCCCCAGGCAGCAACACTCGCCACGCCAGCCACGCTGGGACAACAGTTCTAGAATGTTGCTGCCAAAGCCCCCGGTAAGTAGATTATCCTCGATGGTCAACAGGCGCCCGGTCTGCTCGGCACAGGCCATGATCAGCGGTTCGTCAAGGGGCTTGACGAACCGGCAGTTGACTACCGCCGCCTGTTTCCCCCGTTTCGCCAGCATTTCTGCCGCTTCCAGGGCCGAGTATACGGTCGGGCCAATAGCCAGGATCGTCAGGTCTTCACCCTGGCGCAACAATTCACCCCGGCCCAGCTCCAGTTGGGGCTGACTGTCTTCAATAACCGACGCCATCCCTGGCCCTCGGGGGTAACGAATGGCTGTAGGCCGGCCATAGTCAATGGCGCTCCTGAGCATGGCCGCCAGCTCATTCTGATCTTTGGGGGCCATCAGGATCATCCCTGGTATTTGGCTCAGGTATGAGAGATCGAAGATGCCCTGATGCGTTTCGCCGTCCTCCCCCACGATGCCCGCCCGGTCAACCGCAAAGATCACCGGCAATTTCTGCAGGGCTACGTCGTGGATAATCTGGTCGTAGGCACGCTGCAGGAAGGTGGAGTAAATGGCGACCACGGGAAGGTATCCGGATCTCGCCAGGCCTGCAGCCATGGTGACGGCATGCTGCTCGGCAATCCCCACATCGAAGAAGCGGTCGGGAAATCTTTTGGCAAAACACTTGAGTCCGGTCCCGTCGGACATCGCCGCCGAAATGGCCACCAGTTTGGGGTGTTCCTCACCGAGCCTGACCATGCAGTCTCCGAACACCCTAGTGAAGGTAGGGTTAGCCTCTTTTTTTGTGGGCTCGCCTGTTATGACGTCAAACTGTCCAATACCGTGAAAGGTGTCCGGGTTCTTCTCCGCTGGCGGATAACCCTTTCCCTTCTGCGTATATACATGAACCAGAACCGGCCCCTTGACTCGCCGGGCACGCTCTAACACCTGCTTGAGCGCCTGCAGGTTATGCCCGTCAACCGGCCCTAAATAGGTAAATCCCAACTCTTCAAAGAAGATGCCGGACATCAATAAATATTTCAGGCTATCCTTAAAACGCTCTACCGTCCTGACCATCTTGGGGCCCAGGTTGGGGATGCGGCGCAGAAACTCTTCGATCTCACCCTTGCTCTTGTAGTAGAGTGGCTCGGTGCGCAGCCTGCTCAGGTAGCCAGACAGGGCTCCCACATTGGAGTCGATGGACATTTCGTTGTCGTTCAGAACGACGATCAGGCGGGTTCCCACATGTCCCGCATGGTTCATGGCCTCGAAGGACATACCCCCGGTCAGGGCGCCGTCTCCGATCACCGCCACCACCGCATGTTTTTCCTTACTCAGGTCCCTGGCCAGCGCCAGCCCAAGAGCGGCGGAGATCGACGTGCTGCTGTGGCCTGTTTCGAAGCAGTCGTGTACGCTCTCCCTGGTCTTGGGAAAACCACTTAAGCCACCGTATTGCCTGATGGTGGCAAATTGCTCCCGGCGGCCGGTAAGGATCTTGTGGACGTAGCTCTGGTGGCCAACGTCCCAGACGATCTTGTCTTCAGGGGTATGAAAGACTAGGTGCAGGGCGATGGTCAACTCTACCACGCCCAGATTCGGGGCCAGGTGCCCACCGGTATGCGATACGGTCTCTACCAGCATCTCCCTGATCTCCCGGGCCAGGGTCTCCAGCTCGACAGGGGAAAGTCCACGCAGATCCGCTGGCTGCTCGATTTTATCGATGATCCTTGTACTCACCTTTTCGACCTTCTCGAGCTTGCCGGAGCAAACAATTCGTAACCGGTCACACGCTCCACCCAAGCCACTACTTGTCCCAACCGGAACATAATCTCATCAGCCTCCTGCATGGCGATCCCTTTTCCAAGCGCCTTGCCGCCCACAGTTACAGCTGCCACCAGGGCGGTCATCACAATCGTATACCAATTGGAGACCAGTTGGTGTTGTGTGATCAGCCGGAAAACAATTATGGCGCCCATGGCCCCGGCTAGAGTGCTGGAGATATCCCCCATCACGTCGCTGCAGAAAACGGCCACCTGGTCGGCATTCTTGACCAGTCTGACCGCCTGGCGTGCCCCTAAAACTCTATTCGCGGCCTTTGCATTCAACGGAGTGGCATCCGCCGCAGCAGCCGCGAAACCGATCATATCGGCGATTACCCCCAGCAGGATGACGACCAGCAACATTACGAACATGAATAAAACCACGAGTACCTGCCGCAGGAAAACATCGGCCATATAAGTCAAAAGTAAGCTGAGAAAAAAGGTAAGTAGGGCGTTGCCCAATCCTCTGCGCAGCCACTTGTTTCGCTCTGGCATAATTACGAGTCACCCATAGCGGTTCTCATCTATCCAAATTTGTAATCATTATTAGAGTGGAAGCGGGTGGGCACCTGACAGGTAAATATTGTGGCTTAGGTCTAGCAGGTTTTCCCAACAGAGCGCCCAAAACGTCGCCGTTTTGGTGGTTCCCCATTAAGCGCTGTTCTGCTCTCGTCACCGAAAGCAGGGCCAGATTACCACTTAGTCCACACTTTAATCCCGGTCAGGTTCTGGGTCAGCAGGCAGTCTAGGAGTTTTCCTCGGCGTTATAACCGATTTCTAGCCTCTTTTGCAGAGCAGGTTTCGGAGGTCCGCTGCCAGCCTTTGCAAGCCAGCAGTTTTTTGACCGCCATCCACCAACCCCACTCAAGGCAGGCTACACTGCACACAGCACTAACTGGTACCGCATGCAGGTCAAACCCTAGCCGTAGTCTCTCCCACGTACTAGGACCTCCGCGAAGGAAGGGTCAACGCCCACATGCCATTGTAGATCGCCCTTCCTCCTTAACTCCCAGCACAAGCCCCCGACTGGGCGTCGAAAGCCAGCACCAGGAACTTCATCGATGTGCCGGCGACGGATTTTTAGGCCCGCCTTTGAAACCAGCTACCCCGACTAGAATACTGCGCCACCCGTTCCCCTCCAACTTTTTGCCGGACGAAACCGGCTTTATTACTGTTTCATTATAACATAATGGCCAAATACAAACAAATATGCGTTTTTATCAGGATTGACGGTTTAACAGGTGCTGGGTGGCACCAATCATAAAGGCGGCTCCGGCTCCTAGCCGGTCAATGCTTTGCAGGGCCATGTTCATCTGTACAGCAGCCAGCCGGCGCGCCTGTTCCAGTCCGTAAAGGGCGGGGTAGGTCGCTTTCTGGTTGACTAGGTCACTGTTGAGGGGTTTGCCGAGCAAGGCCTCGTCTCCCGTTAGATCCAGGATATCGTCGGTGATCTGGAACGCCAGGCCGAAACTCAGGCCGAACTCCGTCAGGGCCTGCAGGTCTTGTTGCTCAGCCCCTGCCAGGATGGCGCCAGTCCTGAGGGCAGCGGCAAACAGGGCAGCGGTTTTGTGGAGGTGGATGTATTCTAACTGCTGGCGATCGATCGCCCGGCCCTCGGATTCCAGGTCGACCACCTGTCCTCCGATCAGTCCGTCGGTGCCTGCTGCACTTGCCACTTCGCCGATCACCTTGGCGACCGCTCCGGCATCAAAACCAGCCAGCTGCAGACTGCATAGGGTGGCAAAAGCCAGGGTCAGCAGGGCATCACCCGCCAGGATAGCCATCGCCTCGCCATACACCCGGTGGCAGGTCGGCTTGCCCCGGCGCAGGTCGTCGTTGTCCATGGCCGGCAGGTCATCGTGGACCAGGGAATAGGTATGGATCATCTCCAGAGCCGCCGCGGCAGGCAACAGCGGCGGCTGGGGCCGCCCCAGGGCTTCGGCGGCAGCCAGCACGAGAGCCCCGCGTAGCCGCTTGCCACCGGCGAAGATACTGTAGCGCATGGCCTGATGGATGGAGGCTGGATAGCTCTCAGCGTCGGGCAGGCAACGATCCAGGGCCTCGTTGATCATGGCAGCCTTGGCGCTTAGCTCTTGCTCCCAGCTCATTTCGTCCGGCCACCTGGCTCGGGGCCTCCCAGCCAAGCGGGAGCCGAAGCGTAGTATTCTGACAGCAGCACCTCTATCTGTTCCTCAAAAACATTCAGGTCTTGGACACAGATGCTCAGGTTGCTGATGCCGTCCTTGAATGCCTCCAGGGCTGCCGCCAGGGTCAGGTCTCCCTTTTCCAGTTCGGCAACCACCGCCTCTAGGCGGGCGAGGGCCTCCTCAAAGGTTATGGTCGGTGGCTGGGGCTGTTCGCTTGCTTGATCCATAACGTTTCCTCCTAAACCAGTGAGCATGGGGACGGTTCTCGCGCTCACGAGTGAGCGCGAGAACCGTCCCCATGCTCAGTTGATTGAACCTGGCAGCGCAAGCTTCCCTCACCGAGGATCACTTCCAGGGGATCCCCCTTCTTGACGAGGCGGCTACTGTGGATCAACCTGCCACTGACCGGGTCTCGGCAGATGCTGTAGCCGCGCCTCAATATCGCCAGGGGGCTCAGGCTATCCAGCTTCTCTGCCAGCACCTGCTTCCGGTGGACAGCCTGATCGTGCAGCATCTGCATTTTATTAGTCATTTTCAGGTGCAATAGCCTTAACTCCTGCTTATGCTGGGACAGCAACTGCTTAGGGAAACGCCCCAGGTCGTGCTCAACAATCTCCAGCAACTGCCGCTGTTTTTGTCTTAATATCCCCTGAACTGCCGATAGGAACAGGCGGTCCTGCAACTGCCGCAGCCTGTGCTCGAGTTCCAGGTGCGAGGGCGCCACCAATTCAGCGGCTGCAGAAGGAGTGGCAGCCCTGATGTCGGCGACCAGATCGGCAATGGAATAGTCGGTCTCGTGGCCAACGGCGCTCACCACCGGATGATGTAATTGGAAAATCGCCCGGGCCACCTCCACCGTGTTGAATGCCCACAACTCCTCCAGGGAGCCCCCGCCCCGGCCGACGATGATCACGTCGATGTCGGGCCGCTGATCCAGGGCGCCGAGGGCAGCGCAGATCTCCCGCGGGGCCTGTTCGCCCTGTACTGCGGCGGGGGCCAACACGATGGCCATACCAGGAAAGCGGCGGCGCATGACGGTTACCAGGTCATGCCACGCCGCTCCGTTCTGTGAAGTGACCACGCCAACTTTACGCGGGTAACGGGGGAGCGGTTTCTTATGCTCCTGCTCAAACAGGCCCTCGGCCTGCAACTGCTCCTTGAGCCGGCAATAAGCCACGTAGAGGGCTCCCATGCCGTCTGGAGCCAGTTCTTCAGCGTACAACTGGTACTGCCCATCCCGCTCGTAGATGCCGATATGGCCCCGCACGATCACGCCCATACCATTGGACGGCAGAAAATTCAACTGGCTGCAGCGGGAGCGGAACATGATGCAGCGCATACTGCTGGCAGCATCTTTCAAGGTGAAGTAGAGGTGGCCGGAGGTATGATGCTTGCAGTTGGAGATCTCGCCGCGGATCCAGATGTTGTTCAACAGCGCATCCGCCTCCAGCAGATCCCGCAGGTAACCGGTCGCCTCCCCCACGCTGTAAATCCGACGAATCACCACCGCTACGCCTCAGCTTTATCCTTGGCGGCAATAAGCAAATTGTAGATGAGCATGATGATCCGGACCGGGCCCAATCCACCCGGTACTGGGGTGATCGCTCCGGCTACCTCCACGGCGCTATCGTAGTCCACATCTCCGACCGACTTGCCGTCCACCCAGTTGGAACCAGTATCGATGACGATAGCTCCTGGCTTCAGCATGTCGCCGGTGATCGCCCGCGGCCTGGCGACCTCGGTGACCACGATGTCGGCCTGCCTGGTGTAGGGGGCAAAATCTTCAGCAGGGTTGACCAGGGTCACGATGGCGCCCTTCTCGAAGAGCATCAAGGTAATCGGCTTGCCGACCTCGATGCCGAAGCCGACGACCACCGCGTGCTTGCCCTTGAAATCGATCCCCTGCTTTTCCAGGATCTTGATGCAGGCATTGGCGGTAACTCCCCAGTAGCACTTGTTGCCGATCAGCAGATTGCCGAGATTGACCGGGTGCAGGGCATCGATATCCTTCACCGGCAGGATGGCGTCCAGGACCTGGTTCTCATACTGGTGCAGGTGGTGTGGCAGGGGAAGCTGCACCAGGATCCCGTGCACGCTGTCGTCCCGGTTCAGCTTATCGATCAGGGCCAGCAACTGCTCGATGGCGGTATCCTCGGGAAGGTGGTGGGTCTCCGCAAAAGCGCCCACGCTCTCACAGGCCTTGGCCTTGGTGCGGACATACAGGGCGGAGTCCTGGGCGTCTCCGACCAGGATCAGGGACATGCTGGGGGTGATCCCCTTCTGCTTGAGATCCGCGGTCTCCTGGGTCAACTGCTGCCTGATCTCCTCGGCGATCTCTTTTCCCACAATACGTACTGCTGCCACTCGGATAACCCTCCTCATATTTTTGCTTGATAAGGAAAGGAGAACTGGAGCCCATGCAGCATCCAGTTCTCCGATGTAGACGACTACCGATCTATTCCTTTTTCTCGAGCTGCCACTTAGCTGCTTCCACCGTGTTCTTCATCAGAATAGCGGTGGTGGCAGTGCCGGCGCCGCCCGGTACCGGGGTGATCCAGGCTGCCTTCTCAGCAGCGATCTCGGTCTCCACATCACCGACGATCTTCCCGTCCTTGGTAGCGTTGATGCCGACATCGACGACGATGGCGCCTTCTTTGATCCAATCACCCTTGATCAGGTGAGGCACGCCCACGGCCACAACCAGGATCTCCGCCCTTCTGACGTGAGACTCGGACAGGCCGCGCTGGCCGGTGGCGATATGACTGATGGTAACCGTGCCGAAGGCATTCAGGAACAGCAGCCCTGCCGGCTTGCCCACGATGTCGCTGTGGCCGACAATCACTACCTCCTTGCCGTAGATGTCCACTCCGGTGGATTTTACCAGCTCGAAGGCGCCCAGGGCGGTGCAGGGAACCAGGCGGGGCTTGCCGAAGGTGACCAGGCCCATGTTGGTCGGGGTCATGCCCTCGACGTCTTTCTCGTAGGCGATGCTCCACTGGCAGACCTTGGCGTCGATCTGAGCCGGCAGCGGCGTCTGCAGAATGATGCCGGTGACGTTCGGGTCGGCGTTAAGGCCAGCTAGGTGTTTCAGCAGCTGATCCTGGGTCAGGTCCGCAGGCAGTTCCTGAAGTTCATACTTGATGCCGACGGCATCAGCAACCTTGCGCTGGGCGTTGGTGTATACACGCGAGGCATCGTTCTGCCCCACTTGAACGGCGACCAGGCTCGGTGAGACTCCTTTAGCCTTTAAGGCTTCAACTTCAGCAGATACTTCAGCCTTAATTTTTTCCGCCAGCGGTTTTCCTAACAATAATTGTGCAGCCATTGCTTTTCCTCCCTAGATATATTTTCTTTAAGCTCAGTAAACACAAAAAGACCTGCCCACACCTCCTCCATCAGCACGAACTTCCCCATTCACCTTAGAAGCTCCGGAAATCATCATCCAAACAAAGCCGGCAGCTTCATGAAAAGACCGACTGTTATTAGAATAACCTGAAAGTATATCAGCTATTGACATGATCTATTCGTAAATAGAGCTCAAATTCCTGCCTGAACGCCAAAAACTTTCGTATTTTCATAAAACACCATCGGCAATAATTTGTGCAGTCAAAGAAGACAAAAAAACTGGCTGTGATCAGCCAGATTCTACAGTGACTTCCTTAGCAATGCGGCCAAGAATTCCGTTGATGAAACGTGGGGCATCTTGGTGACTGAAAGTTTTAGCCAGTTCGAGGGCCTCGTCGATGGCCACGTTGACCGGTGTGGCGGGGTAATACAGCATCTCAAACAGGCTCATCCTCAAGATGTTGCGATCCACGTTGGCCATTCTGGGCAGATCCCAGTCGGTGGCGTAGTGGATCAGGTAATCGTCGATCTGCTGTTGGTGCTTCAGGGTTCCCTCTACCAGGGTACGGGAATAATCTGCCGTTTCACCGGTGACCTGGCGCTCTTTCAGCATATAGGCCAGGGCTCCTTCCGGCTGGGCCTTGCCCACATCGATCTGGAACAGAACCTGCAAAGCTAACTCACGGGCCCGCCGCCTACCCAAAAATAACCCTCCCTGGTCCCACTGCTTCAGGTCTCAGCGTTCCCCAAACAGACGCCTCCATAAAGCGTCCAGGCCGCTCCCGTCATCAAAACCCTTGCCGACAAAATAACCGATCAGGATGCAGATAATGATAAAGACCGTCTTCCAGAAACCGAAGATAATGATCAGTAAACCCGCCAGCAGACCGAGGATGATACCGATCACTTTTCCCCGGTGGCTATCCATCAAATCCAGAAAGACCTCATAAAAAGACCGGCCACCCCACATGTAAATCTCCTTCTTTCTGGCGTCAACCCGCTACTCAGCCCTGGCACGGGATTCAAAGGAGACGCTGGTAACCAACACCTGCACCTGCAGCACGTGAATACCCGCCTTTTCTTCCAGGTAGTTCTTAACCGCTTCTTGAACCTCCTGGGAAATCACTGGGATGTTGGCATCCGGACTGACATTCAGGTGCAGGACTACAACCACGCCGTCTTTTACGTGATGCAGCACCGGCCTGATCTCCCGGATCTCCCGCACCTGGCGGGAAGCCCTGCGAATCAGGTCTTCCAGGGCCGGCACGGAGATATCCACCCGCCCCAGGCTGGTATCCTGAATCATCAGTTCACGGTACTGACCTGCACCCCGGCTGGCAACCACAATCAGGTATAGAGCCAGCAAGATCACCAGGCCGCTGACGATACCGATGATCCAGCGATTATCCGAGATGGACAGGATCGATTGCAGATAGTCCTGGGGAATAACCCATCCCAGGGCCAGTGCCAACACGATGCCCGCAAAAATGATCGTTAAAATGGCAAATATCGTTGACAGAAAACGGTGGGCTGGCTGCATCAGTACGAGCCTCTCCTTCCTTAGCGTAAAACTATCTGACTCGCTGCTGCTCCTCCTGCCCCTCGGCAAAGGAGACGCCCTGTACATGAACGTTGACCTCAATAACCGCCAGGCCAGTCATACTCTCGATCGCCTGCTTGACATTCTCCTGGACGCGCAACGCCACATCCGGGATACGCACGCCAAAGTCCACGATGATAAAAAGGTCTACCGCGGCCTCGCGCTCTCCGACCTCCACCTTGACACCCCTGGCCAGGTTGCGCCGGCCCAACATTTCGGCGATGCCTCCGGCCACACCACCACTCATACCGGTAATCCCGTCGATCTCCGTAGCTGCCAGTCCGGCAATAACCGCCACCACATCGTTGGCAATGCGAATTGCCCCCAGAGAGGTACGGCTTGTCTCCTCGATCATATTGCCTTCAACCATGCTGCGCCACCCCCCGATCTGTTCGGTATACAAATTATTTCCACTACCAGCATCATTATACCAGACAAAAATGGAATTGCAAGGCAGATCACCGGTCTGACAGGCGCTGTTGTATAAAATTGGTATAGGTCTCGCCGCGCTGAAAATATTCATCGCTCATGATGCGCTGTAGGAAGGGAATGGTAGTGACCACCCCGGTGATCCGGAATTCGCCCAGGGCACGCTGCATGCGCCTGATCGCCTCCTGGCGGTCGTTTCCCCAGGTGATCAGCTTGGCGATCAACGAATCGTAATAGTGAGGAATGTTGTAGCCGACATAGATGCCGCTGTCAACCCGTACCCCGAATCCGCCCGGGGGCAGATAATCGGTCACCCGGCTCGGGCAGGGACGGAAGTCGTGGGCCGGGTCCTCGGCATTGATGCGGCATTCGATTGCCGCTCCCCGCAGCCCGATTCCCTCCTGGCGGTAGGGCAGCGGAGCCCCTGCAGCCACTTCGATCATGGCTGCCACCAGGTCAATTCCGGTCACCCACTCGGTGACCGGATGCTCCACCTGGATCCTGGTGTTCATTTCAATGAAGTAGTAGTGGCCAGACTTGTCCAACATAAATTCCACGGTCCCGGCACCAGCATAATGCACAGACTGGGCAGCCCGAACTGCAGTCTCACCCATATGCTGCCGGAGTTTTTCGGTCAGCACCGGGCAGGGAGTCTCCTCAACCAGTTTCTGGTGCCTCCGCTGAATAGAACAGTCTCTTTCCCCCAGGTAGACCGCCTGGCCGTGTTGATCCGCCAGCACCTGAATCTCCACGTGCCGGGGCTCCTCCAGATACTTCTCCAGGTAGATGCCGCCATCACCGAAGGCGGCCGCGGCTTCGGTGCGGGCGGCAACCACGGCCTTCTCCAACTCGGCCTGGCCGTTGGCGATCCGCATCCCCCGGCCCCCACCGCCGGCTGAGGCCTTGACGATCACCGGATAACCGATGTCGCCGGCAATGTCAGCGATCTTGCTATCCTTGGTCAGCAGTCCCGGAGATCCCGGCACCACGGGCACGCCGGCAGCAGCCATCAGCTCCCGGGCACTGGCTTTGGCCCCCATCGACTCGATAGCAGAGGCAGGAGGGCCGATGAACCTGATCCCTGAAGTCTCGCAGATTTCAGCAAAATAGGGGTTCTCTGCCAGAAAACCATAACCCGGGTGGATCGCCTCAGCCCCCCTGCTGACCGCAGCACTGATGATGTTGGGGATGTTCAGATAACTGCGGGACGGTTGCGGCGCACCGATGCACACCGCCTCATCCGCCATCTGCACATGGAGAGCATCACGGTCCGCCTCCGAATAGACGGCGACGGTCCGGATATTCATCTCCCGGCAGCTACGAATAATCCGCACGGCAATCTCGCCGCGGTTGGCTACAAGGATTTTTTTGAACACTGATCAACCTCCTAAGAAATGAATACCGCATGCTGGTCAGACATGCGGCCGGAATGAACTCCGTTGACGGCATAACTAGGCCTCTGGCGCGATCAGGAACAGGACTTGCCCGTACTCCACCGGTTGGCCGTTCTCCACCAGGATCTTGACAATCTCACCCCGGCCCTCAGCCTCGATCTCGTTCATCAGCTTCATGGCTTCGATAATACAGAGGGCCTGTCCTTCCTTCACCCTGCTGCCCACCTCGACAAAAGGTGGGGCATCAGGGGCCGGCGCCTGGTAGAAGGTGCCCACCATGGGCGCCACCACCTCCACGAGGTTGGCCGTGTTTCCGGCCGTGGCAACATCCAAGCGATCGGAGACTGCCAGACCGGTCTCACCGGCATCAGTTTCCACCGTACCAGGCTTGGACTTGCCTGCGGTTTTAAACGGAGATTCCTCTCCGGCGGCGCCCTTCTTGATCTTCACCTTCATCTCGGCTGTCTCTATCTGCAGTTCGTTGACTTCGCTCTCGCTGATCAGCCTGATGAACTCTTTCACGTCTTCGAGGTTCATCTCTCCGTCCTCCCTGGATGCCTTAGAGGGATGGACTTTTGGCATCCTTATCGCTACGGCGCCGACTGTCGCCTGTTTAGTGGCCGGCTTTGGCAGCAGTTTCGGCGGCTTTTCCTCTTCCTGCAAGCCTTCTAGCAGTGCCTGCCCCTCGCCATCCCGCGCCTTCTTCCGATGCTCGAAGAACTTTCTGGCCGTCGGCGGGAACATAGCATAGGTGATATAATCCTCTTCAGATTCCGCCAGATCGCCGATCTCCTCTTTCGTTCTGTCAAACCTGTTCTCCAACAGGTCGGCCGGCCGGCAGGTGATCGGAACCTCGTCTCCGATGATCAGGCGCTGAATGGCCTGATCGATCGGGGCGGGCGGCTGTCCGTAATAACCCCGGACATAGGCCTTGACCTCCTGGGGCACTATCTTATAACGCTCGCCTAGCAACACGTTCCATACAGACTGGCCTCCCACCACCTGGCTGGTCGGTGTGACCAGCGGGGGATAGCCAAGTTCGGCGCGCACCCGGGGGACCTCCTCTAGAACATCCTGCATCCGGTGCAGGGCTTTTTGCTCCTCTAGTTGGCTAACCAGGTTGGTGATCATCCCCCCCGGCACCTGGTGGTCGAAAACCTGCATGGCGCTGAGCCGGGTGACGCCGCGCTCATAGCCGCGCCGGCGCCGGACATCCTCCCAGTAGTTGGCGATCTCGAACAGATGGTGCAGATCCAGGCCGGTATCGTGCTCGGTGCCCTGCAACGCCCGGACCAGGGTCTCCACCGGAGGCTGGGATGAGCCGAAGGCCAGGGGCCCGGAACAGGCATCAAAGATATCCACCCCCGCCTCCACCGCCTTCAGGCAGGCGCCGATAGCCATGCCGCCGATGTAGTGGGTGTGCAGATGGATAGGCACATCGAGTTTTTCCTTGAACAGTGATACCAGCTCATACGAAACATAGGGAGAGATCATCCCGGCCATGTCCTTGATGCATATGGAATCCGCCCCCAGGTCCTGCAGCCTCAGGGCGTTCTCCAGGTAGCGTTCATTGGTGTGCACCGGGCTCAGGGTATAGACCACGCTGGCCTGAGCGTGCATTCCCGTCTTCTTGACCGCTTTCATCGGCATTTCCAGGTTGCGGGTGTCGTTCAAGGCATCGAAGATCCTGAAGACATCGATACCACACTCGGCTGATTTATCCACAAAAGCATGGACAACGTCATCGGCGTAGTTGGTGTAGCCGACCACATTCTGGCCACGGAGCAACATCTGCAGGGGCGTGTTCTTGACGTGGGACTTGATTACCCTGATCCGCTCCCAGGGGTCCTCATTCAGGTAGCGGATACAGACATCGAAGGTGGCCCCGCCCCACATCTCCAGGGACCAGTAACCCACCTTGTCAAGCTCTTCCAGAATTGGTACCATATCCTCGGTGCGCATCCGCGTGGCCCATAGGCTCTGGTGCGCATCACGCAGCGTCGTATCGGTGATTCTTGGCCTCACTACCGGCTCCTCCTCGCATCACCAGGAAACCGTGCCCTCGGCACAAGTTATTGTCAATTGTATCCTAGAACAGCGGACTTTGCAACCAGCAGTATCCAAGTATACAGTATCCTACAATCAGGGCTTGGGGATGACAAAAACGTTGGCGGCAACAAGGTCGGTCGCCTTGACTACCAGCGTCTTGATCTGTTCCATGGCGGCAGGGGTCACCGATGGCGTCTGGACTACGACTGTGGCCGAACCGGGCAGGATCATCACCGCGGCATCCTGGTAACCCCTGGCCATCACCAGTTTCTCCAGTTCGGTCTCCCTGGACATGTTTTCGGCCAGTTGCATCAGCGACCGCTGGGCGCTGTCCCGGACCTCCTTGCTGGATTCGGACTGGCTGGCAATCTCCTTGAGGGTCTCCATCTGCTGGCTGCGTATCCGGTCGCGGGCCAGGCGGCAATCCACGAAGAACGCCTGTCCGGTCACATCCGGCAAGACCGGCGATGTCGGCAACAGATTAGGCTGCTGCTCCTCTTTTGCCGGCCGGTCGCTCGTCGGTGCAGCTGTAGCCGTTTTTCTGGGGGTAGAGTTGAAGTTGGCGATCAGGGAATACCCGGCCAGCAGTATGAAGAGAAGGAATAGCAAGCTAAACAGGGCCGACCTCTTGTTGACATACATCACTCTCATGTTCATCGCCTTCCTTTCGGCAACACCATCACCCGGTATGAGGGAACGTCCAGCACTGTCTGGACCGCCTGAATAAGCCGCTCGCGCAGGTCCGGGTTGCTGGCCCCCTCGGCCAGCACCAACACCCCGGCGATCTCCGGATGCTTATCCTTGACCACCACCGGTTCATCCTTGCCGCCGTTCGCTGTCTGCAACAGCACCAGGTTGTCGGTCTCGTTAACCTCATTGGTGGTCCGGTTGCCGCCGTTCTGGTCCTTCTCCTGGATCGTCTGGTCCTGCTTGATGACGTTCTGCGCATAGACGTGCTCCGCACCGGCCTTGAGGGTTATCGTCACCTGGACACTCCCCGCCCCGTCCACCGCGCTGAGGATCCCCGCCAGCCGGCCCTCAAGTTCCTGCTCCACGGGAGTCAGGTCATCACTGGCCACCGGCTGGCTTTTCACGCTGGCCACCGGTTCGCTGGCCGTGGGGCTGCTGCGCTGACCAAACCAGGGTCCCGAAATAACCAGCAGTAGCAAGCCTATCCCGAACACCAACAGCAATTGCCACATCCGCGGCCCCCTTAAAAAATGGTACCGCTTCGTCAGATCGCTCCAGATATCCTCCAATTTTTCAGTCATGCCACACACCTACCTCTGATTAACAAAATTAACCGTAACCTGCTCTTTCGGCAATCCAAATAGGCTGGACACGGTCTCCTGCACCTGGGCGGCGATCCCCTGCTGATCAACCACAGGAGTCGATATAGTCGGGGAGCCCTGCCCGATCCGTACCGGCTCTACCGGGCGGGCCACTTGCTGTTCTCCGGTTTGCAGCGATACGGCCACCTTCTGAACAGTGCCCAGCGATTGCAGGGGCGATTCGGGAGTCAGCACCACGTCAGCCTTGGCCGACTTGACTCCCGGGACGAGCCGGCACATGACCTCGATCTGGTCTTCCAGGCGCTGGACATAGGCAGATTGTTCCTGCGCCGCGGTCACCTGCTGCAAGCCCTGCCCCTGCTCCAGGATCTTGGACAGGCCGGCGCCGTCCCCGGTAGTGGCGGGCAGGGCAAAGTGCAGGGGGGAGGGCTGCTTGAACAGGGTCACGATCGGCCCCAGCACGGCCAGCATGACAAATAGGCCGATGATCACCTGGACGAAGCGGCGCGTTCCCTGCAGCGGCAGCAGCATCTCCAGGAAGGCCGCCAGCATCACCAGAAATACCAGGTTTCGCACCAGCAGGCGAATGGTTTCCACTCCAACTCACCCTCTCCAGATCAGCGCAGCATGGCGGTGACATTGCCCAACCCTACCACAATGGTGATGGTTACAAAAAACATCAGCCCTACGGCCAGCACTGCAGCAAACACGATGAACAGATAGTTCCCCAGCAGGTGCAGGGCATCGCCGAGCCCCTGGGCGCCCAAGGGCTGCATCAGGGCCGCCGCCAGCCTGTAAACGATTACTGCCGACAGGATCTTCATCACCGGCAGGGCGCACAGGAAAACCAGGGTCACCGCCCCGATGATGCCGATGGCGTTTTTCATGAACAGAGAGCAGCCCACCACCACGTCCACGGCGTCGGTCAGAATCTTGCCGATCACCGGCACAAATACTGCGGTGGCGAACCTGGCGGTGCGAATGCCGACCCCGTCGGTGATCGCCCCGGCAGCCCCCTGCACCGACAGCAGACCTAAAAATACGGTGATAAACAGGCTGAGCAGGATGATGCTGCCGTCCCGGAAAAGCCCCGCTAGCCGCGATACCTGAAGGCGCTCGGAGAGCTGGTTGACAATACCCAGGATAGCGGCGCAGAAGATCAGGGGGAAGACCACATTGCTGGTCAGGGTGCCCAGTACCTCCAGCGCCATGACGATCGCTGGCTGCATCAGGGAAACGGTGGTGAGACTGCCCATGGCGGCCATCAGGGTGAGGATCACCGGCAGCAGCGACTGCATCAGCCCGACCATATTGCCGATGGCGTCCCGCCCGGTGTTCACGGCCAGGGTGAAGGAACTCAGGGCCACGGTGAGCAGGGCCAATATCCCCACGCCATGGGCCAGCCGGGCGACGGTGTTCTCCTCAAAGGCGCTGGTCAGGTGCTCCAGCAGGGCCAGCAGCACCCCCAGCACCAGTAGTTTGCCAAGCAGGGCGCAGTGAGTCAGGACGTCCTGGAAAAAGACCTTGCCCAGCACCTGGAGCAGGCTGAAGATATTCAGCTTCAATTGGCCGCTCCGGATCGATTCCAGGGCCTTGACCAGGCTGAAGTCTGACAGTTGGGCCTGGAGGTCCTGGTCCACCTGCCTGATGTATCCCTCCAGGTCCTTTAAATTCAATTGTTCAAACTGGGTGGCGATCAGATCGCCGGGGTTCGGCGCGGCCTGCGCATCCGGCGCCGCCTGAGTACCGGGCGCAGTCTGAGTGACAGGCGCAGTTGCCGGCTCTGATCCGGGCTGTTGCGCCGCCCGAGCATCCGCCGGCAGCAGCAGCCACATAAACACTATCACCATGAGCGCGGTGAGCGCGGGGACGGTTCTCGCGCTCACGCGTGAGCGCGAGAACCGTCCCCGCGCTTCAGAACCAAGTAAACGTCCCCGCCATTTTCCGAAACCTGGTGACTGTGCTTCCGTTTTTTCCTGGAAACAACTAGTGAAAACTTTCATACCGGCACCTCATACAACACTTCGTCACCGAAGCCAACACAGTAACGTAAACCATCGCCATGCATCCATCGTGACCGGTAGCAAACAGGAGCGAAACAAGAGAACCATCCTCGCGTTTTGCCGGCAGCTGAGCGCGAGAACCGTCCCCGCGCTCAGGGGAGCAGGCGGATGATGACTTCCAGGATGGCCGCAAAGATCGGGAGGGCCAGGATCATAATCAGGACCTTGCCCGCCAGTTCGATCTTATTGGCCACCATGCCCTCACCCGAATCCCGGCACACCTGGGCGCCAAACTCGGCAATGTAGGCAATCCCCAATATTTTTAACAGGGTGGCCAGGTAGAGCTCGTCCACCTGGGCGCGCCGGGTCACATCCTGGAACACGGTAATGATCGCCCCCAGCTTGTTCAGCACCATCAGGAAGACGATCACGCCAAAACCGAGAGCCAGCAGCATGGCCATCTCCGGGCGTTCCCGGCGCAGCAGCACCGCAAAAACCGCCACCACCAGGCCTAGCGCGACAACCTGCAGAATCTCCAAGGTTCTACACCCTTTACACCAGCCTCAGAACAGATGAAATACCGAACGCACCGTGGTAAACAACTGGTTGATCAGCTGCACAACCATGATCAGAACGACGACTACTCCGGCCAATGTCACCATCTGGGCTTGCTCCTCCTTGTTTGCCTGTTTCAGGATGATGTGGAGCACGGAGATCAGGATACCGAGTCCGGCAATTTTAAAGATCAGGTCAACATTCATCAGGCAGCCCCCTTCTCATCCTATAAAAACAACAACACCAGGCTGATGCCCACCAGAAATCCTCCATACTGCCAGATCCGTTCATTTTTCTGGCAGGCCGTCTCGGCTTTTTCCGATTCCTGGCGCAGGTGGAACACAGTCAGCTCGATATGCTTATGCTGCTCGTTCCGGTCTGAGGAACCCAGGGCCTCGCCAAAGCTTTTTAGAATAGCCAGGTCCTCCTGCCTCAGAGCTGTGCGCCGGAAGTTGCGGTCAAAGGCCAGGCTCCAGGCCTCCCTTGCGCTGTAGCCATCGCTGGTGCCGAGCAGGCCGCCGGCATCCCGAAATACCGGGCCGATGCAGCCTCCGGTTGCAGCCGCTACCTTGCGCAGGGCCGCCGGCAGAGGGGTAGCCCCGTACATGATCTCCGTGTCCAGCAGTTGCAGGGCTTCCTGCAGTGCTCGCAGCTGGCGTGTGCGCAGGGAATAGACGGCGCCAACCCGCAGGCCTGCGAGGCCTGCTGAGCAGATGATCAGCAAAGAACCGATCAGTTTAAGCATGGCCACCTCCCTCTCTTCCACAGCCCGGCAGCAACAGTCTCTGATGCTCGTCCCAGATCCCCTCGAGCGTCCCCGGGCCCTTGCGCCTGCTCAGAAAGATATAGCGTTGGAAGACCCGCTCGGCGACCAGGTCCCGGAGATAGGGCCGCCGCTCCAGTTCCTCGAAGCGACTGGCATGCACGGTGGCCAGCACGCTCACCCCCGTATAGACCATCTCCCAGATAGCATCTACATCCTGTTGGCGGCCGATCTCGTCGGTGGCGATCACGTGGGGAGACATGGAACGAAGCAGCATCAGCATCCCGATCGCCTTGGGACAGTGGTCGAGGATATCCACCCGGGGGCCCAGGTCATGCTGGGGTACGCCCTCATAGCTGGCGGCAATCTCTCCCCGCTCGTCCACCACGCCAATTGAATAACCAGGAACCCCCAACTCTGCCACACCGTAACTGAGCTGGCGTACCAGATCCCGCAGGATGGTGGTCTTCCCCGCCCGGGGCGGAGAGACGATCAGCGTATGATAGGGGCGCCCTTCCTGGCGGTTGATCAGGTAGGGCAGGAGGCGCCTGGCCGCTCCCGGCACCGCCCGGGCGATCCGGAAGCAGAGGCTGCCAATGTCACGCAGGGTTTTAAGGGAGCCCCCATCCAGTACGGCCTTGCCCGCCAACCCCACCCGGTGCCCACCCGGCAGTGTCAGAAAGCCCTGCCGGAACTCCTCTTCAAAGGCATAGACAGAACTCTGACTGATCAGTTGCACCGTTTTCCAGAGATCTTCCGCCGAGACCCGGTAGGCCGCCATGGGCAAGTCCGCCACATTGCCCCGCTGGTCAAGAAAGCAGTCCTGCCGGTCTGTCTTGATCGCCAGGGGGCGGCCCTGCCGCACCCGGATCTCTTCGAGGTTGCCGGCCAGCGAGGGGGACAACCGCTCCAGGATCTCTCTCAGCGATGGTGGCAGATAGACAAAGACCAGGCGCAGGTCGGCTACTGTATCCTGAGGCATCCGTATCCCCCCTGTCCTTATATAGATATGGCTCTATTACCAGCTTTATGAAATTATCAAGCCTTCCAGCTCGCCAGCTGGAAGGCTTGATAATCCTGATTGTGTTTTTTACTTGTCCAATAACCGGCTAGATGTCCTCGGTCTCCTCGCCTCTGGCCGGGTCTTTCTTGGCTTTCCCGGAGCCCTGGGGGGGCGGCATCGAACCGTCGTTGACAAACACCACCTGATTGCAGTTGGGGCAGGTGATCTCCACGATATCGGCGCCAGCGAGGAGATCTTCCTCAAAACAGATGATGTCGTGGCAGTTCTGGCATTCCACCTCTACATAGTTCAACTCTTCATCGGAGTCGCTGTCCGAGATCTCATCCTCATCCTCGCTCTCGATCTCGATCTCCACCTCCTGCCCGCCTCCGGCAGGTCCGGTCCCGGATTCCTCATCATCTTCCAACCCGTCCTCGTCTTCTTCCTCGTCCTCGTCGCCGTACAGGTCCTCATCGATGCTTTCCAGGTAATCCTCCAGGTCCTCCTGGGCGGCCTGGACCTCCTCCACCTTATCGATCAGGTCGGCGAGTATATCGATTATCTTCTTGAGGACGCGGGCCTCATCCTTTCCTTCCTCGAATTTCAGCCCTTCAGCCAATCCTTGCAGATAAGCAACTCTTTCACGCAAGTCATCCATAGCCTTACCTCCCTGACATGTTTACGACTTTAGCCTGCTATCTATTTACACTCGCTCCAGGTACTGTCCGGACCTGGTATCCACCCTGATTACCGTACCCGCTTCAATAAACAGGGGCACCTGGATGATCAGGCCGGTCTCCAGGGTGGCCGGCTTGGTGCCTCCGGTGGCGGTATCACCGCGGACTCCCGGGTCGGCCTCGACCACCTTGAGCTCCACGGTATTGGGCAGTTCCACCCCGATCAGGGCGCCGTTGTACGTGAGCAGGTAAATATTCATATTTTCCTTGAGGTACTTGACATTGTCCCCCAGCTGGTCGAGCCCGAGGCTATACTGTTCGTAGCTCTCGTTGTCCATAAAGAAGAAGGAGTCCCCGTCCCGGTACAGGTACTGCGTCTCCCTGTGGTCCATATGCGCCCGCGCCAGCTTCTCGCCAGCCCGGAAGGTCCGCTCCACCACACCGTTGGTGCGCAGGTTCTTCAGCTTGCAGCGCACAAAGGCCGAGCCCTTGCCCGGCTTGACATGCTGGAACTCCACCACCGAAAATATATCTCCATCCACCTCGATGGTCAAGCCGGTACGAAAATCGTTTGATGAGATCATGTTGTGGCCTGGCCAATTTTAAAGCAGCATGATCCGGGCCAGGTTTCCTCTCCTTTCGTTCCCATGTTCGCTAAATTACTAATCTGCCCAGGGATATCTATTTTAATCCAGCACCCGGCGACGAGAGCCGCCGAAGTGCCGTTGCCGATCAGATCACCATGAAATCTTTGGTCACCGGGGTCAGGATCTCGTAGCCGGTGGCTGTCACCAGCACGGTATCTTCGATGCGTACGCCCCCCCACCCGGGCAGGTAGATCCCCGGCTCCACCGAGGTCACCATGCCTGGTTTCAGGATCACCTCATGCCGCGGAGCGAGCCTGGGTGGCTCGTGAATATTCAGCCCAATGCCGTGGCCGAGGGCATGCGTGAAATAATCCCCATAGCCAGCCCTGGTGATCACCTGGCGCGCCGCCGCATCCACCTCGTTGGCAGCAACTCCCGGCCGGATCAATTCCAGGGCGCTGAGCTGCGCCTCCAGCACCACGTCGTAGACATGGCGCTGCTTGGCGTCGGACCGGCCCACGCACACCGTGCGGGTCAGGTCCGACATATAACCCTGGTAGGAGGCCCCGAAATCCATCACTACCAGTTGTCCAGCCATAAGCTGGCTGTCCGTGGCGCGCCCGTGGGGCATCGCTCCGCGCTCTCCGGCTGCCACGATGGTCTCGAAGGCAGGCATGCCGCCACCCCGGCTGCGCATAAAATACTCCAGGCGACTGGCGATATCCTGTTCGGTCTGCCCGGCGTGCATGTGCCCGAGCAGGTAGCAGTATGCCGCCCCGGTGATCACTCCTGCCTCCTGCAGCAGAGCGATCTCATCGGTATCTTTGATCAGCCGCAGTTTTTCCACTAGCCCCAGGACCGGCCGCAGCCTGATGCCGCTGAAATATTCCTGGAACTGCTCGAACTGCTGGTAGGTGACATCGTCTTTCTCAAACCCCAGCTCTTGCACACCGTGCTTCCGGCAGGCATCGGCCAGCGCCTCCGGCGAGGAGGTCTCTGAAAGCAACACCTGCCATCCCGGGGCCTCCAATTGCGCCTGGGTCCCGTAGCGGCCGTCCGTGAGCAGGGAGGCCTCGTCGGGTGTGATCAGGATAATGCCGAAGCTTCCGGTAAATCCGCTGATATATCTCCTGTTTTCCAGCTTGGTTACCAGCAGGGCCTTGAGCTCCCGCTCCGCCATGAATTTCCGGAGCAGCCTCAACCTCCTGGCCATGTTGTCTGGTCTACCTGCTGTCATGTCCTTGCCTTTCCGCCTTCAGCAACTGGCTGGCCGCAGCCAGGGCCAAGGAATAGCTCCGGCTCCCAAAACCGGCGATCTGGCCGCTGGCTACCGGGGCAATCACCGACTGGCGCCGCCAGGACTCCCGGGCATAGATATTGCTCATGTGCACCTCGATCACCGGCAGCCCCACCGCCTTCAGGGCATCCCGCAGGGCATAGCTATAATGGGTAAGGGCGCCGGGATTGATGATGATCAGGGCACAGCGCCGGGCAGCCTCATGGATCTTGTCGATCAGCTCGCCCTCGTGATTGGATTGAAAGCACTCCACCTCAAGGCCGCGCAGTTCCCCCTGCCGCCGCAGATCATCGTCGATATCCCCAAGGGATGCCGCCCCATAGATCTCCGGTTCCCGTACCCCGGTCAGGTTGAGATTGGGCCCGTGCAATACCATAATCCGTGGCACTTTGATACCTCCCCCGCACCTGATGGTTCCAGGCACCGGTCTATTCACCGCTGATGGTCAGCCTGGCCACCCGTACCGTGGGCGCCCCCTTGCCTACAAAGAAGCGCAGGTCCCTGCCGACCGCATCGATTCCTGCCAGCAGTTCCAGGATGTTGCCAGCTATTACCATACCCCGTACCGGTGTTGTAAATTCGCCATGTTCAATCCAAATTCCTGCCGCACCCACCGAAAAATCGCCTGAGATCGGGTTCACCGTGTGCATTCCCATGACGTCGGTCAGGTAGATGCCGCTGGTCGTCTGCTTGATAATCTCATCCTGGTCCAGGTCGCCCGGCGCCAGGTAGAAGTTGGTGCTGCCCAGTTCCGGAGGCGATTTGTAGGAGCCCCGGCTGGCGTTGCCGGTGGAGGCCAGGCCGTCCTTGGCTCCTGTATAGGAGTTCTGCAGAAAACCCTGCAGTTTGCCACCTTGGATCAGGACATTGCGCTGGCTGGGCACCCCCTCCCCGTCAAAGGGAGCGCTCATCAGTCCGCCCTGCAGAGTACCATCATCGATGATGGTGATGCCGTCAGCCGCCACTTGCTCGCCAATACGCCCAGCAAACAGGGAGCGGCCCTTCTGCACCGCTTCCGCCGTCAGGGCCGAGGCGAGTACTCCCAGGAAATTGGTGACCACGTAGGGGTCGAAAACGACCGCCGCCCGCCTGGTGCCCAACCGGCGCGAACCCAGCAGGCGGACCGCCTTGAGGGCCGCCTCACGTCCGATCGCCTCCGGATCCAACTCGGCGTAGCGGCGTGAATATTGGAGGCCGAAGCCGGATTGCTGCTCCCCGTTGGCGCCGGCCACCAGTGCGGCCACCCCGCCGCAGTAGCTGCCTTCGTCCGAGGCCGAGACACCCCGGGAATTGGCGATGCTCACCTGGTAATGGGACTCCTCGTAGGCAGCCTGCTCGGTAACCTGGATGCGGGGGTCGTAGGACCGGCCGCTCTGCTCGATCCGGCGCGCCAAGGCGATTTTATCCTCCAGGGGGATCTCCTTGAGGGCGGGATCTCCCAGATTGATGGCGGGGTATGCTGCAGGCGGCTCCGGTAGGTTGTTGAAGGAGTCGGGGCTGGCGACGCGGGCGTTGGCCAGGGCGGCGCCGACCGCCTCCTGGATGGCCGGCCAGGACCGGTCGGAGGAGTAGGCGAACCCCAGGCAGCCGTCCCGGAGGATGCGGATGCCCACCCCGGACTCCTGAGCCACTTTTAAATTTTCCACCTCGCCGTCCCGGACCTCGATGACGATCTCCTCGCTGCGGTCGAAATAGACCTCCGCCGCCTCGGCGCCGCTGCGCCCCGCCTCTTCCACGGCAGCATTGACCAGTGCCTGCCCGCTCATTCCGTCTGTGCTTCTAATCGTCCTCACCCTCTTCCTCGGCGCCGCTTCCATCCTCGATGATCCCGCCCACGGTCAGGGACGGTATCCTGATCGTCGGCTGGGCGTCGGAAACCGGCACCCCCTGCCCTTCCTTGCCGCAGACTCCCAGGGAGAAGCCAAAGTCGCTCCCCACCAGGTCGATCTGGTTCAATACGTCCGGCCCGTTGCCGGTTAGGGTAGCTCCCCGTACCGGCGCCGTCACCTCGCCGTCCTCGATCAGGTAGCCTTCGGGCACATCGAAAACGAAATCGCCGTTGGTGGTGTTCACCTGGCCGCCGCCCATGCGGCGCACCAGCAGCCCTGATTTGGTCTCCCTGATAATCTCTGCGGGTGAGGACTCGCCAGAGGCCAGGTAGGTAGTGGACATCCTGGGGATCGGGCGGTGCTGAAAAGATTGCCGGCGGCCGTTGCCGGTCGGTTCCGCCCCGTCCTTGACGGCGGTGATGTGGTCATACATGAAACCGCTCAGCACACCTTTGTCGATCAGCACCGTCTTTTGGGCCGGGTGGCCCTCGTCGTCAAACCGGAAGGACCCGAACCGGCCCGGCAGGGTGCCATCGTCCACCACCGTCACCAGCGGTGAGGCCACCTGCTCCCCCTTCTTCCCGGAGTATACCGACAGGTTCTTCTGGGCGAGGTCCGCCTCCAGCCCATGGCCACAGGCCTCGTGAATCATGGTGCCCCCGGCCTCGCCGGACAACACCACTGGCATGCGCCCCGCTGGCGCCCGCCGGGCATGCAGCATCAGCAGGGCGCGCCGGGCGGCCTGGCGGCCCAGTTCGGATGGCCGCTCCTCGTCGAATAACTCGCAACCCTTCGTCCCTCCGGCCGAGTCGTAACCGGTCTGAATCACTGCGCCCTCTGCCGCCACAGCGTTCACCGACATGCGGCAACGCACCCGCTCGTCTTCGACATAGGCGCCATCGGTGTTGGCGATGGTCACCTGCTGGCAGGTGTCGGCATAACCCACCGACACCTGCCGCAACAGTTTCTCGTCCTGGCTCCGGGCTGACTGCTCGGCCTCCCGGACCAGGGCCACCTTCTCCTCCACCAGCGTGTCGTCGGGGCGTCTGGCCACGGGCAACTGCACCGGCGATGACCGCCGCTCCAGCACCACTGCCGCAGTCTCGTCCGACTGGGCAGCCCGGGCGACCTGCTCGGCCAGTTTTAATAAGCTCTCCCCGTCCAGGGCGTTGGTATAGCCGTAGGCCGTATGATCACCGTGCACCGCCCTGATCCCAGCCCCCTGCTCCCGGCCGGAGATCACCCGCTCGATCTGCCGGTCCTCGCAGCCGATCCGAGTCGACTCCAGTTGTTCCATGAAGATCTCGGCAAAATCGCTGCCCCGCCGGGCAATTTTTAATATTTCCTCAAGATCAGTCCTATCGAGCACCTATTTACCCTCCATGCCGATTCCATCGATGTATTTATTTTCCATGATAACCCCACTCCCGCTTATTGTCTACCCGTCGCTCCACCGCTATGCAAGCCGGCAATAAAGAAAATAGCCCTTGCGGGCTTAATCTGTGACTAATAATATACTCCTTGATTTCCCGCAAATCCTCCAAGGCGGCCGGACTTACTCTTATCCTGGGCATACGTTAACCTCCCAGCCAAGCTTAGCCTAGGGGCTAGGTCATTATTCTTCAAATATCATGCTGATAACGCCTTTATTAATGGAGACAAATGAGGTGCGAGTTATCTCCTCTTGACTCTCTAAATCGTAGATAATCGCATTCGTGAGCGGTATGAAGCCTTCGGAACCGTTTAGCAGATCGGTGAGCCGCATTTTTGGAAAGCTATGGGCATCTGCCTTGATTATATTGCGATTGGTATAGATGGTAATATGCGTAGAAAGCTTCTTTTGCTTCAGTTCAGGATCTTGTTTGATCATCATCCCTGGTTGTTCGCTCATGTTTCTTTTCCCTCCTTTGCGATTTTGATCGCAGATTCGGCCTGTCCTGCTCAGTCAGTAGAAACACAACTTCTCCCTCGTCAATTCTTTGGCGATCTGGTCGTTCATCGTGAGTTGTCTCACCCTGTCCATGTACGACCTCTTCGACCCCCTGTCCCGGTCATCCAGTTGCTCTGTCGGCATCTACGATTGTTGAGACCTGCTTATACTCAATGATTCCGCCTGGCCGTCCGAAAGAACCGTTCCCACATGCACGTTTCATAGCAATACCCTGTTCATGTTCAGAATAAGGAACACTTCTTAATTTTGTGTAATTAAAATATTCTTAGTACCAGTTATATTCGTCCCATCCGTAGATGTCGCTTGAACTGTGACTGTTCCTGGATAATTATGGCCCGCTGTCAGCAAACCATTACTATTAATTGTACTGCCGGTTGAACTGGGATCTAAAAGTGTCCATGTAACATTTTGGTTGGCACTTGCTGGCAACACTGTGGCATACATCTGCAGTGTTCTAGTAGTACGCGTACCAGAATGTTTCAAGGACGTCGCATTGCCTGCGCTGGTTACAGTGACGCTTGCCACAGGCGCAATTGTGATAATAGTATAGCTCTGAGATCCGGTGAAGCCATGGCTGTCGGTGGCGGTGATGGTGAAGCTAAAAGTGCCTGTCGCTGTCGGGGCGCCGGAGATGATGCCGCCGCCGCTCATATTGAGGCCCGTCGGCAAGGATCCGCTGGTGACGCTGAAATTATAGGGTGACGTCCCGCCGGCGGCAGCGATAGTCTGTGAATAGGTGTTGTTTATAGTGCCATTCGGCAGCGAGGCCGGGTTGAAGGTAATGGCCGGAGCGTTCACGGCCAGGATGTAGTATTGGCTGCCGGTATAACCATAGCTATCGGTGGCGGTGACAGTGAGCGGGAATCCGCCTGTACCCGCAGGAGTCCCTGACAGGATTCCGTTGTTGAAAGTAATGCCCGCAGGCAATGCACCGCTTTCGCTGAAGGCGTATGGTGATGATCCACCGCCGGCGGTGATGGTCTGGGAGTAGGAAACGTATGCGGTGGCAGCCGGCAGGGTGCCCGGGCTGAGGGTGATGGGCGGAGCATTGATCATCAGGGTATAGTTCTGGCTGGCGGTGAGGCCAAGGCTGTCGGTGGCAGTGATAGTGAAGCTGGCGCTGCCCGCCACAGTCGCAGTGCCGGAGATGGCGCTACCACTCATGGTGAAGCCTGCAGGCAGGGAACCGCTGGTGATGCTGAGGCCATAGGGCGGCGTCCCGCCGGTGGCGGTGATGGTCTGAGAGTAAGGAACATCGGCGGTAGCAGGCGGCAATATGGGTGGATTTACTACCATAGGAACAATGTTGACGGTGGTTTGCCCGGATTTACCGGATCCGTCAGTGGCCGTCGCTTTAACTGTAACTATTCCCAGCGTATTGCCGGCTATCAGCAAACCCCCGTAGGGATCGATGGTAGCATTCGTCCCGCCGGAGTTGGTAACCGACCATAGCACGGTCTGAAAAGCGTTTTCAGGCTGGGCGCTGGCCTGCATCTGTAATGACCCGCCCACAAGGGCCGCCGTCGCATTGCCCAAGCCTGCCACAGTGATGCTCGTCGTCCGTGCGAACGGTATTGGAGGGATGGTTATCCTGTGCCAATTCAGGACGCCCCAGCCGGCAGATTGCGGCTCCAGATAATGCGGCGGTGTCTCATAATTCATGCGCGGGTCATACCAGTATTGTTTGCTATAACCGCTGCCATCAGTTTGCCCCACAGGGCCCCGGTACTGTTGAATTAGTGAGCCATATAGGTTGATGTTGCCATAATTATTACCCCAAAAATCTTCAACCATGAAGCTGTAATTGACAGACATCGCGGCGGCATGGATGTTGATATTATATGGAGCATATGAGGTGGTGTCATTAGAAAATGTTGGTGTTGTTTGGGCTAAGTTGCTGGGGTTATAATACGGCCAGCCATATTCCAGGACCATGATATAGTTATTGGCAACCAGGCCGAGCATGTCGTCACCGTTACTGACATTGGCATCGGCAAGACGGCTGGCGTTAGCGCTGAACGTGGTCCTGCCGTAGATCAGACCATATGAATTACTGCTGCTCCCGATATTTGTTAATAATGTACCGGTTGGAACTGACCCTGTGGGATCCACCGCCGTGATATAGATTCCGTTTGCGGCCGCAATCGTCAGGTGCCCCTGCAGTCCCTGCGGCTGGCCGGTATTATCATAGCTGGAGACAAAGACATTACCGCGCGTCAGGATGAATTTTTCATCTTTGTTATATTGAGACGATGAGACTGCACTTGTTTGATCGGTGTCCCCGACGTCCCCGCTGGCATTATCGACGTAGATAACCCCGTTGGAGGGAAAGGGAACGTTTCGTCTGACGATAAAAATATGATAAGTTGAAGTATGCGCCGGATTGCAGTCATAGTTTACATAATCAAATTGATTGCCGTGCAGGTAGATGCAGGTACGCCCCATCAGATATAGGCCGGCCTTTTTAGCATATGTCGCCATCTGAGAGTTGCTCTGGGGGAATGTCAGCGTCTGGACGCGCACGGGAGGGCCCGCATTATAACTGGGGGTACTTCCTGACTGAACGTTGGGCGAGCTGCCGGCATATTCCACCGTGCCATCAAAGATTGGACTGCCCTGGATATTGAGGGTGCCGTTGGTTGACAGCGGACCGTGCATCTCGTCGCCTGTGAACCACCAGACCAGGCCCCCGCCAGGGCTGGTTTCGTTATTGCTCTCGTATACGCTGTTAGTGAACAGGCGTTTTGACACCGTGGCCTGGAAGGTGTACTGGTTGCCCGGGTCGCTGGCCAGCCAGCCAGTGCAGGTCAGTGTGGCGATCGACGGCGAGGCGCCGCTGGCAGCCTGATTCTGCTCAGTCACGTAATAATAACCATTTCCATCTGGATAATAGCCAGAAAATGTGGCACTATTCTGCTTGAAGAAATCATAGTCATGGTTAAGGCCCCATAAATATTTGTTCAATCCGGTTTCTGCCACATATTCCGCAGTGTATTTATGGGCATTGGCATTGTTCATCCTAAGCCGGGCCATATACAGTGCCACAAAACCAAACGCCACAATCATGACGCATGCCATGATGATCATCACGACCGCCAGGGCCATGCCCCGTTGAGAAGAAGCAGGCTTCTCACGCATCATTGTGCCCCCACTCCCTGCAGGCTTAGATTTCCCTGTAAACTGAATATTGGATTGAAGACTATTGAGATATTGGGCCTGCCAGTATCTTTTAGTGTCAGCGTCGCCATGCTCAGGCCGGGATGATCGGGGTTTGTCGTGGTAATGGTAAAGATGGGAGGCGTGCTCCCCGCAGTGGTGACATTGTTCAATAACGTCGTCCACTGGGCAGGGGTAGAGGTGGTGAATACCCCAGAGGCATTGGGTTGAACAATACCCCGTTGCAAAGCGTAGTAATTTTGCAGCGCCAACTGCTGCAGCCTAAAATGCACCTGCACCGGCGCAGAATCAGAAGCTGCGATTATTTCGTAGAAAATGACCTCATATCCGGCATTCGCGCCTGTCGTGGTCACATTTATGGCCTTTGCGTAGGACGTATTTGATGCCAGCGAGTAATACTGCGCCTGTTTGATGTCAGTCTCCATTGTATTCATAGCAGTTTGGGCCTGGCGCTGCAGTTGTTCCGCTATCATCCCGTCGGCCCAGCTTCTATAGGCAAAGCCATATAAATGGCACACTGTATAGATGATCATGCTGAGGATCGCCATCGCTACCAGCATCTCGAGCAGGGTCATCCCCTGCTGGCATGCCCTCTCGGTGATCGCAGCCGTCCCATCACTGTTCATGCTTTTTCCCTTCATCTCGTCTCTCCAAATATAATGCTATGTGATCGCAAGCTAAAGCTGTGCCGTGTATATTGTCAGAGTGGTACTCGATTGCTTCGTGCCGTCTGCCTGCGAGCCACACTGCATCTCTAGACCATAGCTATTGATCCAGAAGGCGTCATTATAAATTGCCGTTGTGTAGAGGGCCTTCGATACCTGAATGCCGTAAGTGGTATAGATACTTCCCTCGCTGGCGCTTGCCGGTGGCAAAGAGTTTGGTGTGAGGGAGTAGGGAGTGGTCGCATTAAATACGACGCTGCCATTGCTGTCGGTAGTGCCCGTAGCCATCAGCTCTCCCTGAGCCGGCGCGGTATCCCATGCCCCGCTGTGGTATGTGTGCGTGTCAAGATATACATTCACTGTGGCACCGGAAATATTCGTTCCCGCGCTAACAACCTTCACCTGTGGAAGTGGCACCAGTTTCAGGGGAACCTGCTTATTTTCTCCCGGACCGCTGAATGTTCCGTCCCAATCAGGCAGGGGCAGCACCGGGGAAGAAATATTATAGCTATAATATCCGGGCGCGGCCACCTGAAGCCCGTACGAATCATGCCAACCGTCGCCTACTGGCCATAGATCGTCTCCAATGGTGTAAGCCGGCCCTGAACCGCCATAAGGCCCAGAAACAGTATACGTTTTAGAGGCCAGGCTGCCGGTATATCCGAAATCGGATGGCCAGGTCAGCGTTACTGTGCCGCTGAATCCACTGTCAACCTGACTATAGGTGGAAATTCCATTCGCCAGTTGCAGGTAATTAAAATTTATGGCAAGATGGCAGGGTGTTTCCACATGAATCTTCTTAATAGTCGTATTATCGGTGCTGGTTACCGTAACATTCATATTGCTGTTGGAGTCTCCCGGAAATTCAATCATTCCGGAGCCGCTGAGATTGACGCTTGGCGTGTAACTGCCGGCAGATAGCCCGGCAAAAATAACACCTCCGGTGTAAACGTCCGTCGGCATATCATAAGTGACCGGCCCGGCGAGATGAAGATTGATATTGCCGACCGGGATGGGGTTGAGATCTGGATTCGGATCTGTATTCCAGCCCTTATACGTATAAACAATAATATTGCTGCCGGGAAGGTCCTGTTCCTCGCCCTCCATCGAGGCCCTGCTGTAAAGCTTGATATCCTGGTATATCTGCAATCCGTTCTTTGCGGTCACTTCTACATAAATATCCTTGTAATCGGTTTGAATCACGTCGGTATCAGACCTTGAAGGGTCTCGCGCCCACCATACGGTAGTAGTAACATGATAAGTAATACAGCTATTTGGATATGTAACATCCTGGTCATGTAAAAAGTAAGTGCTGGAAGGGTTGCCACCAATTGTTCCAATCTGATTCCAGGGCATTGATCTAACTGCCTCAAGCCTACTTTGAGCCAGGTTTGTGGCCACCACCTTGGTAACATTTTTTATATTGCCGATCTGGATAAATGAATATAAAGGAACTAGCCCTATAATCATCATTGCCACTACTAGCATAGCGACGATCGCTTCGACCAGGGTGAAACCACTCTGTTTCTGCATATTATTCTGTTTGCGCATTATTTCGTCATGCAAAGCAGTCAATTCGCATAATTCTACCATATTTTTGCATTTTAGCTCCTTTGCATAACATATTATTGCTTATTAATTTAATAATAACTATTATTTAGCCAATATTTTAAACAAGTTGAAGAGAATTAGGGTTTATTATGTTTTGGTGATATCGTTGTTCTGTCATACTGGGTATATAGTCCTAGTCTTATTATCCTATATCTGAATAGATTCCCCATCTAAATTGTAACTTAATTCTTTCTATATAATACTTTAATTCCATCTCTATGTCTACATTTTATAATATCAACTATCATATTGGCATGCTTTCCAGATCATCGGCAGGAAATCCACCGACAAATATAGAATACCGCACCGCATCTCAAAGGAATATCACTATACATCATTGTGTACTCTAAGTGGAGAACTTTTTTACTGTCAAGTTATAACAATTGTACTTCTATTGATTATGATTTTTAGCATAGACCTGCCTGCCTCGCCTCTGAGCAGATTGCCATAGTGGCCCTGGTACAAGGTGATGACCACCGGGCCAAACCTTAAGGCAAGGCCCTTCTGGATAACCGCTAGGATGAGATTCTTCAACGCCAGCAGGGAAACCGGAGCCAGGGCGCAGCTGATCCGCTATCAGGATCCGTGGATCTCCCAGCTTTCCGGCGGCCGGTCACTGACCCGGACCCGGCCGGTGATCGCCGCCACGATCACATACAGTTGCTGACGGCTGTTAGCCTTGTTCGTCAGGGTGATGGTGCCGCCGTTTGCGCTTCCTTCAAGGCATGGTATAGTTAGCATTTTTTTAGGAAAGTTGGATTCCAGGGTGAGGGAGGCGGGCAGATGGACCATGGGAGTATCGCTTATGTAAACTGCCGTTTTTTTGATCAGATAGGCGTTGCCGGGATCCTGATAGAATTGGATGCCATATGGGCTATTCTCGGCAAAAGCGCGCTGTTGAGTAGTCCGGATCTCCTGCGCCAGCCGGTCGCTGGCCAACCGCAGGTTTACCGTCGCCGTCAACCGGGTGAGGCTCAGGACTGTGCCAGCCGTCAGTCCAGCCAGTATCAATATGGCGATCATGACCTCGATCATGGTAAAGCCGGTCTCTCTACCTGGCGCCTGAATGATCTTTATTTTCATCGATTTCACCCCAGAGGGCCGAATAGTAGTTTGAGGATCTGGCCGCCCCACAACAAGGCGACCATAGTGCCCAGGGCGATGAAGGGGCCAAAGGGGATCGAGTCCTTGCGCCCTTTGATTCCGGTCAGGAGCAGAATAATTGCCAGCAGTCCCCCGGCGCAGGCCCCGGCAAACAGGCCCACCAAGCCTTGTGGCCACCCCAGGAAGAGCCCGGTCACCAGTGCCAGTTTGACATCACCCATTCCCATCCCCCCCCGGCTGATCAGGGCAACCAGGAACAGGAACCCGGAGCAGGAGACGGCGCCCAGCAGTGCCGACCAGAAGCTGGTATCCCGGACGATGAACCCGGCAGCGATGCCGAAGATGACCCCCGTCAGCACCAGGCAGTCGGGAATGAGGAAATGTTCCAGGTCGATGAAGGAGACGGCCACCAGCAGGGCGGCCAGGAACAGATACTTGAGCAGCGCTGTGACCAGCCCGAAATGAAGATACAGGATCAGGAACAGGGCGGCAGTCAGGAACTCCACCAGCGGGTAGCGCCAGGAGATCGGCGCCCGGCAGGACCGGCATCGGCCTCTGAGCAGCAGGTAGCTCACCAGGGGAATGAGGTCATACCAGGCAATCTCCCGGTGGCAGTCAGGGCAGTGCGACCGCCTGACCACGATCGATTCCCCCCTGGGCAGCCGGTAGATGACCACATTGAGGAAACTGCCGATACAGAGGCCGAACACGGTTACGACCGCTATTTCGAAGGCGGCAAATTGGGAGTCGCCAGCCAGGACACCGGCAGAGACTGCATTGATCATCATTTCACCGCAGTTTTGTGGCTGACCTGCTTACTAGGGCGCAGGCTGGAGCTAGATGATCGGGTTATCTTGCGCTGTATGCGCAAGGGCTGCTGCAAGGAGCCAGCGTTTAACGGCTGCAAGGGCACAGGCTGAGGCAAGATCTCCAAATACGGCAGTGACGAAGCACCGCTGGCTGGCTGGAATATGTTGCCGCGGCCAATCGCCCATTTTCTGATCTCCTCCAGGCTGATCTTCTCCTGTGGTGTATTCGCCATGTAAATGATGACGCTCATGGAGATCGTGACGTCGCCAGGGTTATCTAGGCCCTGGATATAGGAGTTGGGGGGGGCAGCGCTCGGGCTATTGGTAGTCTGTCCGCTGCTGACCTGCGCGCCCTGAATTTTAAACATCCTGATCTCGCTCAGATTGGGCAGGCGTTCGATATCGGCACAGAAGTTGATGATGTTGGGATAATCGCCCTGCGCCGTGATGTTCAGAGGCAATTCCTGGTAGTTTGGCTTGACGGTAATATCTCCGGGCGTGATCGACATGATCTGCACCTGGGAGGTGGCGGCCTGCAATCCCAGCAGGATCACGTTGGAGCCGTCCCGCATCTCGGTGTCGAACAGCTGGCCATACTTGTCCAGATCCAGGTTTGCCTGATTATATTGGTCCTTGACCATTTTTAGGGAATTAGCGACGCTGCGGGCGGTATTCACCTTGGCCCGCAGGTCATTCAATTCTGCGCTCATCTGCAGGTAGACCTGCACCTTCGGCACCACCACAAAATAGACTACCGCCACTAGGAGCGCCAGGGCTACGGGAATAACAACCAGCAACTGCTGCTTTTTATCCATGCAACTCATCCTTTACATAGGCAGTGATTTCAAAACTGTTGCCCCCGGTCTGGGCGGTGATCGTCTTGATCACCACATCCTTGAAGTAGGGGAGTTGCCTCATGTTCTGAACAAAGATGCCTACTGAAGGCACACTGAGTGCCATCCCCTTGACTGTGACTGTGTCGGGAAAGGGCACCGGCTCAGTATTATTCTGGGCAATGGAGGCGGCAGGGACCTTTCCGGCAGGCGTGGCCGTGCCCGTTTTGGGCTGGCTGGCGTTGGTCAGATCCAACTCCACCAGCCAGAGATCGGTCGGGGCGATGTCATCAAGTTCATAGAGCAGGCTGGACCATGTAACCTGCCGGTTCAGCAGAACCTTATAGCCAGTCACGATGCCCTGCATCATTTTGGTCTGGCCCTGCAAGGTCTGCACGTAGTTAACTGATGGTTGCAGGCTGGCCAGCTGGCTGGTTTCGGAGGCGATCTCCTGGCGCATATCGAAGTAATTCACCACAAAAAAGATAGCGGCCCCCAGCACCAGCATCGTCAAGGTGACACTGACCGCCAGAATCAATAGGCGGCGCATATCGATCAATTCTTCGCGCTGCAGATTTGGTGGCAGCAGGTTGACTTTGTACATCGGTTCGCTCATGATCCGATACCTCTCATCGCCAACCCGAGCGCCACGGCATAGCTGGGGTCGAAATTGGGAACTGGCAGCATGGCATCAGTAACGCCGATAGTCGTCTCCAGCTCGAGCATCTCATGGCAATAATCAGCAATCCCCTTAAGCTTGCTGGTTCCCCCGCTGAGGATGATCCGCTCCACGTTCAGCCCCTCCTGGGCGGAACAGAAACTCAGAGACCGGCGCATCTCCTTCACAAACTCGGTCAGCCCCTCCCGTAAGACATCCCCGATCCGCCGCAGCGGACCGCCCTGCATGTAGATATCACTGTTCCTGGAGACGCTGGACTCCCCCTTATACTGCTGGGCCTGGGCCCTTTCCAGGCCTAGAGCCTCCACTATCGCTCCAGTCAGGGCCTCGCCACCCACGGGCAACTGCCGGATAAACCTGATCGTTCCGTTTCTGACTACCACAAACCGGGAGGTCTTGGCGCCAAAATCGACCAGGGCCACCGTACCGGTAATATCTCGGCCGAAGACGCGCCACAGGGCGAAGGCCTGCAGGTCGAAGGCAGTCACCGTGAGCCCCGCCCGGGAGAAGATGCTGTAGTACTGGTAGATCAAAGTTGTAGGCACCGCCATCAGCAACACGCTCTGGCCTTCAGGCTGGCTTCCGGCAAAGTCCGGGGATGCTCCTTTGCCAGCCAGTTCTTTGGCCGGCGTGGCCAACGTGGTGTGCCTGATGATCATCTGTTCGGTGGAGATCGGCAAATTCTTGCTGATCTCGATCTCTACGGAGGCGGCCAATTCCTTATCGCTCATCACCGGAAACCGCACGCTGCGAGTGATCACCTTCTCGCCGCCGATACAGGAGACGACCTCATTTAAGGGAGAGCCGGCCTGGCTCAAAGCGAAAACCAGATCCTCCTCATTGAAACTATCCGTCCACACCCCCGCAGGGCTGGGAAAGGTGTGCTGCGTCATGACCTCCACCTGATCGTCATGGATCTTGATCTCGACCATCTTGATGGAGAAGGCCCCGACATCCACTCCCACAAAATGAGTTTTGCGGGGAATCAAATTTTGCAACAGTTTGATCATCTGTTTTCCTCTCCGCCTCAGTCTATTTGCAATCTGCCCTGTCGGTCGTCAGCATGATTGTCTGCATTCCCGAATCCTGGAGAAAATAGACCGTCACTATAATCGTTTTTACTCCGGCACCGCCGACAATGGCCGCAATCTCGTAGTCGTACTGATATAGCCGGTAGAGCGAGGTCTCATCAGGCGCCACCTCCCAGTCCCGGTCCAGCCAGGCCGTGGCCTGTGGGGCGGATGTCCCGTTATAATCCAGCACTCGCCTCACCTGACCGGAACCGGCGCCGCCGGCTATGCTCAGATAATATCCGTTATAGAGATCGTCCACGATGTTATCCCCTGTGGCTAGGACCAGTGTCCGGGCCTGACCGCCGCGGGCGATACCCATTCCCTGAAATCCACTGTCGCAGATCAGGTAGGTTGATGCGCAATCCGGAAATTGCCCGTCAGCCCAGGGCGTTCGGGGATCGATGGCCGCCACCTGGGAGTCGCTGCCATAAGAGATGATATGCCGTATCTGGCCCCTGCCACTTCCTGCAGTGATCGCTATCAGCTTGTCTTTAAGGTCTATATCCCCGGTGCCGCCCGCCAGACTAATGGTGGTATCTGTACTGCCACGAGGATTGCCGACCATGTAATAAGGAATGCCCTTGACCGCCTCCTGCAGTTGTTGAGCGGTATATAGCGCCGCTATTTTGATCCTGGCCTCACCGGCCAGCCTGGACCCCTGCACAAACATGCCCAACAGGGGAACCGCCAACGTCCCGACCATGATCAGCGCCACCATGACTTCCAAGAGGCTCATTCCGCCCTGACTATCGGTCGACCTGTTTCTGCCATCCAGTCTATAGTCACTTTTTATACAGATGGCAAGAATATTTAGAATATTACACTTTATCCATATATTTATTGTTTTACCTGCACTAGGATTAAGATTCGGCACGTTTTTATCATATCCTTCAATAAAATGATATAAATGATAATTTTAGATACAAATCTACCTCCAGCATAGGTTACTGCCAGGAGATCATGGTAACAGTGCTGGGATCACCACCGGGAACCACAGGTTTGTTTAGCTTGAACTGTGCTGTCACCGTGTAGAAACTGAAATAACCGGGGATAGATCCGGCACGATCCTTGGGCCCCGGATATTCACCAGTGCAGTTTACCGTGTACACGTCCTGCACAGGCCCGCTGTAACTGGCAGCCGATACGATCCCTCCGGCGTAAGATTCATTTACGAGGCTGGCAACATTGTTCCTGCCGCCAGCGATCATGGCGATCGCCTGGTTGATGCCCGCCTCGGCAATATAGTAGGCCTGTTTCTGCCTGGTGGCCAACAGGGCGTTGCGCTGCACGGAGATACCGGCCAACAGCACGGCCTCCCCCAGTAATAGCAGCAGCATCATCACAAACAAGGTCAGGACCATGACCTGTCCGCTCTTCCGATCATCTTCAAATAATGCCATATGGCCCCCTTTATCGATGACCCGGTTTATTCGCCACCCAAGCTCACTGCACGCCGACATATACTTTGGTGTTCAGGACGCTGGTCGAGTCTGGGTGCGGTTTCTTTATGCCCCCGCTGACACTGATAGCGACAACGTTGCTGTTGTCCAAGATAAAGGAGAGATCGCTAATATTGCTGGCCACCGGCAGCCATTTAGATTCAAACTTCTGCTCGATCTGCCGATTCACGCTATCCAGGCGGTAACCACCGGCCTTGCCCTGTCCATCAGTAAAGGTGATCTGGTGTCCGTTGGCAGCAATGAGCACCTTCCCAGCCTGGGCTCGGCGTATGCCGTTGCTCATCTTATCCATGGCAATGCGCAGGCTCTCCTGGACATCGACCTGCTGAGACACCATGGCATAACTGGTATACCCCCTGACCAGCATGACGGATAGCATCATTAATACAAATCCATAGATGGTCAGCGCCACGATCACTTCAACCAGCGAAAAACCACTCTTTTTCATTGCCCGCTCGCCGCCATTTCTTCAAAATACAATACCAGTATCTTCTATTATTGCATATACTGTCTTGTATTTACTATAGTCTGCATATTTTTACATATATTATTATTTTCGGCTGTCTTTCTTCCATATAACATCCTCGGCTCCATACGCCCGATTTCATCGGGCAGTGATTATCAACCATGTGCTGTCTATGATCAGCCAACGTCCAAATAGTTATTGACAGGAGTAGTGCTAGATACTACCATAATTATTAAATAATCGACAATCTAGGAGCAATATGATTAATCCTGAAGGTAAACAGGTGATGCCTTGTCAGGTTGTAAACAACAGACTGCCGGAAATTAGAACAGTACCATCCCTCTATACCATCCCGGCACTGGTCGTGACCGACGTGCTGGCATTGGGCGCCGCCCTGTGGTTGGCCTGGGAGGTCAGGCTCGGACTGTTGCCCATGTTCGGTTCACTGTATAACCTGGAGGTCACCGTCGATTTCTACCACCACCTGCTCTGGGTACTGGTGGTGGTACTCAGCTACCTGGCCATCGACGGCCTGTACACCTCCCGCCTGCCCTTCTGGCGGGAAACCGGCCGGGCGTTGAAGGTAATAACCCTTTCCTTCCTATTGATTCTGGCCTCGATCTCCCTGGGCAAGATGAGCGGCGAGTTTTCACGCAGCGTGCTGGTGCTCTGCTGTCTGTTCGCCCTGTTGTTGTTGCCAGTCGGCCGCTGGGCTATGAAATCCCTGCTCTGGCAACGGGGATGGTGGGACCAGCCGGTACTGGTGTTGGGCGCCGGCAAGACCGGCGCACTGGTGGCACAGGCGTTGCTCAGGGACCGTTACCTGGGCTACCAGATCCGGGGGTTTTTAGACGACGAACCCGCCAAGCAAAAATCCGGCTTTAAAGTGAACGGCGTCTGTTTTCCGGTACTGGGCGGCTTTGCAGATTACGAGCAAGTTATGGCCGAGACCGGCGTCAGCGACCTGATCGTGGCTGCTCCCGGCATGGCTTCAACAAAGCTGGTCGATCTGGTCAACTCTATTCAGCGTATTGCCTCATCCGTCACGGTGGTGCCGGATCTGTTCGGTCTGCCAGTGGAGGGAGTGAAGGCCGATTATTTCTTCGATGAGCAGATGCTCACCTTCAGACTGGGCAACAACCTGGCCAACCCGGTCAATAGAATTATCAAGCGCTGCTTCGATTTTATCATCGGTCTGTTGATCTCCATCATCCTGCTCCCGCTACTGGCTGCGATCGCCCTGGCCGTCAAGCTGGATTCCCCCGGCCCGGTCCTGTTCGCCCACCGCCGGGTCGGACGCAACGGCAGGAGATTCAACTGTTACAAGTTCCGCAGCATGGCAATTAACGCCCAAGAGGTATTATCTGATCTTTTGGAGAATAACCAAGAAGCACAACAGGAATGGCAATACCATTACAAAATAAAAAACGACCCCCGTATTACGAGAGTCGGCAAATTCCTGCGCAGTTCCAGCCTGGACGAACTGCCGCAACTGCTCAACGTGCTGAGGGGCGAGATGAGCCTGGTCGGCCCCAGGCCGATCACCGATCAGGAGATCCCTTACTTCGGCAACCACATCGAGAATTACTACCTGGTACGCCCCGGTATCACCGGCCTCTGGCAGGTCAGCGGCCGCAGCGAGATGGACTATGAACACCGGGTCAGCCTGGAATCCTGGTACGTCCGCAACTGGTCTCTATGGACTGATATCAGCTTGCTGATCCGGACATTAACTGTATTAATTTCAAAATGTGGTGCTTATTAATAACTTGACTGCTAAGGAACGGGAATTTATCCTCTGTTTTACCGAGGAAAAGTAATGAAATTTTCACTTATTCTTTGTACAATTAATAGATATGACGAATTGAATAATTTTTTGTTTTCTTTAAATACACAAATATATAACAATTTTGAGTTAATTATTGTTGATCAAAATAGTGATATGCATGTTAAATCAATTATTGCTAAATATAATTATGATATTATATATCTAAAATCTGAACCTGGTCTTTCTAAGGCCAGAAATGTTGCTCTTAAATATGTATCTGGCGATATTATAGCCTTTCCAGATGATGACTGTGAATATCCGAAAGAGTTATTGAAATCAGTGAATGACTTTTTTGTTAAATATTATGAATATGATGCTATTTCTGGACGTTCAGTTGATGCTCGTGGTCGAACTAGCGTATCCCATTTTGATATAGCTCCTGGTATCATTACAATTGACAATGTCTTTAAAAGAGCTAACTCAATTACAATATTTCTTAAGAACAAATTAGTAGAATCTACAGGGTATTTTGATGAACAATTAGGACTAGGAGCAAAATCTCCTTTTTTAGCTTCAGAGGAAATTGATTATCTTATACGGGCCATTAAGTACGGATATAAAATATATTTTGATCCCAGCATAATTATCTTCCACAATGAACCCGTCAAAGAATATTCTGAGATAATTATTCTTCGCGGATACTTCTATGGAGCAGGCTATGGCCGAGTTGCAAGAAAGCATATGCTTTCTTCAAAACATGTTTTTCTAATGTTTATTAGGCCCTTAGGCGGATTTTTATTATCGTTGTTCTTTCTTAGATGGAAAAAAGCTAGATATCATTTTTTTGTTCTAAAAGGAAGGCTTATGGGCTGGTTTGCATAGATTGTAACTATTAAATGGAGGCAGATGGTCGTAATTGAAACGCATACTCTATATAACTGCTAGAGCAGACTACGGGGGAGGCCCCGAACATCTTTATACCCTAGCAAAATCTTTAAAGGATGAATATTCCTTATATATAGCATGCCCCCATGACATTCCATATTGGGATGAATATGTGGCATTATTATCAGAATCAAGAATATGTGAAATCCCCCATAGAATATTTTCGTTTTTAAACTTAATTAAACTCATATTATTTATACGTACAAATAAGATTATTATTATCCATTCTCATGGCAAAGGGGCAGGCATTTATTCCAGATTACTTAAATTATGTCTTCCCTATTTGAAAGTAATTCATACTTTCCATGGTATCTATTATAAAGATAAAATAATATTTTCAAAGCGTCTGCATCTTTATGTTGAACAATTATTTTCTCACTTTACAGATTTTTTTATCTGCGTATCGAAGGGCGAGATGGCCGACGCTGTTTCATTGAAAATTTGTGCTGCCAATCGAACCATAGTTATTTATAATGGCATAGAAATACCAACCAGGCAAGACACTATTGATCTTGATCCTAGTTATCTGGATATAAGTAAAGACCATTTTATCGTTCTTCATATTTCGAGATTCGACTATTTTAAAAATGTTAGCCTATTAATCGATATAGCCGAACAAGTCGGTTCATGCGATTCTAGTATAATATTTCTTCTAATCGGTGATGGTCCTGAAAAATCAACACTGGAGAAATTAGCTTCTTCTAAAAGAATAGCGAATATCTTTTTTCTCGGGTTTCAGTCCCGAGCCTCCAGGTTCTTTAGTATCTCCAGTCTCTACCTGTCGACTTCCCGCAAGGAAGGCTTGCCACTCAGCTTGATTGAATCCCTAAGCATGGGTAATCCTATAGTGGCGACTGATATTCCAGGTAATGATGAAATAGTTAAGCATGGATATAATGGCTTCCTGTTCCCCTTAAACAATCCAAAAGCTGCAGGCGATTATATTTTGGAACTAAAGAATGACCCATTAAAATTAAAATCACTAAGTGAGGGCGCCATTAATTCTTTTAACGCAATATTTTGCCTGAAAACCATGTTAAATGAGTATAGAAAAATATACCAGGGAGTAGATGTATGAAAATTGCTCTCGTTCAAGATTGGGTGGTAACGCTGGGAGGGTCGGAGCGCTGCCTGCAAGCATTTCATGAACTCTGGCCAGCAGCTCCTCTCTATACTCTTGTCAGTGCAAAAGAAAGTTTGGGCAAGTTGGGATTTACCGAAACGATGGTGCATACATCATTCCTACAAAGATTTCCGCGCGCTATTAAATGGTACCGCAACTACTTACTCCTATATCCAATAACTATAGAACAATTTGATCTCTCCGATTATGAAATTATTTTATCAAGTAGCCATGCTGTGGCTAAAGGTGTACTTACCCGCTCAGACCAGCTTCACGTCTGTTATTGCCATACGCCAATTCGCTATGCCTGGGATCTTTATCATCAATATTTGCAGGAGCATTCACTTGATAAAGGACTAAAATCTTTTATTGCCCGTATGATCTTGCATTACATTCGCATATGGGATGTTTCTACTACCCCTCGCGTTGATTATTTTATCGCCAATTCCCACTATACAGCCAAACGTATTTGGAGAGCGTATAGAAGAAAAGCGGTGGTTATCTATCCCCCTGTGGATGTAGATAAATTCACCCCTATTCAAAAAAAAGAAAACTATTTTATTTTTGTATCCCGCTTAGTGCCCTATAAACATGCTGATTTGGTTGTCTCCGCTTTTACTAAAATGGGATTACCTTTATTAGTTATCGGTGATGGCCCGCATTTAAAAGAGTATCGCTCTCTTGCTGGTAAGAATGTTTCCTTCCTCGGATATCAGCCGGACGAAAAGTTAGCTGACTTGATGGCCAGGGCCAGGGCTTTGATATTTGCCGCTGAGGAGGACTTCGGCATTGTGCCTGTGGAGGCACAAGCCTGTGGTACACCAGTCATTGCATATGGAAAAGGTGGCATTATAGATACTGTAATTCCAGCTAATGGGAGCAATTGGGATCAGGCAACCGGAGTCTTTTTCTTTGAACAATCTGTTGATGTAATTATTTCAGCAGTTGGTGAATTCTTGAAATGTGAGGGTAATTTCAATATCAATATCCTCAGGCAAAATGCTGAACATTATGGAAGAGAAAGATTTAAAAAACAAATATCAGATTATGTCACAGATAAATGGCATAAACACATTTAAAGCACGAATAAGGAGCTTATTGATGAACATTTCATTTGGCAATTTGAAGCTATGGTATGAGCGGCAATTAGCAGAGGGCACTTTTAATATACGTCATTTAATTCTCTGGTTTATGGTTGCTATCTTTCCTTTGATTGTGATCCCGCATAATTATTCGATAAAGTTTCTTATGGGAATAGCTTCTCCTAACTATTACTATCTACCTAGATATATAATTTTAGGTATTATTGCTATCATTGCTTTGTTTATCTTATTAAGAGATAGAACGCAGATCAACCACCCAGCCTTTATTCCCTTATTCTTCTTCATTATATTCTCGACAATCTCTGCTTTTCTCGCCCCTATACAGATGACCGCCTGGATAGGCAGCCCTTTTCGTTATACTGGCCTAACAACCTATTATTTCTGTATTATTCTTTTTCTTTTAGCATATAAAAATAATCATACAGAAAAACTAATTTATAGTCTAATAATTACAGCAGCAATAGTATCTATATTGTCATTATTACAATACTTTGGACTGAATCTTGTTCCACATGATAAGTATTTACAATTAAGTACTGCATATAGTTTTGGAACGATGCCTCACCCAAACTTTTTAGGGACATATATGGCCTTTATATTACCGGCGGCAATTATCTTATACCTGCGTTCTAAAATGTTTTTTAATCTTCTTCTTGCATCATTAATATATACCGGTCTGCTGGTCAGTTTATGCAGGGGCACATGGATAGCATCGCTGATTGGTTTATTGATTATTACATGGTATGTTTGGCATAAGCCAGAGATGAAAAAATCTTATTGGTTGCTCTTAGGGGCTTTCGTGATTATAACACTGGCGCTGATGCCGGCGGAAAACTGGGCTCTATTGGCCAGGGTATCTTCTTTAAAAGATAGTTCTGGCTTAAATTTAAGCGACGCCGCCGGTTCCTATCGGATGTATATCTGGCGGGGAGCCTTTCATCTTTTTCTATTGTATTGGCCCTTTGGTATCGGCCCCGATCATCTTATCTATGCGCATCTGGTCACTCCTGCTCACGAAATAGCAGATAAAGCGCATAACATCTATCTAGAGATGGGTCTAACCATGGGTATTTTCACATTGTTATCTTATCTTGCCTTTATGTGCTTCTTTTTTAGAAAATGGAAAACTGAAATCAGTTTTATATTGTTAACGATGATCTCTGTATATTTAATACAGGGATTTACCAATATCGACGTGGTACCGATTATGCCCCTATTTTGGATTATATTAGGCTTTGCTTTAATAGAATAATGAACTAGAAATATAAAAGTACAGCGATCTCATTAATGAGATCGCTGTACTTTTATATTATTATCCTATTTTATTATGGTGCATCTGGTATAGTTGCCGTTGTTTCACTTGGGCCTGATTTCCCAGCAAGACCAGTACCTACTACGTAATTAGAACCATCTAGTGAAGTTATAGTATTAATTTCATACCCTGAATTAGTACCATCTGGTTTGTATTGATACTTTCTTGCTGATCCTGCTGTTGTTACAGCAGCGTTACCAACCAATTCTGTGCTTAGACCTGCTGCGGTCAGACTGGCATCATCACCTGCCGGGTAGGCATTGCTACCCGCGTTAGCCTGTGCATAGTATGAATCAAGCGCGGCCTGCATGGTAGTGATATCAGCTGTGGCTTTGGTAATCTTTGCCCTGCCGATGTAGCCGATATAGAATCTGATACCGCCAGCGATCAACACGGCGATGATGATTAGTACTACCATCATTTCCACCAGAGTGAAACCTTTTTCGTTACGGACATACTTTTTTAGATCGATCATTGTTTTTCACCCCCTCTCCCTCAAGAATGATCCCTGCCATTGTCTTACAGATATATCGGCATAATTAAAAATAAATTAAATGCTATGAAAAATATACATTCAATCCCGTATTCTGTCAATAGTACATTTATAATGTCGTTTAGGGTCGTAGATGGTTATTTTGTCCCTAGGGCGTAGGGACTCCAGACCCAGCCGACATCGCCCCCGACAGGCCGAACAGCGGCATGTAGATGGAGATGGCGATGAAGCCGATAATCAGTCCCACCCCAGCGATCATCAGCGGCTCGATGGTGCTGGACAGGCTGGCAACCATCGCCTCCACCTCATCCTCGTAGAAGATGGCCAGCTTGTCCAGCAGGGTGTCCAGGGAGCCGGATTCCTCTCCGATGGAGATCATGCTGACCGCCATCGGCGGGAAGAAGTTGCTCCTGGCCAGTATCGGCGACATCCGGTCGCCCTCCTTGATGTTGCTTCTGGCCTCGGCGATATTGTCTGCGGCCACAGTATTGCCGACGATCTCCTCAACCGTCTCCAGCGCCCGCAGCAGAGGAATACCACTTTTCAGCAGTGTCGACAGGGTGCGGGCGAACCTGGCCACCGCTGTCTTTCTGGTCATGGAGCCCACGATCGGCAATTTAAGGATGATCCGGTCAAATGCCCGGCGGCCCTGTTTGCTAGCCAATAGTTGCGAGATCCCGACGGGAAGTACGATGAATAGCAGGGGCAGGATGATAAACCAGTAATGGATCAGCACATTGCTCAGCGTTAGCATGATTTGGGTAGGCAGCGGGAGCGTGGCCCCGGCCTGCTTGAAGATGTCGACAAAAATCGGCACCACGAAGATCAGCAGGGCGATGACGGCCACCAAAGCCATGATTCCTATCAGCATCGGGTAGGTCATCGCAGACTTGATCTTGGACTGCAGAGCGTGCTCCCGCTCGAAGGTCACGGCCAGGCGCTCCATGCACTGGTCCAGGGTGCCACTGAGTTCGCCGGCTGCGAGCATACTGACGAATATATCGGGAAACTGCTCCCGGTATCTCCTGAAGGCATCGCTGAGTCCGGTGCCTTGCTCGATCTCTTTGGCCACGCTCTCGAGGATCTTCTGCAATCTCACGCCTTCTGTCTGCCTGGCCAGGATGTGCAGACACTGCAGGATCGGTATACCCGCCTGATTCATGGTGGCAAACTGCCGGCAGAAGATGGCCAGCGACCGGGCTCCGATCTTTCTCTTGAACAGTTTGTCGAGGTCAATGGTGGGCAGACTCCACTGTTGGTTGATGTTGACCACAAACAGATTGCGCGACCGCAGCAATGTGATCACTGCCGAGGTGCTATTAGCCTGCACGTTGCCGGTGATGATCTGGCCGGACAGGTTCCTGGCTTTGTAGCTGAAAGACTGAGACTGAGGCATCCGCTCTCCTCCTCGCTGACTTTCATAATGCCTGAGTTGGCTCTAGATCAGGTCTTTCTTCAGATTCTCCGGGTCCCGGGCATAGATCAGGGCATCTTCCCTGCCGATCAGTTGTTTCTGATACAGGTTCTTAAGGGAGGCGTCTATTGTAGTCATCCCGTACTTGGCGCCAGTCTGGATCTGCGACATGATCTGAAATGTCTTGCCCTCCCGGATGATGTTCCTGATGGCCGGGGTCATCAACAGGATCTCCAGGGCCGGTATCCGCCCCGAACCATCCGCCTTGCGCAACAGCAACTGGGACACGATCCCTTCCAGGGTGTTGGCCAGTTGAACGCGGATCTGCTGTTGCTGCTGAGGCGGAAAGACATCGATGATCCGGTCGATGGTCTCCGGCGCTCCCGGTGTATGCAGAGTGGCCAGCACCAGGTGCCCGGTTTCTGCTGCGGTGACAGCGATGCCGATGGTTTCTATATCCCGCATCTCCCCTACCAGGATCACGTCCGGGTCCTCCCGCAGGGCCGCCCGCAGGGCGGTGGCGAAGGACTTGCTGTCCTCCCCGATCTCCCGCTGGTTGACAGAACACTGGTTATGCCGGTGCAGGTATTCGATCGGGTCTTCCAGGGTAATGATGTGCAACCGCTTCTCCCTGTTGATCAGGTCGATCATCGCTGCCAGGGTGGTAGACTTGCCGCTCCCGGTAGGGCCTGTCACCAGGACCAGGCCGTGTGGCCTGACGGCCAGGAAATTGAGCACATCGGGCAGGCCCAACTGGCTGAAGCTGGGGATCGTGGTGTTCAGCAGGCGCATCACGAAAGCCGTGCTGCTCCTCTGTCTGAAGACGTTGACTCTTATTCTCAACACGCCTGGGATAGAATAAGAAAAGTCGAACTCCCCCTGGGCCGCGAATTTCTCGTACTGGTCCGGCCTCATGATCTCCCGCACTAGGGTATCAGTATCTTGTGGAGTGAGCGACCTGATCTCCGCCCGCAACTCCTCATTCAGCTTATCCCTGATTTCCGGTACATCGATGGTGCATAGCGAGCCACGTATCCTGAAGGCCGGCGGCCTGCCCACCGTAATGTGCACGTCGGAGGCATTCAGTTTGAACGCCTGCAATATAATTTCTGTTGTTTTCATCAGAAGGTCTCTTCCTCTCTGAAGGCCACTCTCATGATCTCCCTGATCGTCGTCACGCCCTGTTGCACTTTGTGGATACCGTCATCCTTCAGGGGGATCATCCCCTCCCTCAGGGCCACCTGCCGCAACTCGTCGTTTGATGGGCTGCTGAGGATCAGCTTCTGAATAGCCGGGGTCACTTTCAACAGTTCGTGGATGGCAATGCGTCCCCGGTATCCGGTGTTGTTGCACTGGTCGCAACCCTTTCCCTCATACAGATCGGCATTGTTGTTCTGCATCCCGGCAAATGCCCTCTCGGCCTCGGTGGGTTGGTAAACGACGCGGCAGTTTGGGCAGATCCGGCGCACCAGCCGCTGAGAGACCACGCCGTTCACCGATGAGGCTACCATGAAAGGCTCGATGCCCATATCGATCAGCCTGGTGATCACGCCAGGAGCGTCGTTGGTGTGCAACGTCGACAGCACCTGGTGTCCGGTAGTCGCTGAGCGGACGGCGATCTCCGCTGTTTCAGCGTCCCTGATCTCGCCGACCATAATTATATCCGGGTCCTGGCGCAGGATCGAGCGCAGGTAGGTGGCAAAGGTGGCGCCGATCTTGGCATGCACCTGGGCCTGGCTGATCCCGTCCAATACATACTCTACCGGATCTTCCACGGTGATGATGTTGACATCTACGTTGTTCAGGACCTTCAAAGCGGTGTACAGGGTAGTGGTCTTGCCGCTGCCGGTGGGTCCCGAGACCAGGATCATCCCGTAGGATTCTTTTAGAAAGCCCATAAATTCCTCGAGGTTGTGCTTGGAGAAGCCCAGCTTGTCCAGGGAATATTTCTTGATGTTATCCTTATCGAGGATCCGGATCACCGTTTTCTCCCCGTAGATGGTCGGCAGTGTGGAGACCCGCAGGTCCAGGTTGCGATCGGCGATCTTCAGGGGAATGCGGCCGTCCTGTGGCACTCTCCGGTCGGCGATGTCCATATTGGCCATGACTTTAAGCCTCGATACCACGGGGAAGGTCATCCTGCGCGGCAGGCTCATCGCCTTATGCAGCATGCCATCGACCCGGAAGCGCACCTGGATGCCATGCTCGGAGGGCTCGATGTGAATATCGCTGGCATCCTCGGAGATCGCCTTGAGGATGATCGAGTTGACCAGCCTGATGACCGGCGCCTCGTCGACCAGGGCATCCTGCAACGCATCCTCTTCCTCTTCGATGCCCATATCCTGAACTATCTCCAGGATCGCCTTTTCCATCTCGGGCATCCCGAAGTTCTGGTCGATAAAGTTACTTACCTCTTTCTCGCCAGCTTGCAGGGGGCGGATGTCGAAGCCGGTCAGCAGCCTCAGATCGTCCAGGGCCCTGACGTTGAACACATCGGCCATGGCCACGTAGAGGTTGTTTCCCTTTTTCTTGACCGGAAATAACTTGTACTTGCGGATCAAGTCCTCGGGTATCACCGAGAGCAGATTGGGGTCGACCTCTTCCACATAGGAGGAGAACAGCTCGATGTCCAGCAGCTTGCTGTTTTTTTCATCCTCCATCATTTGAATGGCCTTGTGGAGATCGCTCTC
>Ga0187886_1000330_pt1 | contig 60823 bp, 70 predicted proteins | sample June2016WEW_20_1_FD_133001 | JGI IMG/M metagenome (GOLD analysis project Ga0187886, IMG submission 133001) | Peatland microbial communities from SPRUCE experiment site at the Marcell Experimental Forest, Minnesota, USA - June2016WEW_20_150 | ecosystem: Environmental > Terrestrial > Soil >... | reverse complement strand
AGTTCGGCACACCGCAGTTCTCGTCCACTATCCGGATTTCCCACTCAGGCCCGGTCAGGCCCGCCAGAACCATAAGGCTCAGTGGTTTCCACACGCGGTAACGGTTCCAGCGACTCTCCTTGACCCTGACGATGCTTACAAGTGGGTTGGATGGATTGATGAGATATAATTGCATGGCAGTGTCTCACCTGTTCCTTTTGACTCGAGAATAATGATGGGTGACTTATCGGGGATGAGAATATCTTCTACTGCTTTGATTGGTACATCTTTTTCCATTGAGTTAAATCTCTTTTGTACCGCCCAAAATATATTATCTGGGATCTCTAACTTATACCTGATCAACTACGTCGCTGAGTTACATTTTTAATAGAATGCCGCGTTTGTCTTGAAAAGTCAAGTTTTTTGGCTACTGCTCAAAGATTTTCCAGGCAGATTGGTAACAGAAAAATGAACGATCGTGTCTTAGCCATCCCTTTGGTTCCCTGCGACCTTTGAGTTCTGCTGTTTTGACTCACCAAGGCTCCTCTTGTATCTGGTTCTACGAAAAACCTTAAGATCAAAATGTGTTTTAGCTTTTTTATCTTGGCGAAGAACAAAATAAAGCGACGCTAAATTATGATGAATATAACTATCAAAATCGCGGTTACGCTTGTGCCCGTAACGAAGAATATTCTCATAAATCTTTATAGCATCTTCAAACCTACCTTCGTATATGGCTTCCTCTGACAGACATATCGCTTTTGTCGGATGTTTTTTCTTCTTTCCATAGGGCCATTCACCTTTTTGAACAAACAGCTTCGGATCAAAAGTTGTTGTGGCTTCAGGCTGCCATATAGGATTATCGCCTGAAAAGCCGGGCATAAACGGCCGTGCAACATCCTTCCAATTAATACCTTTCCCGAAATGTCCGCTGTCGAATATAGTAAGAATGAGTTTTCCAATAAGTCTTTCTGCTAAATCTGCGTTTTCCTTATATTCCGCTAACAATTTTTCCTGAAGAGATTGTAACCTTTCTCTGTCATCCGGATTCACCTCGTTCTCGTGAAAATAATACATAAAATAATTTGCAGTTTGAAAAGCTGGAATTTCTATTCCAGACTCTGCTGCAAGCCAAGAGAGCCTATTATAATACTGTCGATAAACCCTCTCTTCGCTACAGCAATTTTCGATAAGTCTTACCAGATCAACTACAATACCATCCAAAAATTGGTGTCTTGACAGATTATAGCGGTGTGCAGCTTCTTCCCAATCCGCAATTGTCAAGGAATTATCAAAGAAAATGGTATTGTTAAAATGGACTTCATAATGAACTATCCCTATATCGTGATTCTTGCGCATCTCCGCAACTATTTGGGCATGATGTTGGCACATCCACGAGAGCGCTTCTTGAAACGCCGTCCATATTTCTTCTTTTGAAGCAGCGACTTCAATTTCATCCAACATATAAAGAAATCTTGTGTCTAATTCATCTCCCGATCTTAAATCGTCTGGATGCTCCAAGCCCCAGATAGAAAAAGCTATCGGCTCTCCTTTGTACAAAAGCTCTTCGTCCTCATATATCCCCATACCAATAGGTACCATTACTGCCCGACCATGTAACAATGCATATTGTGAGAGGACAACTTCGTTTATTGCACTGCGGAACCTTTTTGCTCTATAGGGTTCGCCCACATCGAATCTAAAGTTTTCTATCGTTCCATCAGGATTTGTATAGGGAATCAGAAATGGAATATTACCGTTGCCAAGCAAGCGAGTGTGGCGAAGCTTACCTTTTTTAATCATCGCAATTCGAGTGGTTATACCTTTAATCTTAATAGCCCGAACCCAGCGGTTATTTACCTTAATGTAATCTTTGGGATCTAATTTAATAATTACGCTCGTTGGTTTAGAAATATCACCAAAGTGTTTGAGGTAAATAACTCTACGAATCTTGTCAAGATATTTGCTCGGCAGTTTATTTGCTATACGAACAAAAAGCCCCCAATGTGGAGAAACAATTCCTGCGTTTCTATTTTGTATTTTAAAACCTTCTAAATTCCCGATGCATGATTTGATTTGCTTCAGGGTCATTTTGGAAGAGACATTTCTTAATACTTTCAGATTGCCAACGGGTGAACTTGTCACTTTATGTGATTCTCCGCCTTTATCATCTTGAGATACAAAAATATATACGTACATTGGCCCATAAAGAGACATTAATATTTAATACTTAAAAAATCAAGAGCTTGTATTAACCGCACATATTACAACCGCAAGATCAAAATAAGGAGAAATCCAGGTTTAAATTTCTTCTTAAATCACATACTTTCTGCTATTTTCAATAACTCTGTCCGTTTGTGCAGAAACATCCTGCACATACCTTGTTGCCATTTGTAAATCTGCATGGCCAAGGAGTCTTTGAACAGCAAACGGATCGCCCGATCTGGCAGCAATAGTAGCAGCAGTTCTTCACAGTGTATAAAATCCTGTTCCCTTGGGAACATCAAGGCCCAACTTTTTGATCAACCTTGAAAATTTGGTCGTGATTGTATTTAGGGTTGTATATTTGCCGTTACCATTACCATCGGGCTTAAGAAGTGTCTGTATATATGGGTTATCTCTGGATGTATAAAAAACAAGCTTACCTATCTTTGGAACCTTTTTAAGCGATTCAACGGTCTCCGGCCATAATGGCAAATCCCTTGAAATCCCTGTCTTTTTTCTCGCGGGCTTGACTCTACTATTTGCGAGATCCAAATCAGTCCATTTAAGCTCCGAACAATCCGTACATCCAAAACCACAATTTAATCCAAGCCATATCATAGCTCTCATCTTTACATCTGCCACAGACAACAATCTGGTTATATGTTCCGAATTAAAGGTGAACCTTTCCTGATGAATTATCTTGCCTCTTGAGACAGCATCAATATTTGGGATGTTCGCAAGAACATCATTCTTTCTTGCCCAATGAAATAAAGCCTTCATAATACTTATATGCAGGTTCAACCTGCAAACTGACACATGGCTTTTCTGTATCCTTCTTTTGTAGTTCTGCAAATCTAAGGTTGAGATGTTATTGATATCTATATTCTGACCCAGAAAAGCCATTAACTTATTAAGGCTGCTGATTTGTTCATTGTGGTGGCTTGCAGTAAGGTCATTTGCCTGAAGCTTTGAATACTGATACTTTAGATACATATCACAAAGCTGCTTTAGCGTCATATCATCGCCTGTCGGTTTTTGTTGTAGATTGTTTTGACATCCATGCAGATATGTTGCCTGGTCTAGGTATTTTTCAAGTGCTTGTTTCTTATCTGATCCAAAGTAATACATTTTTCCTTTAATCTTCTTACAGTATTGTCTCGTTGGATGAAACGTAAGTGGGAATTTGTCAGAACGTGTTTTTCTTTTTAGATTTTTCATAATCCTGCCTCCTTAAAAAAATGGTTTACATTTTTCATATAATCCCGAATTAGTTGTAGCTCTGGTTGTTATTTTCAACAAAGCAACGGCAGTCGACAATTACAACCAATTGCAATATATAGGCTTGCGATTATTATACGAAATGAAAGTCAATAGGTTATATAATCCGTTTGTCTTTGCAACGGTAATTGAATGTTCGATACGATGACCACCTTTTCTGCTCACAGGCTCAAAATCATTGGGTTTGACACGCTTATTATGAAATTTTAGGTTACACTAATTTCTATGCAACTTCTGGCAGTTCGTTCTAGCAGGTAGAGTAGCTTCCTTATTCAGGCACAGAACTTTGCTGAAATCAAATTTTCCCTTTCTGCTTTGTTGAACCTCTCTCTGAATTCTGCACGGTCAGAGTGATAGCTATTCTCGGTGTCATTTTGGTGTCAGCCGTCAGCAGTAAGCCACTCCAGAAGCTACTTGTCGGTGACTTGCTAACTACTTGTAATCCTCGATTTCAGGTCAAAATCGAGCCATAACGTGTTGTCGGTAATGCACTTACAACCGTGCTTTGGGATTATGAGTCCACTGCTCTACCGCTGAGCTACGAGCCCCAACTGCTGGTTATTCAGCTTGTTACCTGAATTATAATCGCAATTTCCAATTCATCAAGGGCAAAAATACGTCAAAACCTGCCGGATATTAGGGCTTGGTTTAGGCCGAGGGCAACTGTTGCCTGGGCGGGCTGCTTCTGAGAAAAAACCCAACTTTTCCACCAAAAAAGTCTTGACATTCCGGATGAAGGGGATAGAGTCATTGCTTGTTTAAGTATGTAGGTCTGCTGTATAGACCTACAAGAGAAGAGGAGTGGTGAGAGAGCTTTTTCTTGTTTCCTGCCAGGCTTTCCCCCCACAAATAACCAAAAGAATATGATTTTTGGAGGAGGATGGAATATACAATTCTATTAGGTCAATTCAGAACAGGTTTTGTTGCAGCGCAAGTTATGTACGTCGATAAATGTTAACAATTTTTTGAGTAGGAGAATTAAAATGAAAAAGTTAATTACAATTTGTGCAGTGATAGTGCTGTTTGGTACGGGTTACGCATGGGCGGGCACTTGGACGACCATTCCAGACATCCCAGGTCAAGCTTGGATGACGCCGGAAGAAGTCAGCGGAGGGACCGTCGTCGGCTCGTGGTGTGACAGCCTTTCTTATCATGGATTTGTCTATGATGGGGGAAGCCTTTCTTCTTTTGACTATCCGGGGTACTCACCCCCTGGATGGTCAACGTGCTTTTATGGGGTGCAGGGGAACACGGTGGTCGGTGCCCACGGGATTACTGGGTGGACCTACGACGGACTTATGTACAATATCAGCACCCAAACCTGGACCAATATTGTGTCCCCGTTTCCTGGATTTCCCGATTTGGGTTTATTTGGAATTGACGGAGATAAGCTCGTAGGAAATGTTTGGGACGGTATCCAGGGTTATGGGCAAATGCGAGCGGTTCTCTACGACGGCGCATCCTGGAGCATCATCCAGCCGCCGGGCTCACCTCAAGCAGGCGCGAAGGACATCAGCGGTAACACTGTTGTTGGTTGCTACAATGACGGCAATTGGAAACTCCATGGGTTCATCTACGATGGGACAAATTATACTACCGTCGATTGGCCCGGTGCAATCTCTACTGATCTGGAGGGCATCAGCGGCAGCTCTATGGTCGGGATCTGCGTAGACGCCTCGGGTTTAGCTCACGGACTTCTCTACGACGGGACAGCGTGGACGACCTTGGACATGCCGGGCGCAACGTCCACTCAGTTTTTCGGAATCGACGGGAGTACAGTTGTTGGTAATTACCAGGATGCCTCCGGTATGCACGGCTTGATCTACACGATCCCAGAACCCGCCACGCTTTTGCTGCTTGGCTTCGGCGGATTAGCTTTACTGAGAAACCGCAAAAAATAAACAAGTTTTGTCTATCGAATAAAGGGCTGTAAGTATCGGGCTTGCAGCCCTTATTATTTATGGATTCATCAATATATTTTTATCTGATGGTTTCTTCGATTGCTCGTGCCACAACGTAGTCCGGCAGCTTACCAAGGGCAGGTTCGGCCTCGTAAGCAGATATAATGCTCCTGTCCGGGAAGGCCCCGGCCTCCTTGATTAGCTCATTAGCCAGTTCTCGCATTCTATCTTCCGTCATCCCATCTTCTGCTTTGGCACGCACAGCTTCCAACAAGGCCTCAAATTCCGCCTGACTGTCGTACCAGTTAAGCTGCAGCTCCAATTCAACGGCATCCTGCGCCCTGATGCGGTCAAAGGTATATTGAATCCCGACCGGATTGTAGGTTTCCAGCCGTTCATCCACAAAAGCTAAGCATGCATCCCGATATGCAGTGTATTTCTCCTCATCGAAGTCCCCAAACCCGCCCTTTACAATCTCCTCCTTCAGCAGCTTTTCTATCTTCGTTGCCAAAAGTTCCTTATTGGCCTCCAGATATTCATACAGGGCTTCGTAATACGCCTTCAAAAGTAAATTTGCTTCATTCATTTCTTTACCTTTTTAAACTTAATTAGTAGCAAGAGTAGTTTTTGTCAACCAGAAAACTATAACCAAAAGTGTTGACATATCATCATTGAGACGCTTTAATCGCAGGGAAAGTAATGGAGCGTTAAAAATGGCGGCTAAAATAGCTATTATGGTTGACGAAATGTATCAGGTTCTTGAAGTCTGGTATCCATACTACCGCCTCAGGGAAGGGGGGTTCAAGGTCGATTTCGTTGCGGCGGAGGCGAAAAAAGAATACCATTCGAAAGAGGGTTATCCCTGCACCTCGAATGTTGCAGCCGGCAAGGCCGACGCCGGCGATTATGATTGTATGATTGTGCCGGGCGGATTTGCTCCGGATTTTATGCGTAGATGCAGCGATGTTATAAAATTCGCAAACGATATGGTAAATGCCGGCAAGATTATAGCGGCTATCTGTCACGGCGGATGGCTGCTCTGCAGCACGAAAATCTACAAGGGCAAAAAAGCAACCTGTTTTATGGCAATTAAAGATGACATTAAAAACGCCGGTGCTGAATATGTAGATGCCGAGTGCGTTGTGGACGGCAATTTGATTACGTCCCGCAAGCCGGATGACCTGCCGGCCTTTTGCACGGCAATATTAGATGCTTTGAAAAAGTAAAGAATTAGCCACAAAGACACGAGGATACTGATTGTTAATATTGAATATCGAAATCCGAAATCCGAAACAAATTCAAATGAACAAAATCCGAATGACCAAAACAAGAGGTTTTGAGGATTTGAATATTTGGATTTTGATATTGTTTAGAATTTCGTGCTTCGGATTTCGTATTTGTCCCTCATAACTTGGTGCCTTCGTGGCAGAGAAGTAATAGGAGCAGCTTCTTATGAATCCAGTAAAGCCAGGAAAAGAGCAAAAGAAAACGCCGGTAGTGCTGGTTGTTGACGACAATCAGCAGAATCTTGAACTATTGCAGGCCTATCTTGAAGATACGGACTGCCAGACAATCCCTGCGCATGATGGCCCAGAGGCGCTGGAGATTATAAACGCCAGCGCACCTGATTTGGTTTTACTGGATGTGATGATGCCTAAAATGAGCGGGTTTGAGGTTTGCAAGAGGATAAAAAACGACCCCAGGACCAGCGACATTCCTGTGATAATGGTAACGGCGCTCAATGAATTCGGCGATATCGAACGCGGCATTGATTCCGGCACAGACGATTTTTTAAGCAAACCTGTGAATAAGCTGGAGCTTGTAACACGGGTTAAAACTATGCTGAAGCTAAAGTATATAACCGACAAGCTCGAACGCACATTAGCATATCTAAGCGAGATAGAAAAACAGGCACAAATACCGGATTAATCTGCCTACGGCGGATTAACAACAGTCTGAATTTGCGGGTTTTAGGGGTTTTGCGGGCCGTTTTTGAACAGCAGGGGGGTAAAGTCCGGAAAATCCGCCTCTTGTCTGCTTGCAGTGGATTCAAAACCCCAACAGCCCCTACATCACACACAATCGCCAAATCTACCGCAAAAAAGAAGGATTCAGACGGCTAATTAAGCAGCCACCAAATTAACAATCGTGGTGCGATAGTCGATATTCGTTAGTGGAGCACAATGCAATAAGTTATTTGGATTGTGAGGGTGTATGAGTAGATTGCTGGAAATTCTCGGCAGGGGGATGGAGGTCGATACAGCCGATGTTATATGGCATTGGCTGAATGTGGTTGCACTTCCAAAAGACGACGGCGATTCTGCACAGCCACAGCAGCTAAATAAAATCATTGAGCTGATGGGCAATAGAAAGGTAGAAGCAGCCCGGGAGCAGCTAAGACTGTATCTTTTTGAAAATCCCGATTGCACACGCGGCCGGTTGGCCTCGGCAGCAATGTGCCTGAATGAAAACCAGCTGGATAGTGCCATCAAAGAGTTAAACTCGGTCTATTTGCGTCAGCCGAATAATACTATGGCTCTTTATGCCCTGGGGCACTGCTATGAACGTCTCGGCAAAGAGTCTGAAGCCGTCGAATTTTATCAGGATTGTCTGAAGTTCAAAAACTATTTACAGCTTCCCAGGCAGCGGCTGGCTGCTGTTTATTTCAAAAACGGCCAATTGGAAAAAACCATAGCCGAATACGAGCTGTTAAGAAGCGAATATCCCGATGACTTGTCAACATTGTTATCGCTTGGTCATTTGTATATTGCCGGCGCCAAATACATAAAGGCCGTCGAAACATTTAACACCGCAATCCTGATACATCCGGACAATTTTCACGCTGAAGATGATTGTTTAGACCAGCTCATTGCCGATGGCCGGCTTCACGAGGCAGCCGAGCAGCTTGAAGATTTGCTGGAGATACAATCCGACAGGGCGGATTTTATTGTTAAGTACGCCGATGTGCTTAGTAAGTTGGGTGCCACGACAGAGGCGGTTGCACAGTATGAAGATGCGATTCGCATTTGCCCTGGTTTTCTGGAGGCGGCTATAAAGCTTGGGACACAGTATTTGCAGATAGGCGATGAGCGCCTCGCCGCACAACAATTTAATAGAGCGGTTGAGATAAATGACCAGATAGTTGATGTGTATATCGGACTTGCAATTGCCCAAAAATTAGCCGGCAACGTCTCGGGCGCCTTAGTAACATTGTCATTGGCTGCGGCAATTGACGCTAATAGCTCTTTGTTGCTTGCTGAAACAGCCACATTGCAGTTCAAAACAGACTTTGTCATAAATCCGGCATCTCACAATGAGGATGACTCAATCAGCTTAATCGAGAACGATTCAATCAACCTGATTGAGGATGTGATTGGCATCCATCAGCGGCAAATCGCCAACCGGCCGCAAAATCCGGATTTGCACTATCGGCTTGGCGTTTTAATGATGAGTGTCGGAAGGATAGACGAGGCCGTTAAGTTATTGCTGACCGCTTTGGAGATAAACCCAACCTACGCCAGGGCCAGGAGCAAGCTGGCGGTCTGTCTTTTTGAAACGAACCAAAAACAGGCTGCACTGGAGCAGCTGATTGGCCCTGATTGTCTCAATAAGGATACGCTCGAGCTGCACTATAAAGTGGCCTTGCTTTATTGTGACAGACTCAAGTTTGCATCATCGCTGATTAATCTAAACCATTTACTGAATAATAATTTCACCTGCGCCGATGCGACAGTTAACATTTCAGTAGTTCTTCAAAATTTGGGGCTGTTGGATAGGGCGACTGCTATGTGGGATAATCTTTCCGATACAGCCGCCCAGGCGCTCAATAATCAACTATAAATAGGCAGAAAACACGTCAAAAAGCTAAAAACCACGCAAATCAGCCATTTGACCCAAAACAAACCCCAATGAAACATAACATATATTATGGGACACACCTTTATTTTTTAATAAACAGTGACAAAAATATCACTGTTCTTAAAAATTGTATCTAACTTTTATGCCCGGCAATCGCCTTATGTCACGGGCAAGGATGCGGACAATAACGGCTTATCAATGCTTTCTTCTGCATTTATACCGTTTCAGTCCCTCTACCCAAAGTGCTTATCGGGGGGCAATTCAACGGTTCGCGGACTCCGCGCCTCGATATATCGACCAAATCAGCGCTGAACATATTGAGCGATTTCTTATGTCTGAAAGGAAAACCCGCATCGCCTCGACCTGCAATCTCTATCTGGCAGCCATCAAAAGTTGGTTCAACTGGATGGAAGAAACCTACAATATCCCCAATCCAGCCAAAAGAATTAAGCGATTAAAAACTCTGCCGCCCCGCCGGAGAAATCTTACATCTGAAGAATTTAACAGGATAATCAAATCAACTACCGGTTACATGAGGGACATTATCCAGTTTATGGCTATGGTCGGGATTCGCGCATCCGAGATGCTCTCTCTCCGTGAGGAAAATGTCCGGGGCAATTTTCTTGTATTCATCGGCAAGGGTTCAAAGCAATGTTCTACTCCATTAAATTCAATCGCCCAAAATATCCTCAAAACAAATCCTACTCTTCTTAACTTGACAAAGAACAGAAACCGAAAATGGCTTTTCCGGTTATGCCGGCGAGCATCTAAAATTGCCGGTCTCGAAACTCCTATCAGCCCGCACGACCTGAGACATTTCTATGCAAACCAGCTCCATCGCAGTTGTAATGGTGAGCCGGGCCTTTCTATTGAAATTATCAGCAAACTTATGAATCATTCTACACCTGCCGTTACTGCCTCGGTTTATATTGAATGGCTTAACGATGACCTAATTGGCAAAACCGAGAAACTCACTAAACTTTCTAAATAAAAAAACCGGGGCAAGGCAAAGGATTCCGCACACTGTAAGCACAGAATTGAACCTTGCCCGGTTTAATACATGATTATAAACAGTGTGCATACTCAATCCTTTCAAAGAATTTATGATGCATATTTCGACTGACTTACCCGAAAAAATCAAGGGAAAAGATTGAAGAATTTTAAGAAATTTACAGCATAATTCCATAAGTATCGACACGTAAAGGCCTTGTATCGCTAAAAATATTGCAAAATTTGAATAATTCTTAACAAATAACTTGACAAATTCTATCATAATTATATAATGATAATAGAAAATGAAAGAATTAAGAAAATGATTAATATTCAAGAAAGTCCAATCAGTTATTTGGGTAGATTGATTTCGGGATTATCTATCCCACGGGTAGGGAAACAGACAGCATGGATTCTGGCAGAACATTTCGATTCAATCAGGCCGTTGATGAAGGCAAATTTGATGGAACTTGAGGGCATAGATGGAATAGGTGAGAGTATAGCTGAAAAAATATGGGAGTATTTTCAGGATAATAGAAATATCAAAGAGATCAATGAATTAACAGTGATGGGCATTGCTTATTAAAAATAAACCAATTATAGAGAATATAAATAAATGAAGATTGATTTTCGAGAACAGATTAAAAAATTGCTCAAAAAAAAGAAGATGAGCATCCCAAGGCTTGCCAGTGAGGTTGAATTAAACTCGCAGACGATTTATAATTATCTGTCAGGCCGGACGGAAATAACGGCTGGAAATTTAGAAAAGATTTTGATGCTCCTGCAAGGATAGTTTAATATGAGAAAAACTCAAACGATTGAAAAGACCGGCAAACTCTGGAAATTCCTCAAATTGATTGCCATGATTTTATTGATTATCGGGGTTGTATATTCTTCCAAACATAATACGGCGGCCGCGGTCGCCTGCCTTGTCTTTGGTTTATTACTCGGCATCATCGGATGCTTGGGCGCCTGGTGGTTTCACGGTTAGCTTATTATTTTTAGAAGGGAGGTTAAAAATGTTCCTTTATGTTTTGGCGGTCGTATTTGTCATCATAGGCATTTTGCTTTTGGTCATCAGTTTTCTCAACGATGCTTGTGAAACAAAAGGCGCGGGAATGTTCTTTATAATCCTCGCGGCGGCGATGTGCCTGCTCAAATCCTATCTGGCAAATCCCGCTCCCGTGAATGATTTTCTGAGGTCTTTGACTTCGAGATAGTATCCAATGCCTCATCCGCAAGATTGCCGATTTGCAGAATCTCAACCTGCATTCCTGTTATTTCCTTTTGGATTTTCTCGACATCGATCGGCTCGATGAATCCCTGCCGCAGTTTTGAAACGCACCCCCCTGCCTTATTGACCACTTCCACCAGCAGAACCGCCAGCCGGCGGATTTCGACTAATTGATTATCGGGTATATTTGCCATTATTGGAACTTACCTTTCGGGCATTTTGTGCCTCGATGCAAGATACTTTCCCACTTCATACAAGATCTTATCGGACATTTTTCAGTGCAATTTATGCACTTTTTGCCGCGTTCAACGTATTCCTCTTTTGTAAGTAAATCGAGTTTTTCATTACTGGATAACTTATATCCTTCATATCGACCCATCTCTGCTTTATAATGTGATTTCAAAATCTTTTCAACATCAGGTTCACTATCCTTCGGAATCAATAATATTTTATCCGCCTGAATTACTTTCGGGCTTTGATTTGCCTGTTTTTGTGCTGGAACTTGCCCCTTTTCTATGACCCATATACCACACTTGCTGCAAAATAATTTTTTATCGCTTATATGCCTGCATCCAAGTCCTCCATTTCCAAATTTACACTCCTGCACCTGTTCAACAATCATCTCCGGCGGATTTGTCTTACAACAAATTGTATTGTTGACTCCAACTATCATAATTTAGATACCCTTATGGATAACAAGGTAAGGCCGTAGACCAACCGCTTACTTTATCCACCCCGCACCTTGCCTTAAAATGAAATTTAAGGCCTTGACCACAATTTCCCACTGGAACATTCCATGTTCTACTTGTCTGCCAACCGCTATTTATTGAGGAATTAGTTGAGCACTCAAAATAATATTCAACTCCTCCACCACCCGTTGCTTCATAATCTTGGTTTTCCTGGTCAGAATTTACATTAGAATAATCCCTATGGGTAGGAGAAAAATCATAAGAATAACAACCACCATTTGCTACAGCAGCCTCCATATGACATTGACAGTTCTGACCAGAGCCAGTCTCATATGGGACTACTTCCCAACTTATAGGAGTAGGTATAGAATTTCCTGATTTTAATGGGGTAACTGTCCCACTCCAACCCTTTGGAACATAAAAAGTATAATAGCCATCTGAATCAGTAACAGCATTCAGACCATTCATTGATACTCCTTCAACTCCAACACCATTTTTGGTTACACGTCCTGAAATTTTACATCCTTTCTTCTCACAACAATCATCAGGAATCTCTATAGTGAACTTTGTCATTGTCGAGTTCCATTCACCATAAAAAGTATCATTACATATTGGATTATCGTCATCCTCAATCGTAAGTGCAACCATTCCGGCGTGTGTACCTTCCCAAACAGGCATAATACAATAATTTCCACATCCAGCTAAATTTATTTCCGCTGACCCTCCATAAGACATTCCATTTAAAAAATTAACAGCACAATTTGCAGCATAGTCTATAAAATAATCCTTAGCCATAACTGGTGGGTCACCATCATACATATAACGCAAGTATAGGTCAGCACCTACTGGCCCAATAGGTGCAAAACAATGCCAAGTTAAAGCTATTATCCAATACTCCGGTCCACTATTAGCTATTTTTTTTCTACAACCCCCAAAACAATAACCATTTATACAAACAGTTTCTCCATTTTCAATTATGTCAGCACAATCAGGGTCATTAACATCCAAGATAAATTCAAAACCATTTGGTGCAGGGGGAAATCCTGTAGGATTTCCAACACCAGTAAACATACATTTCACTCTACAAGGCCAGCCAGATAATCCCTCAAAAATACTCGGTGTGCAGTGGTTACAAGGGGGACAATACTCCTCACAAATTATACCTACTCCTTGTAAAAATGTTCCACTAATAGTTCTGCTCATTAACAACCTCTATGCTGGAATATCTGACCTGCAGGTTTCCAAGTACCGTTATCGTTCCGAACAGAAATTTCTAAACCATCAACCAAGTGTGGATCTGCCTGATTAAGATTTCCACCACCCGAAATGCTACAATGAACTTCAATTTGTGTTCCCGTCTCATCAGTATCAAGATAACAAGTAATCTTTGTATCCCCTGGTGCATCGCCCTTACAAAATGCTCGATGAATTTCACCAATCCCAACCGCCGGCACACCCACCCATCGTCCCTTCCCTTCATCATCCACCGTCCAGCAGGCAATAAGTACATCATTTATGGCAAGATTATGCTGGCCGGCACTCGGATTCCATTCGGCGAGGTTGAGGACCTTGACCGCTACCGGCGTCTCATCCTTGTCCCAGATTTTGGCGGCGCCGTTTGTTAAATCCCAGTCCGCATCGACAATGACCTGCTCATAACACTTATAGACACCATCTCCCGTATCATTCTCGTGGACCTTGAAAATCTTGATATTGGTCCCGCCACTTACACCGCCCCGCCGGCGGGGAATCTGTCTATCGCGGCCGTGCTCGAACCAGCGAAGCATATTCTGCAGCCGCCAGGCATCCTTCGATGATAATAATATCCCATCAGACATTGTTCATTGTCCTTTGTTCATTGTTGATTGATTTCGATGAACTCTGAACTATCAACTATGAACTTCTTCATACTGCCGACGCCTGCAGTGTAACCGGCCTGTTCGATATGACTTTATTTGTAAATGTGACAATATTCGGATCAAATTTGACTGCCGCATCATCATCAATCTTGAAGGTCGTTACCGTACGCGCCTGCTGGGATTTTGTAAAATCGACTGTTCCCTTGCTGCTTATATTACAGGTGCCGATGGTGCCTGTGGAATTACTGATGATATTGCCTCCGTATGCGTTAATCGTGGTTATGGCCCCGCTACCTTCAGTTATCAACTCGCCCGCATAGTTATTGATAGTCGTCGCCCCGCACTGGAGCAGGCAGAACCCGCCCTTTTTCGTCAAAGTCGCCAGTGTAACCCCAGCGCCGATATATACATTTGCATCGGATTCGACATTATCCACATATCCGAGAGTGATGCCGGCCCCGGTCGAGACCTCGCCGGTCTCTATGGCGACCCCTACCTCGCCCCTGCGGACCTCTAAAGTCGTGGCGGCATTGACGTATTTCAATCTTATGGCCGGCCTGGTCGTGTCCGCCGATATTCCGGCGTTGAAAACAATGATTGTCGATGCAGTCGTTCCCAAATCAAGCTTGATTAAGCCGCTTCCCGCTGCCTCTCCCGGGCCGAAATGATAGCCGATATTGGCGAGTGTGGCGCCAATCTGCAGATATGCAGATGCGGTGCCTATTGACCCTGTGAAACTCTGCGCTATATTCAGTGACCCGAGCACTACCGCCGACTGGTTGAGTCCGGTCAGGACCGACTGACTTGAATTCTCAAGGTAAACATTGTCCGTCGCAACCGGCATGCCCGAAGGCAACCAGTTCGCCGCATAATCCCAGGCACCTTCATGCCCGGAAACATTTCCTAACCATATTTTTGTATCTGCCATATTTCACCTGTTTATCAATTACCAATTATTAATTACTAATTACCAATCTATACTTTTATATTTAATGCCGAAAACGGTAATTTCGGCCGCGTCTCAAATACGAGATAAACTACATTTCCTGCGGCTATTTCACTTGGAAAAAGAAATTTACCGTTGCCATTTAATGGAACCGACCCGCTTAAAGGATTTCCATCCAAATCTAAAGCCCTCCGATATTTATGATTGCCCTCTTCATCAGTTTCATCGCTTAACTCCCAGTATCCCTGGTCCAATGTCCTTTTCACCCAGCCGTATTTTTTACCGTTGATTACAACCACACGAAAATGAATCTCATAAGTTTTCTTGTAATACTCACCATACTTGTCATCATAGATTTTATCCCCATCAAACACAGCGCATTTTGCGTGCCCCGGCCCAAAGCCGAGGAACATATCGCTGTTAACCGACCCTTTATATCGACTGGCCTGCAATTGGTCAAAGACCCGCACATTGCGGACATATCGCAGCACCAAATCATGCATCTCATCCGTAGGCGGCGGGTCAAATGCTTCCCCTGCAGAAGTCAATATAGGCACATCTATTTTTCGAGTACCAGGTTCGATTCGGGCCAGCGCCCTGTCTATCGGTTCATCGCTTGTTACGAACGTCCAGCTTATCTCCGGTTTTCGTATTAATGGGTCCTGGGTTTGTTCGGTACCGGCAGGGTCATTTGAATAATTGCAGGTGACCTCATAAACGAATGCTCCCTCGGCAGGCTTGACCTCCCGGTTGATAACGAACATATACCCGTCGAAAGGATGCTGAGCGCCATAAGGCGGCACAGCAAGGCCAGTCTGGGGGTCTCTTGCCTTTAATGCCAATATTGGTCGCGCTATAGGGTTATCGTTAGTATCGAATTCGACCGTAAATGTCCGAATTGTGGTCCTTTCCGTGGCGGTTTCCTTGACCGTCCTATTTTCCCAACTTTCTATTACGCTTTTTATCGCCATTTGCTATTTACCATTCACCAGTTACCTTTTACCAATTACCAATTACCTTCATTTGAAATTTGAAATAGCCTGTGTCACATCTAATGCCTTGACCGCATCTATCACATTGTTTAAGGTTTTATTCGTATTTTCGATGAGCCGTGCCATCCTGCCCGTATTTTTCGCGGTCTCATCGGTATTGCGTTCGGTCTTATCGAATTTTGTCCCCGGCGCAAAGGTCAGGCGCACCGCCTCCTCCCACGGCAATTTTTGCTCGCTTTTCTTTTTGGCTTTCGTTCCTTTTTCCAGCACCCCTTCCGGCAACTTGGCGTTTTTCAAAATCTCACCGATATCAATCGCCGTCGGATAAAATACCTCTACTATTTTTTTCGACATCTCCAAAGTCAAACCGCCGAGTTGCTCTTTTAGGGCCAGTTCGGTCTTAGTCAATTCCCGTGCGGCAATTACAGGTAACTCTTTGAGTGTTGATTCGAACCCTTCGAGCAGGCCAGTCCATTTCCAGTCGGCCTCTCCGCCCTTCAACCATGTCCAGACAGCTACAAAAAAATCTTTTATATTCGTCCACATATTCGCGAATATTGTCGTTGTTGCGTTCCAAATGTTAGTGAAAATCTGCCTCCAGTTCTCGGCAAAATAGGTTAAATAGGCCGGCATTGCCGTTCCAAAGAAATGCTTTATGTCTTCCCAGAAATTGATAAGCCCCAGTTTCACTGCCGTCCATGCTATATCAAGAGACAATCGCCAGTTTTCGATTATTACAATGGCAACCCTGAACCCATCAATCATTCCCCTGACAGGTCCGCTGACGGCCCCGCCTAATTCTTCCTTGAAATCGTGCCATTCATTTTTCAACTGCATCATACTCCCCCCCTGCGTATCTATCTCGCCGGTCGCCACATTATAAAGTTCAGCCCCTCTTTTAAGGACATCGTGGAATATTTCGGCCTTGGATTTTGTATTATCAAATGCAATACCTTGTCTTTGTAATCCCAATGTGATACCTTCAGCACTCTTGGCAACTAATTTCATCGCCTGTTCTAAATCTATCTTAAATTTCTTTGAGTACCCGATTGCCGCGATTGTGGCTGCTTTAAGTGTATCGCTGGAGAATTTGCCTATTGAAACCCCCATACTCATTACTTCCATTGCCATCTCATCACTTATGGTAGTCGTCCGCTGTATCTCGGCAGCAAATTCCCGCAATCCTGAAATTACATTTTTATCTGTAATCCTCAAATATGCCAAGGATTCTGTCAAATGTTCAATGGCCATCTCATGTTCCTGATATGCTGCTATGTTGCTTTTTACAAACCCGATGATTTCCCTTGCTCCGAAATATAGCCCCGCCGCCATAGCCGCCCTTTTAATCATGCTGCCAAGGCCCCCTGCCGCCTGGCCTACCCGTCCGAATGTTGCGCTGGCCTCGTCCCTCGCCTTAATTACTATATCCACGCTTTGCATATTAATCTAAAATCCCTAATTTCGATTTCCAGTGTGCTTTTTCATTCATAATAAACTGTGCTGCATCGATAAAAATCTTCGCCTGGTCGATCGCCCCGCCCGCAATCGGCGGCAGTCCTTTTTCGTATAATTCCGCCAATTGCATCGCCTGCCAGACGTCCTCTGTTATTAAATCCAGCGGGCATTCTGTTACATCTATCTGACCTTCCTTGCATTCCGGACATTTCCAGCTTTTGTCCTCATTTTCATATTTGCCCTCGCAGGCAGGACACAACATCGAATTAAACGGCGTTATTATTGCTTCTTTGTTTCGGTATTTGCATTTGTCCGGCTCTTCGCATTTCCCTCCGGTATAGAAACAGACGCCGCCATACCTAAGTCCTGATGCGAGTCTAATTTTTTTTTATCTGAAAAATCCCGCCCTTGTTTCAATATCTTGGCAATCAATTCCATCGCTTCGTGCATCGTAACGACGTCCTCGAATTTCTTAATATCAAATAGTATCGGCCCGCTTTGCGGGTCGACTATATTGACCCAACCGACAAGTTTTGTCGTGGCTGTTTCGAATATTTTGTCCATCACCTGTTCGGCATCTTTAATACCTTCAAGTTGGTCATTAAACTGGGCGATTTTCCGCCACTGTCTGCAGGTTAGATATTGATAAATAAATCTCGGTTGTGTTTCGCGGGATTTGTCCTTATCTCCGTCGAGGATGATTTCGAATGTCTCATTCGGTTCAAGTGCTAACGGCATTGTTTTTCTCCTTTTCTTTATTCGTCGATGAACTATGAACTATCGACAATGAACTTATATATTGTTTCTGGACGTCCGCCGGCAGGTCCTGCCAGATGACCATAATCTGCTCATCGGTTGCCTCTTCCAGCCCGCCCCTGTTGGCCAGCACCGCCTGCCTTATTTTTTTGGTTTCTTCCTTCATAAATTCCCTCAATTCTTAAATCAAAAATATAAAATCATAAATCATAAATCTTCTAAGCCGCCGCCGCAGCAATCGTTACCGCATCGTTGCCGCTACTGTGGTTGCACTGGCCGGTAAGGTCATAAATCTGGATGCCATCGCGGTCGCCTTCCTTGAGTTCCTTATACTGGACCGCCGGCAGCGTAATTGTCACCTTGGTCGTGCCGTTGGTAAGGACCAGGCTCACCGCCGCCGGAGTCCCCGCCAGCCATAACCCGTAATAATCATGGTCGGCGACAAGTGCGGCCTCCGGGTCGATACTCAATACCGGGTCGTAATCGGTAATCATATAATAGATAATCCCGCCGGCGGCGGTCATATCGTATCTCGGCACCACCTTGCAGCCCAGCTTCAGGCTGAATTTTGCTATTTTTATTGTCGCATTTGCCAGTGTGAATGTCCCTCCCTGCATTTTCAGGACCGCCCCTGTCCCCGGCGTCCAACTTGGCAATGCTCCATAGACCGGCGCCTGCCATATCCCCTGAAAATCGAAATCGCACATTACCTTCCCGCCGTTTTCGCCTCCGATTGTCAAATCGCTCGATGCCCCTCTCAGTCCCTTCTGGACCCCATCTTCGAAGACATCGATTGATATGGTCTTATCATCCGCGGGCGCGGAGTGGATCTGATAGGATTCGCTTGTTTGTTTCAGTCCGCAACCCTGCAGCAGGATTGCCAGTCCCGTATCCATCCCCGATGTGCCGTTGCCCCGCAGTTCCGTCTTGAACTTGCAACTGCCGGACAGTGCCCCTAACGTCCCGACCCGTTCCTGTCCGCGGTAAAGACCCGTCCCTTTTCGCTCCTCGAAGGGTGCGGTCGAGTCTATCGCAAGGTCATATGCCAGTATTGCGCTCGTGGCGGCGACCTTGGTGCCTTTTGCGGATTCGGCCAGGACCTTGATTACTTTTTTTCTCGTTAATAATAGATTAAAATCTGCCATCTTTGTTTCTCCTTAAAATAAAAAAAACGGCTGACAGGATTTCAGCTCCTATCAGCCGTTTCGTTTCCATTGCCGCCCTCAGAGTGATCAGTTCATTGGGTTTTTATTTACTTTTTAATTCTGTGTTCTATATTCTGATTTCTGTCTTTATACCTTCATATAAGGGTCTGCAAACTGTGTCCTGTAGTGGACATCCATCTCTAAAATAATCCCTGTAAATCCCTCACCATCGTCAAACGGCGTCGCGGGCCCGTTGATTGTATCTATTGCGTATCCGCCCCGTGTTGTGTCCTCGACGAGTTTCTTGCGGATATCATCCCTGACCTTTGCCATTTTCGTCTCTATTGAGTCCGTCGCCGAATCCGAATCTATCACGATGGCCGCAATCAGGTACTTCTGCAGCCATTCCGCGCATCCGACCGTCTGGCCCGGTTTGTCATCCTCGGCCTGCATAATCAGGACCTTGCCGTCTTCCGGCGCTACATTGTAAAAATCAACTCTCTTGCGCCTGATAGCAACGAGGTCCTGGTTGAACCCATTGGCGCTCGTGATGGCGTTGATTGCCGTTTTTATGTTCTCGGCGATATATTCTGTTATTGGCGTTGACATTTTTAGTTCTTAAAAATCATAATTCATAATTCATAAATAATAAATTTTTTACACTGCACTTCCCACTCCTGCCCTCCATTGATTAAGTGCCAGCTTCACCTGGTCCTCGACATTGCGTTCAAGTCTTGCCTGTGCCTCCTGCCTGACCTGTCCTGATATTCCTGTAAAAAACTGAACCATCAGCCGTCTGATTTGGTCTGTTATCGGCAATCTCACTGCTCCCAGTCGCCGAAAGATGCTTATATGCCCGCTCTTCGGCATCTCTGTTATAAAGGCCGTCTCCGTGCTTGCCTCTGCCTCTTGTCCTTTGAACCTTTTAATCCAAATCAGGGCCTGCCAGACCCTGTATGTCGCCTTCTGGAATCTGATATTCCTTTTGATTGTAGAGATTTTAAACCGCAGGTTTAATGCTGCCCTGCCTGCCTCTTTCTGTGCGGCCCTTATTGCCGCCGCCTCTTCATTTATCGGCCCGAGCAGTTGCCGTGCCATAGAAGTTCTGACAGGGGTAACTGTCCGGTTTATTGTCCTGCTTATTACTCTCGGCAGCGCCCGGGAAATATCCTGCAATAACCGCTGGACATTCCTCAGTTTCGCCTCATCAATCTTTACTTCAATAATCGGTTCTGCCATTTTCAAATCTCAAATCATAATTAATAATTCATAAATCATAAATGTTTTATCTCACTTCCAGTTTCATCATTCCCCGGTCCTGATATATAATTCTTGTTATTCTTTTCGTTTTTTGTACCTCGCCGACCCTCGTTTCTATCTGCACCTTCCAGTTTGCGCCAATATCTATCTCGCTACTGCTTATCCCCGTTGTCGAATTATTCGCCACTACCATTGTCGTTCTTGTCGAATGAACCCCGCTCATCCCCTCGATCTCCGCCGGCGGCTCGCAATCCACGATTGCCTTTATCGCCCTTGTCCCGCCCGATGGCGGCAGGACCATCGCATCAATTCCGAACGCCGCGAGGAAATCATCGGCAGTATCGGCGAGCAGTCCGTCGAAAACATTTGCCGTCGCGGCCGCCGCCGCGCCTGACAGCGTCAATATTATCGCTATGGATGGCAGGCTGAATATTCCGGGTGCATTCTTGCTTATTGCTACAAATACATAAGCCACATTATTAACCAATCCCGTGATGGTTATTGTGCCATCCCCTATCCGGCTACCGCCGTCTGACCAGCTCGTATCTGTGCTTTTTCTGTAGTAGAGGTAATGAGTGCAGTTGTTATCCCCTGTTATTGTGGCAACCGCCGAGAGTGTGCCTGCGGCAACTGATAGCACCGGCGCTGCCGGCTTGTCCGTCCTGAGTATCCCGGCGGATGATACTGCAATCGGGTCATTGGCCACTACCGGGGGCATTATAATTCTCTCCCGAACAGTATGATTGTTTTTATCTTTATCATGGTGTTATTACCGTTTTTTGCGGGCTCGTCACCCCGGGGGTATATTTAAGAATGGTCACATTCATATCCTCGGCATCGGAAATATTGTAAGTTCCGGCTTCGTTGCTGTCCGTCCATTTACCCAGCAACCAGGCATCCTGTAACTTTATGATTTCTTTATATGTCCGCGTCCCGCCTGCGGTGATGCCGGTCTTTGCGAAGATTGCATCGCGGATTTCTGCCGCAGTCGGGACTGATGTATTTATGTCATCAATTTTACCGTTGGTTTTTATAAAGTTGGCATCAGACGCTTCCTTTGCGGCGGCGATGGCATTCTGCGTGAGCAAATGGTTGGCATCTTCCTTTGCCTGAATCGAAACTCCATAGTCCGCAAGCGCTGCCGCCACTGCCGGCTGCAGTTCTCCCGTTGCCGCCGGCGAGGCGGGTATCAAACCTGTCTTTGCAGAGATAGCCGCAAACCGGGTTGAATTATTGTCCATATACCCCTGAACCGTATCTGCGACAGTTCCGGTATTATCAAACCTGTTCGGGTCTGCATAGGATATTATTATTGCCTGATTTGTCTGTATGGTCGTTCCCTTGCCATTGGCGCTGTTGGCATCGGTAAATGCGTTTTTCGCAACCGTCCAACTGGCATTCACATCGCCCGAACCACCGGATTTCACAACAGCATAATTATCACCCGTCTGTGTTGGTTCGTATTCTCCGTAGCCGACTAAACCAGAGACAGTATCGTTTACATCTATCACATCACCGGCCACGGGGGCTGTTGAAGGAGTGGCCGTATAATATCTGGTTGTCCCGATTTCAGGAAGTGATTGCCAGGCAGTTCCCCTCAATGTTCCATCGGGTTGATAAATACTAAAGTTTAATGTTCGTCCCGCCGTAAAGATAAATTTCACTTCATTCGCTGCCCAGACAGACAATGCCATTAAGAAAACAATAAGTAAAATAAATATCTTTTTCATTTTTACCACGCCTTAATCAGCATATGTGACCCCACCAAAACGGAACTTGTATTGGCACTTGATACATTTTGGGCAAATTGAATTGTCAAAGTGCCACCGGCATTGACGACAATCGTGCCACGAATAAGTATTTGGACTGAACCTGATGTAGAACCTGCTGATGAAGTATCCAATGCCGTGGCACGCACTAAAGTTGGAAATCCGGCGGTAATAAGTCTCAACGAATCATAAATAATTGAGGTCGCCGTGCAAGTTCCAGATACCGCAGTTTTATTTACTCCGGTAGCTCCACTTGTAACAAAAAGAACCGCCTCGAAAGTATAAGTCTGTCCCGCAACAAGTGTCGCCGAAAGTCCGGGGATATTCGCAAGATTGGTGTCGCTGGTTTTATCGAATTGCGATGTAACCCTGCAATCCAAAGAATGAGCGGGTTCGTAATCTGTTCCCGAAGATGCTGCACTGAAACCACCAGAACCACTGCCCTTCAATATGGCCGTGCCGGAGGTGGCCGGAGCATAATCAATTCCAGATAAAGCCGCTGAAATAGTAGTTCCGTTGGATTTGATGATGCCGTTAATTGCCGCAACTATCGGGTCAATCTCTATGAGTTTCTGCTGAATCATCATCCCACAACAGAAAATAAACCCGAAAACCAGCAACAAATTTATAACAATTTTTCTCGTTTTTATACCCTAAATCATCTTACTATTTTTCGTATTTTTATACCCCTACGATTAGTAGAACTCAATTCTTCTGTCCCTTCACCATTATGATAAAGAAAAGCAATTTGTTTCTGTGTCAATACTTCTTTGCATATCCGTACATCATCATAAATACCGGCAGTATGTTCAGTGAGTATAGGAACTCCATCCATATCTGAATCCCCGATAAGTGGGTTAAAAGCATAATTATAATCCGCCATAGTCTGATTCGATATGGGAGATGTCGCTACAAGAACCCCATTCATATATAATTTGCCTCTTACTGCAACAGGGGATAGTTTGGTAATTGTTGCCGTTACCATTGTCCATTGTTTACTAATGTCAAATACAGCAGGGTAGGATTCAGTTGCATATAAACCCGCAACAGGTGAAGTGTTTGCTGCATAATTCAGGTTCGTTCGCCCCCAAATAGAAACAATGTTCCAGGGAGAAGTTTGACTTCTGAGACCAAAAATCTCGTCTAAATCTCCAGGGTTATTCGCGTCGGGTTTATACCAAAAAGTCACCGTAAAACCATCTGGTGAATCTATTGCACCGAAAACTGATAGAAAAGGGTCTCCAAGATTTATATAATTATCTATTCCATCCGTATGTAGCCCACCATTGATTCTGCCGATTGTATGATGCGCAGAAGTATTTGCATCTGAACCGTGAAAAGTGCCGGTTGAATATCCGAGAGAATCATACACATTGGGGTCAGCATTATCCTCGTTCATTTTCCAATGAGAAACACTGCAACGGGTTAAATCTTCGCCAGTGTCCGCCTTTGTCGTAAAAGACCAAATATCTCCGTTGTTCACATCATAATCATTTTTAGCATCTACCCGCCAGTAGTAAGTAGTCAGTGATAATCCGTTTACTTCATAGGCCTCAACGGCCGGTGTGCCTGAAATGGATTTGTTTTCGCCATTAACTATGTTAGTAGGTGGATTGTCAGTTCCAAAGTAAACATTATAACTATCTGTATCCAGCAAATTTCCAATCGACCAGGTAAGAAGTAGTTCAAATCCCTTATTTGATTCCAAATTAGCAGGGTATAAATTAGCTACTTTTGTCGGCTTTGCCGTGCTTGGCTGCCAGAAAGATATCTCATACAAAGAAGCACTGGCGATGAAAGCCGTTAATTTGAATCTTACGCCCACAATTGTTTGGCTTGAACCTATTTCGTATGTGTGCCAGCCGCTCGTCACAGTGCCGGTAAATATATTATGCCACGCACCGTTATAATTTACATCACACACTCCAGTCTGGGCCGTAGCAGGAATTATATACAATTTTATTTTATTACAATCCGTAACTCCATCGTGGAAAAAATTTATATAATGCTGCACACCGCTAACCAAAGTGTATGTTGCAGCAGTAGCTAAATTAGTATCATAAGCAGAAGTTTCATTTGTCCATTTGTTGTCTGGGTCATCGTAGGAAGTCGGTAAAACCCAAACACTAAAGCAATTGCTTGATAGTCCAAAAACCAGCAGAAGCAGAGCAATTATGATTTCTGATTTATGATTTTCGATTTTCATTTATTCCTGCTTGAATTTTGCTATGCACGGCCGTTTCAACAACTCATCTTTCAACTCAATAATAATATCAAGTGCATCGCTGGAGTGTTTATCTACGGCGGCAATGGCCACGGTATTTGCAGCAATTACCTTGTTATTTTCCCTGATAACCTTCAATAATTCGCGGATGAGCCAGATAATTATAATTAGAAGTATTACACTGAACCCTGCAAACCCATATTGAATAATCGGAGTCATAAGATTTGTTGTTACCGTTTCATTCATATATTCCCCGCTATCATTTACCAATTACCATTTACCAATTACCAAGTGCCTCCGCCGAAGCGGCTATGTCGCTCACGCGAAGGCGGATTACCAATTACCAATCCGAGGCGACAGGGCGGCCGTTGCGGGCCGCCCATCGCCCTCAAACGCTTCACAGCGGGTAATATGCTTATGTCTCTATCCGCATCAGGTGCCCGAAGTATGCATCGAAAATCAGTTCATCGAGATATTGCTGGATGCGGAATATATCGCTTACCGTCTGCTCTTCGCGGTACTGCAGCACGGGGGCAATATCAGCGGCGTCGGTCAGTTCTTCCCACGTCATCACGCGGCCGATACCCGGATTGACTCTTGTCGGGCCTCTCTGGATCTTGGCGACCATCGCATACTTGTAGTCCCAGATGTCGGCACCGGTAAAGACCTGTCCTTCCTTCGCCGAATCATAGACTGCACCGCCTACAATCAGGTCCGTCAGCCCGAAAATGGCCGCAAGGTTCGCCCGCAGCATCGCTTCGCTTATTACCGCAACGCCCGGGAACCTTGCTCTGATGACTGTATTGGCAAGAAGATGATTAAGGGCCGGCTCGCCGATAATCAGAGCATCCGCCCGCACTCCGGAATTGACGCGGACCTTTTCTTTCGCTGCCGCTACCTGTATGATTGGATCGGTTGTTGTGGTGCTCCATGGTGTTGCCTTGTTGTCTGTATAAAGTGCCGCTGTCCCGGTTGCCCACGTGGTCGTATTGAATACGGCCGTTGCAACGCGGATTTCCAGTTCATTGAAAATCTTTTTGGCCAGCGCCTGAGATGATTCGATTTCGGCATCGTAATCATCCCTATATTTCGCCCTGTCCTTGTCGGTGAGCTGTATTTCGAGCCCATAATCCTCGCAGGCATACGCCTTGTCTTCCGAAATCAGGTTGATGCGGTTGAAAGCGGCCCCGTTGGAATGCTTGGCATCTGCGCGTTTAAGGTTCTCGCGGGTGATAACACTCATTGTGGCCGCTTCCTTGGCCACCGGCAGTGCCGGCAGCACCTGAGTTGCTATGAACCCATCGACTGACGGGTCATATTCGTGGAACGCCTCGCCGAGGTCCATTCTCGGCACCGCATAAGTTGGATGTTGAATCATTTGTATTCTCCTTTTCAATTTTTCCGGCTATCCCGGTTTTTATTTTTTCTTTTTTCTGTTTTCTTTTTTCCCGGCCTCATTCCTTCAGCCAGCGACCAGAGACTGGCGACCATCTGCTGTTTTCACGGGCACAAAAAAACGGCTGACAGGAGGATAGGCCCCTATCAGCCGTTAATTTGTCTTTTCGCCGCCCTTGGTGATCAGCCGCCGGCGGACCCGTATAACTGTCTATTTACTTTTCAAACTCTTTACTTTTACTAAATAATCACTTCCGTTACATTAGTCCCATAAATACTATGTATCGTAAGCGTTGGTATAAGCCGTATAAACATCCGGGTCAGCATCGGTCTCGTGCCAGCAGTTGATATTGTTCAGAGCAGCCTCGCTGGTCTTGGTAACGGTAGGTATTGCCGAATTGATAAATGTTAATTCGACTGCAACCGCTCCAGTCTGTGTTATAGCGCCTATTATCCTGTGGTTGTAAACCCGCAACCTGTCACTCGCATTAAGAGCGACGAATGTAACAGTTCCTTCCCATGTTGGGAAATTGCCGGCGGCATAAACTCTAATCGCTGCGGACGATACGGTGTTCGTAATAGTTACTGATTTATCCGTAACTGCCTTTGTCGAAAGGTCAGCATCCACTTGAATAACCATTTTTTTGGTTATATCAGCGTTTGCAATCGCAAGACAGGTGCCACCTGTGTAATCAGATTCAATATCAATACCTTCCGATATATAGGCTTCCCAAGTACTTGTAGCGGTAGTCGGGGCCATTGTTATGACGGCAGTTGCCGCTTTAGTCGATTGCCCGATAAGAACTGAACCGAAAGGCGCAATAAGTCGAACGCCATTTATATTCGGCCATACCAGGTCAACTTCCGCATATTCGCCGGGCATAACCATAACTATCGGTCTGACTGCAGTTACTTGCGTAAATGCTTTAGTAATAGTCAGATAGGGTGATGTAAACGAACCATCTCCTGAATCATCGCCATTAGGGCTAACCCAGATAAACGAATCCCCGGCGACGTCCACGCCTTCCTCATCGATGGCCTCGATAACATCATTATTTGCCGTCGCTGCTTCCAGTGCTCTTAATGTAGGTGACCCAGCGACGGCATCATCGACCTTACCGTCATCGGCGCCATAAAGCAGGGCATTGATACTGAATGCCCCTGCCGCCGTCACCTTTCGCGTCCCGCTTGCCGTTCGCAGACGGATTGATACTTGTGCGGCATTAGCGGCATAATGCTCGGTTGTGCCAATCCAGGTCTCTCCGGAATCGGAATAAACCACATTGCCGGAAGAATCTAACCTGACACGTCTGAAGGCCTCCAAGGCTTCCGCTGCCGTAAAGGTCTTTATATTTCCTTCGCAATTTTGACTCATTGTTTTACTCCTTTATTCTGTGTCCCTTATATTTTGAGGACTTATTTTACCAATTACCAATTACCAGTTACCAGTTACTATTCGCCGTCCGCCGCCACTTTCTGTTGCCGGCAACTATTCATATAATCATTGAAGGCCTGCGGATTTTTCTTTCTGACTGCCTTAAGCGCTATCGCCATTGAGCATTTATGGTCTTCCGCATACTGCTTTGCCATATCAATGAAAGCGTCCGCCGTCTGGCTCCCGCCTTCCCCGCCCGGCGGCACCGGAGGCGCACCGCCTGTTGCCTTTTTCGTCTTTTTCGCCAACTCGGCGTTCTGCTCTTTGAGTTCGGCGTTTCTTGTCTTCAGGATGTCGGCGTAAGCCGCCTTCGCCTGCTCGACCGTCGCCCCTTTCTCGAACTGCTCGAGCACAAATGCCGGCTCATCGGGAAATGCCGCCCTCAGGGCTGACAACCTGACCTTGTCTTCCTGCCCTGAGCCTGTCGAAGCGGCCTCGTTCACCTGTTTTTTCACGGTCTCTTTATCAACCGTCGCCGTCCCATCTGCTCCTGCAGCGGCGGCTTTATTATCTTTTTGTTCTTCTGCCATCGTGATTTTCTCCTTAACATTCGATTGTTTATTTACTGTTATTACGTTATCGATAAGCCCGTTTTTAACTGCATCGGCAGCCAGGAACACCCGTCCATCCGCCAGTTCGCGGACCGCCTCAACGCTCATTTTCCTGCCCGAGCTTACCGCCTTAATGAAATTATCCGCCATCCCATCGATGATTGTCTGGACCGCCGCTATCTGCTCGGCCGTTATAGGCGCCCCCGGCACTCCCATCCCCTTGTGCTCGCCGCTTCGGACGATGTGGACCTTCATCCCTTTCTTGTCCGCCCGGACAGACCAGTCGACATAGACGGTAAATACCCCTATTGACCCGACCTCCGCATTGGGTCCCGCGGAGACCATCGTCGTCTGGCTTGCCAGCCAGTACGCCCCGCTTGCCCCGAGGTCGTCTATCTTTGCCGTCACCGGCTTTACCAACGCCGCATCCGCTATTGCCTGTCCCGTCTCCATTACGCCCGATACGACCCCGCCCGGTGAATCAATATCAAGCAGGATTTTCCTGACCGCCGGATTACCGACTGCTTCTGCCAGCTGGCCCTGAATATCGAGGTATCTTGTCATCTCGATTCCCAGCCAGCGGTAAAGCGATGGTATATTTTTGAGCAGTATCCCCGAAATCCTGATTACGGCCGTATCGCCGATGATTGATAATTTCGCCTCTTTGATTATCTCAACCCCGGCAGGCGCTTTTATTTCAATCTCTAACAGGTGCGTAAACAGGGCGTTCAGGTGCCGCGGCTCCATCGCCCAGACTTCCTTCTGCATTTCCGCCAAAATTGCATTTTCCTTGCTCATAAGTTTTTCCTGAAATTTATGAATAATTCCGGCTGGTCTTTTTTTATCCTTCTCATCGCCTCAGTTATTGAAATTCTGTTTTCTCCGGCCAGTTGTTTTGCTGCCTCGATAAAACCCATGCCTCCTTTTTTCTCATCTCCCGTTCCAATTGCCTTCCGGTGTGCATTAAGATGGCTCAGGACCGCCTGCTCCGCCTTTTGTCCGCCTCTTGCCCCGTTGGCAGCCGCCCAGGCGGCATTCAGTCCTCCCTTATGCAGGTACATAGTGCCATCGGTATAAACCCCGTTTTTGTCGGTCTTGGAGCCGCCTTTTATCCAGTGGTGCGGGAACCCCCACGTTGATTTCTCATTTGGTTTGCCCTGTCTTGCGAAGGCGGCCCTCGGCAGTTTCGTTTTATCAACGCCTGCCCAGTCCGGCTCATCCTTTGCAACGGCCGAATTATGATGAAATGCGGCGTTCTCCTGCCTGAAATTCTCAAAAAGTGCCGGGTTTTCTTTTTTGGTTATTCTCATCGCTTCTGCCATCGTGATTTTCTTTTCCTCGACCATCTGCCGGGCTGTTGCGATAAAGTCCATACATAATATCCAGTTTGTCCCGATTGCGGCCAGCTCCTCTGCCATCGGCGGAGTTGTCTGCGAATCGATGAGGATATTTTCATTGCCTTTCTTCGGCGCAGCCGCCTCGAAGCGTATATATTTGACCTTATTGTCTTTGAGCCACTTTCTCGCCTGAGCCGCAGTCCAATCCTTGATGGGAAATCTTATCGCCTGAGGAAATGCCTCTTTGCCCGATTGCGATTTTAATTGTCCCCAAATGACATCCGCCGTCTGCGGCACCTTTACATGTCCGAATATTGTACCGTCGGCGGTTCTGCGGAACTTGCCTTCTTTTGTCGCCCAGTCGGGCCTCTCCTTGAAATCAGATGGCTGCCGCAGTCTCGCACTGTGCTCGTTTGGATATGGCATATTATTCCCCGCTTTCCCCGGTATTTTGGCCTTTTTGATTTCCTGTTGGCGGTTCATTCACCCCTGTTGCCGGCGCCTTCGCCTGCCCCGGCGGCGTCAGTCCCGCAAAATGCTGCCACGGCACCTCTATCCCTGTCTCTTTTTTTAGTCTCTGGGCCCGTTCTATCGCATCCTTTATCTCTTTCTCGCGCTCGTTCATCTCGTCCTCGCGGTCTGCGCCGAGCGATTTGAGCGCCTTCTGATGGAGTGTCAATCCCCTGTCAAGTTTCTCGCCCCACGCCTGCGCTTCTTTGAGCTGGTCTATCCAGGGAAATGTCGGCTTTATCCAGTCATGTTCATATATTGTGTCTGTTTCCTTTAAACCTTCGCCTTCGCCGATTTCGCCGGCCAACCACCATTCGAATACCGGCGTCAGGAAGAAATCGGCAATTTTGAATTGCCATTTCATAAAAGTGACGAACGCCTGCTCGAGTACCGCCCGCGACTGTGAGTAATTGCTCTTTGTCCAGTCTAAAAGTATCACCTCCAGCGGCAATCCGAGCGGCAGTCCTAAAAGCCGCAGGAACATAATAAGCGACTCCGAGAAATTCTTGCCCGGCAGGTTGCGTTCGATTCCCTTGATTTCATCCCCAACCTCACCGTGGAATATCAGGGCGTAATCGAGCTCCGTCAGGCGTGTGGTCAACTCGTTGGCATCGGTTTTTTTATTTGGGTCGGTTTTGCTCTCAAGGAACGCTATATTTTTACCTTGTTGTCTCGTGACCGAGACTGCTAATCTTGCCAGCAATTGCCATGCAATCGCCTCCGAATCGCAGACATCGTTTATGCGGTGCAGCATCGGGAAAGATGCCTGGCAGGGCGGCACACCTCGTATCGAGCTCGGCCTGTCAGGTTTGGTAAGAAATAGAAAATCTTCCGGACTATATCTTGTAATCGTGCGCTTATCGATGAATCCATTTTTGTTATATCCACCCACGAAAAAGCCGGTCGGCACGCCGAGCGAGTTCTTCTCGATGCCGTCGTCGGCATATCCTTTTTTACCTGTGATTTGCTCGGATTCGATGAGCTGGATTTTGCGTATATTTGTTTTAAGAACTCCCGTATCACCCACCGTTAAAAGTTCTTTACATGTCGTTTCTTCGCATTCAGGGCCTGATAATATTCCTCTGATTTCCGGTCTTTTCCAGAAATTCTTCCAGCGCTTCTCGATTGTGTTGTTTAGGTTAGTAACGCCTGTTTTCGCCTGCAGGGAAAAGCCGTTGCCTATGATGTATCCGGTGGCGCGGGCTATCATTCCATCATAGATCGGGTTGTCTCGCTTGAATTCCCGCGACTGGTTCTGCAGCGGCAGCCGATGGTATCTGGCGTGCGCCTCCCCGCTCGCCGCCGTTGATATTCTGCCTTCCCTGTTTGCGATGGTTGCCGAGCGGTACCCGAGGGCGCCGTAAGTGCCCTTCGAAAGATATACATCCAGTTTTCTGCCGACTTCTTTCATTTACATTTCCGCTTCAATGCCAAATCATAAATCATAAATTGAAAATCAGCATCTGGGTCTTCCCTGCGTGAATGTCGCCATCCGGCCCGTACTCGTGGTCGATGCAATTTCAATATATTCCTCGAGCCGTCTTTTTTCGTCGGCGAGTGTCTCGTAATCCATGCTTCGTTCCCCCTGTGCTATCCGGGATGGCCGGTTGACAAGCAGCCAGCGAATTGCCTCGAGCGCCAATGCCGCTTTTGCCGGGCTGCCTTCCCATCCGAGGTTGTCGTTGTATTGCGCCAGTGCATTTGCCCGCGTCGATGAACTTGTCAGTGACATATTAGTTCGTTGTCCTTAGTTCATTGTTCATTGATATAAGCCAAAATAAAAAGCGGCTGGTGGAGGGTTCGGCTCCTACCAGCCGCTCTGTTTTTCGTTTTGTCCCGCCGGGTGATCAGTCCGAAGGGCTATTATTCACTTTTTAATTCTATTTTCTGAGTTCTGTGTTCTATATTCTATCTTAAAATATCGTCCACTATATATGGTATGTCAACCCGAATTCATCCCAAATATAGTGTGTTTATGCAAATTTCTACTAAGTTTAGTAGAAATTTTCATATTTTTGTCCCGTAGACTATATATTTCCACCTGCATATTGCTCTTTGACATTGTCTTCGTTGTATCTTGCCACGGGTTTCAGTAGCTATCGTGTCTGTTGTTTTGCACCGCGGACATCGCGACCGCGTCGGAAAAGAATAAACATCCTTTTGTTCCTCGACTGACTCATCGACCGACTTATCGACCTTGTCATCGACCGGCGCTTTTTCATTTCCCACCCGTTCGCCTTCTATCCCGCCTGGATGTTTTATTTTCTGTGTTCTGTTTTCTGTGTTCTGTCTTTGCTTATTCATTCTGATTCCTTTCAAATCATAAATTATAAATCATAATTCATCAATATTTGATCCTTATCTTCTTTGTCCCTGTCTGTTTTATCTCCGCTCCGGCTTGCCTGGCGGCCGGCGCAGCCGCATTCGGGTCCTGCAGGAACCTCGCACCTGCCAGTTCCGCTGCTAACGCCGAATACACGCGGCAATCCCACAGGTGGTTCGGCCTGCTTCCTTTCTGCATCCATATATCCTCGAAATGTCTGCCGTTTTTGATTTTTCGTTTTTCCTCGCTGGCGAACTGTTCGAACGTCTCATCGGTCGTCTCCGCGTGCAGGTGCATATATCCCGGTCCGGGTATATCCGTCTCATATAGGAGCCGGTACAGCCGGTCTTTAATGACATTGGTATTAAGGTCGTAACGAATCAGGTTGATTCTACTCGCCCCGATTGTGATTGTCTCTCTCGATGCCCGGAACACGCGGCTTCGCACCGAATCATCGCCGCGGACAGGTATCAGCACATCATTATGCCTAACGCACAGGTCCTTGACGACATCAGGCCTGTAATTGCAGTCGATTGCCGCCCTGTAAATTATGCCGACCGCATCTCTATTTTCCAGCGGCCAGGGCGCTGCGAGCAGTTCCTCAACTAATCTGTAATTTTCCAGCAATGAAGTATCACCCGTCTCTAATCTGCCTTCCGCTATCCCCCACGCCTCCGACATAAATCCCCAGCCATCGACTACGAACCATATATGGTCGAACTGAACGTCGAATCCCGCCGTCAGCATCTGCACGCCCGCCGGCACGGTGCCGGATTTATATGTTCCGACGTGCTTAACAAGTATACTTTCTGCTGTCTCCTTTTCGCGTTCCTCGAATGGCCTTGCGAGGTATGAATTATAGAAATCCTGCAGCGGCCCGATGTCTCCGGTCTTTTTGGCAAGTATCGCCTCCGCCCATTTCACCGCTAACCGGTCGATTGTCATAAAGCCGGGGTAAAGCATCATCGCATGCACCCGGAAGCTGTAATGCGTCGTTATAGGCACATTGCCGACGATTTTGCCGACGATTTTACCGCCTCGCTCGACCGTGCAGCCCTCCGGCGCCCAGATGCCGTCCGATACTGCCTGCCATCGCTGTTTTTCTGTCCAGTTTTCTTTGCATGCCGGGCAGATATATCTCGCGTGCCCGCCCGACTCGTATTCTTCGGGGCCGAACAGATGGCCTTCGTTATCGTGGTCGAGTTTTACGTTCTCGAACCAGTCCGGCAGATGATATCCACCGCAGGCGGGGCACTTAAACCAGAGTTCCTCCATATCGCCCGCCTTGAATTCGCGGTCTATAAGGTCATTTTCCTTTACCGGCGTGGAATCGCAGTATAATTTCGAGCGTGCGAAAAATGTGGTCTGCCTGTCTTTGGCGAGACTTACCGGGTCCGCCTCCTTTCCGGTTCTGGCCGGGAACTTGCCGACCTCATCGAGCCACACATAGCATACCGGATTATCAGCCAGCGCCGCTGCACTGCCCGCCCAGCCGATAAACAGTATCATATTATCGAGTACCGTCTCCTTGCCGGTATTGATGTTCTCAAGTTTGCCCGCCGGCAGATGCGCCATTAGCGACTTCGTCGACTGGAACATCGGCTTGATTCTCGTATTGATGCGGCGGTTGGTATCATCCTCGCGGGGCATGACAATAAGGGCAGGTCCGGGTGATTCTTCGATTATCCAGCCGAAGAAATTGAGGCCTATTTCAGTCTTACTGCTCTGGACGCATGCCATCACCGTCACTTGTTTCGTCCCCGCCTCCGAGAGTTTCTCCATAATCCTGACCGCCCACGGTGTGAAATCATGCGACCACGACCCGGCGTAATTGCTTGTCTTGGGCGACAGAACCCGCCTATTGAGCGCCCATTCCGCGACCGTCATCTTCTTGCGGGGGGATAATATCTCCAACTCCTCCGGCTGAATGGGAAGAGGCCGGGGCAGGGCCAATTTATTATTTATTATTTTTGATTTTTTATTTTTCATCTTTTGGCAGTTTGATAGTCTTATATTGAAAATCGGCGCTTGAATCCATCGCAGGTATTATTGCGAATTGGGGGACAATCTGAAAAGTTTTACTGTATACAAGAAAACCAAATGACAATCTCTCGAAATCGAATCTGACATCGAGGACAGTTGCATCTTCCGGCAACATACTCGAAAAATCCGGCAACTTCACATATTCGTGTTTATATAGTCCCGCAACCATATTCAGTATTATTTGCTGGTCAATATAAAGTATCTTGAACCGCCTCTCCAATTTGTCTTTCTCTATCATTTTGTTCTCCTTCAATTTTTCAATCATAATTCATAAATAATAAATCATAAATTACGAAGCAGTTCCCCGAACTGTTTCGCCTTTTCTTCCGGCAGATGAAGTTGCTCGCCCACCTGGCACTGCTGCCTCAGCACCTCATCGAAGAAATCACCGAGCATTTTTGCTATTACCGCTTCCGGTTGTCCGTGGGCTTCCATTGCCAGTTCTTCCGCTTTGTGCGTAAAGGAATTTATGAGGTTCTGATGCCTTGCGACCTGCCCCGCCATAACCTCTGTCCTGTCCAGCAGTTGGTGTTCTTCCTTGGCGATATGCATTGCGAGTTCTTTCGCCCTCCCCGCCTGATACGGGTTCATTTGCCGGTCCGGTAATCTTTCGAGCACCTTCCCTTTTGTATATTCCTCGAACCATCCAAAGAATGTCGGCAACCAGAAACTGCCATCGTCCTCTCTCTTCAGTCCCTTGTTATCTATCCAGAAATAAACTGTTCGCCTCTTAACGCCGGCAATTTCCGCCAACTGGTCAAATGTTACCCTGCGATAATCTTTATGTGTTTTTTTTGCTCCCAACCCTGCGAATCGCTGCCGGATTATATCCTCTACCCTTGCCGATACCGCCTGCTCGAGCGCAGCTTTGACGCGGGGGTGTTTATCCAAATCGAAATGCTCATCGAACTGGCTGTCGAGCGCGGCGACTGATTTAAGTTCCGCCGCTAATGCCGCGAATTCGTCTGTCGTCTGTGGTCTGTGGTCTGCCGTCTTTACGAATCGCCCTCCTACCCCACGCCTTCTGCGTTCTGTGTTCTGTGTTCCCTTTTTTCCCATCATCTCTTCGTATCTTTTCAGTTCTTTCAATTCTGCCGGGCTGAGCGCCTTATTGCTCCTGACCTTTTCAAGCAGGTGCAGGTGCCTCTGTTTTTGGGCAATCTCAACAGTCGGCAGGGTCAAATATCCTGTCTTTCTTCGGTACTCTTTATATAATGGTTCACTTCGCAAAAAGGCCGATGTGTTAAAATGTCCCGCCAGTTGCATCTGGCGGACAGGCGGCTAATTCGGTACTCGCCGCCCGCATCGGCTTCTCTTTATTTCATATAAACCTTCAAATCTTCTTTAAGCATATACGGCTTTCCAATCACATCTAAATGTCTCGTCACTCGTTCTGCAAATCCCTTCCAGTCCGTTATTTCGCTTTTATATTCGCTGACCTTGCCGATTTTATAGAAATCCGTATATGGTGCCGACGCCGTAAGCAGCAGGTGTATCTGTTCCTCATCGAGTGCCGGCTCGAAGCTCACCCACGTCTCGATACCGTGCTTTTTTGCCGTTGCGAGCGTCTCGATTCTTTCATTCGGCAGTGCCGCATTCGGCTCTGTCATCAGCGATTTAACGGCATCGTAAAACGTCAATGTCGTTGCGAACTTGTCGCCTTTTTTATAAAGTGCGAAGTCTCTGCACGCCCTCTTTCCCGCCTTCGTCAATATCTGGAAATTCACCCCTGCCGCCGTGAGTATTCCGAGTGTCTTTAATGTCGTCATATTATAGGGGTCTGTCTCGACCTCCGGCGTATACGGGTCGCATGTAAAGCACAACAGGACCGGCTCGGTGATTTGAACTCTCTCGATATCATGCTGAATTTTTTCGATTATGTCTCTGCGGACCCTGATGTCCGAATGAAATTTCTGTTTGTCGGTCCGTATGCACCTCGGCACATAGCAGTATTTGCAGCCGCAATGACATCCGGTATAGAGGTTCAGTGCAAGAGGGCTATATTCCCCCGCCCTTCCCCGCGGCCTGTAAATCGCCCGGCATTTCCCAATGTCAGTTGTTTTTTGTTCATTGTTCATAGTTATCTAAAATAGTCCTTTATTGCCCATTTCCTGCCCCACGGTTGCCGCTGGGGCCGCTTTTCTCCATTTTCCAGCCATTTATACCCCGGGGGTCAACCCGGCCCAGCGTGGCCATCTTTAACCAATTTCGCCTTTTTTCCTGTCCATTGCTCCCAGCGTTTGACCACCACATCGCAGAAAACCGGTTCCAGTTCCATCGCGAAGCACCGCCTGTCAAGTTTTTCTGCCGCAATAATCTGCGAACCGGACCCGCAAAATGGCTCGTAGCAAATATCGCCGACCTTTGTATGGACCCGCATCGGGATTGCGAACACCTCGACCGGCTTGACCGTCGGGTGTTCGAGTCCTGAATTTCTTTTCTTGCCCTCCCAGTCCAGCTCCCAGACATCGGTATAATACTCCGGTTCAGTCGGGTCACCTTTTTTAACCCAACCCACTGGCCAGACTGTCCCCGGATCGTGTTTTCTTCCGAATTTAGTTGGTCTGGCACGGCTACCCTTCCGCCAGATTAAAAAACAAGGTTCGTGCCGATATGCGTAAAAGGCAAAACCCAAAATGACACATGGTTTGACCCAGATTATTGTCTGATGCACAAATAGTTCGAGTTCATCCAACAACTGCCTTATCATTACATCCCGTTTGTCGGCATGCCAGAGATATATAGGCGCCTTCGGAATTGTATATTTCAGCCCGGCCGTCAAAAAATTTAGCATAAATGCTTTTGGGTCTTTAATATCGACCTCATGGTAAACATTCGACCAATCCTTCGGCTTTTTGACCGGTCTATTGGCCCCCGTATAATCAATGCAGTAAGGCGGGTCTGTCGCAAACAATTTTGCCCTTTCCTTACCCATCAGTTGGGCTACATCGGTCTCGTTTGTACTATCCCCGCAAAGTAATTTATGTTGACCCAAAATCCATAGATCGCCGGGTTTCGTTATCGCCTTTTTTGGCGGTTCGGGTATTTCATCATCAAGAATATTGCCCGCCTTTTCCTCGCCGCCCATTGATTCCCGTAACTCGCCTATTCTCAAATTCAGATAAACATCATCGTTTATATTTTTGCGCATTGAATCTATATACGCCGCCAAGTTTTTTATGAACTCTCCCTGAATGAGTGGGTTATTTAACGTGATATTGAGTAACTTTTCATCGATTTCGCTGAGATTCACCGTAATACAGATCGCTTCTTTGACTTTCGCCGCCTGCAGGACCTTGAACCGCTGGTTTCCGCCCACGATCGTATTGGCGCCGCCCCGGGTATTGACGATAATCGGTTCGACGCATCCGAATTTCTTTATCGATTCCGCCAGTCCCGCCAGTGCATCGTCAGTAATTGTCCGGGGATTGTATTTGGCCGGATGCAACTCGTTCAATTTGAACCGTTTAACCTGTGGTGAGCATGTCGAATCCATCCCCGGCTGGATTGGCCTGTCATTCTTTGCCATTTATTATCATCCCTTCCCATCCGTTAGCAACAGAAGGTCCGGCATCTTACCGGACTCCACCATTTTGTCAATTTGCGGTTGCAGGTGCTGGCTGATTGTCCCGCCCCCGGGCAGACAGGTTTGCGCCAGAAATTCGTCCTCAAATGTCGTCAGGCCGTTATCGACCAACTCCAGTTTTGCCTTCAATGCCAGAAGTAATACCCGCCACAGTTGCCTCTGCGCCTGCATCCATTTGGTTTCGCCGGATTGATTAGCTGGGTATTTCTTCCTGTCCGGCATTGGGATATTCATTTTGATTACTCTACCTTTATATTTAAAGCCGACGCCTGAACCACGTGAACTTGTCCCGTAGAAGAATTCCTCTGCACCATAACGAATCAGGGTTCGTTCGATTTCCACCTTTGACCGTTCAATCGGCACGCTCGTATTCTCTGCATATTTACTCATCTTTTTTCCTCAAATTTTGATTTTTGCGTTTTGATTTTTAATTTTCTTACGCAATGGCCTTGATTTTCATTCCCATTTCACTCATTCAAATTTTCTATAATTTTTGTAAGTTTTTAATTGCTGACTGAGCCGCATTTACCACTCGTTGATGTTCCTCGACCGTTGATTTAAGTTGTCTGATGGTATTTCCGATTCTCTCCGCATCCTGAACGAATTTAACCGCCTCGCCCATAGAGTGCCCGTTGTAATTGGTTATCTCAATGCCAGAAATCTGCTCAAATTTTTCTATCTGTTCTTTCAATCCCTCGGCCTGTTCAATTTGATATCTTTGCTCCGATGAAATACTTTCTGCTTTGCCAGCCTCAACTCCACGTTCATATTCCGCATTAAGAGCGACTTTGTTTGGTGAGGCGAGATACATCCTCTGAATCAGCGATGCTAAAAAATCCGGCGTTATTATTTCAGCTTTTTGCAACGGCGCAACTTTTGCCTGCCTCAACCCGGAGCCATAAGGAACCAGTAACCCCCAGTATGGCGGTATTTCTGCTATATCGACAATGGATTTATCGCCCACAACAAGCCACCACCGGCTACAAAACTTTTGAATGTTCTCCGATTTTCGCAGTGATTTTAATTCTTTCAAAACATCACTTCGATTCACCTTGATTTCAAAACCGTGTATGTCATAATCTTTTGACGGATAAAGGCTGATTGCAAGACCGTCCGCGTATGTAACATCCCTGACAAAACCGGTTGCGCTGCGAACCTCGGTCATATAAACATAATGCGGCAAACAATACCGAACCTTCAACCTCGCCTGAATTTCATTAACTGTCAGCATTTATTTTTTATCTTTGACTTTTAATTTTCTTATAAAGTGGCGTGGGGCGTTTGAATTTTAGCTTTTTAACCTTTTCTTTTGGTTAATGGTTTCTGTCCCCACGCCACAACGTAACTTACCTGCCCCGTGGGATGCTTGCTGTTATCCCATCGGGGTCGCATTTAGCACTTCTTCCAACGTTGCATTTTTCACTTTTACCTCATATCAACCACCTGCCCTTCGTAAATAGTTTTTAGTTTCAAACTTTAAGTTTAAAATTTCTTAGGCCACATAATTTTTACTAAATTTTTGCAGTTTCACATTCGCCCGTACCAGGACCTCCGCCAGCACGGGACAAACACTATTGCCGATCTTCGCTACCTGGTTTGATTTCGTGCCGGTAAGGATATAACTATCCGGGAATCCCTGTGCCCTTGCCAGCTCTCTCGATGTCAGCATCCGCAACCCGATGTCGGCTATCTGGTATTGCTGCCCCTCGACCGTTACCAGGCCGAATCGGTGCTTGCCCGTCACGGTGTGCATTGGTTTCTTTAAGTTACTGCCGATATTTGTCCCGTAGTATTTGACGAGAAACGCCCGGACCTCGCCTATATGCTGGCCCAAACCTGTGATAGTCGGCATGGGATTTCGCATATCACCGCCGCCGCCTTTGTTTGTGCCGTAGAATTTCGTCAGGTGCGATGTAACAAGAGCAAACCTGTTGGAAGTGTCTAATGTGGCTATTGGTTTGCCGGGGGTTTGGCATCTCGATTCTCCTGCCTTCTGAAGGTGATATTTCGACAGGAAAGCCGCCACTAATGCGAACCTATTTTCCTTTGTGATTGTCCGCAACGCATCATCCGCCGACCAGACACAGCCGCCATTGCTTCCCTGATGGTCTATGCCGGATAAATATGGCACGATGAGGGCCTTATCATTTTTACTGGTAATTGTCCCAAGCGGTTTCTTTATGTCCTGCCCACGAAAATGACTTCCTTCACCTGTTATATTACTGTAATGGCCTGACCGCACGATGAATGGTTCTTTTGCTTCGATGACAAATTTCTGTATGCCTTTTGCTATCCTTCGTAATGTATTTTCGGCCAAAGGCCTCTTTCTCTCGAAAATCGAGGGACACAGTATCGACCAGTCGATGCACTCCGCCGCCGCCCTATAAGGCAAAAGTCCCGTGCCGTGCGTTTTTTCCGGCCAGACTATCGACTGGCCGTCGCACCGCGCTATCAGAAACAACCGCTTGCGGATTGTCGGGGCCCCGTAATCGGCAGCGACCAACTCCCGCCACTGGACCTGATATCCCAGGCCGGTCAATATGTTCAGCCAGTAATTGAATATTTTCCCCTTCAATTTCAGGTTCGGCTTGTTTTTTTTCGTCAACGGTCCCCACTCCTGGAACTCCGCCACGTTTTCAAGAATGATTATTCGCGGTCTGACCGCCTTCGCCCATCGGACAACCACCCAGGCAAGCCCCCTGATTTTCTTCTCGACCGGTTTGCCGCCCTTTGCCCGCGAAAAATGCGTGCAGTCCGGTGAAAACCACGCCAGGCCTACGGGTCTGCCGCCTGTCGCATCTACCGGGTTCACCTTCCAGATGTCCTCGCACAGGCATTTCGTATCGGGGTGATTCAGCCGATACATCTCTATCGCCTCGCGGTCGTGGTTGATTGCAATATCGACCGGGATGCCGAGCGCACGGCCGATTCCCAAGCTCGCCCCGCCCCCACCCGCAAAATTATCAACCACCAGTTCTCTCATTCTTCACCTCAATCAATCTTTTCCGCTTTCGTCCCGAATTTCTCCTCGAGCACGGCCAGCATGACACTATCTTTGGGATGCATCACGCATGCATCTCTTTGCTTTGTCAGGTTCTCTATGCGGGCCTTGCAATTCCTCAGCAGACTCTCGCTCATCTTGCTTTTCGGCAACTTGAATATTTCATTGCCGACGATGTTTATACTATCGATGGCCGACTGTATATGAGCGTGGTCGGCGGCAACCAATTCGCTGGTATGCTTTAGCCATAGATAAACCACGAAAGCATCCTCTTCGATTAGTTCTTTCTCGGTCTGTTTTGCCTTCGCAAGCTGGTCTCGAAACTCATTTTTCGGTTCCTGTTTTTCTTCCATTTTTCACCTCAATTAATTTTCAAACACGCCAGACTTGTGAATGTGCAATGCCAAAAAAAATTTCCATAAGCACTCGCTTTTCGGCGTTTTTTAATCCGTGAGGCTCTATATGCCAGGAAGGACCCATCATATAACTATATATAACAACAGAAGTTATAACTGCATTAAACATGTTGGGTTATCTCCTGTCCTTTTTTTTAATACAATCTTTCAACCCTTGAAAGTCCGATTGCATATCAATTCACAACCATTTCACTCCCAAAAACCCGCAATATTACGTTGAAAATGCACATTTTTGGCCTGATAACATCCTTAATCTGCTTCATCCGATACTTATTGCACGTTTGGGTTCTGCCAATTCCGCATCTCGCTTTGCATTATTCAAAAATCTATCAAACAGTTTTCTCAACACTGCTTCCGGCGATTTCCTCCAATATGATTTAGGTTTTCGATGTCGCTTAATTTTCAATGTCTCCGCTTCTCGTATTGTTCTATCCCACAACGCCGTCAAATATCGCGGGGCAAGTCCTGCTATCTGTGCCTTTACCCAGGCCATTTTAAAACATGCCAACTCGCTGCGGCCTTCTTTGCTGTCTCGGGCATAAGGTGTGCCTATTGCTTTATAAACCGCCTGAGCAAACTCCTCTGCCTCCGGGTTGTAAAGTTTTTGCAGGACTGCACCTATTTGTTCTGTTTGCTTATATTGTTGCGTAATCGACTTCCCAGGTGGGCATGTGCGTGGTCTTTCATTGCTGCCGCCCACCTGGGCGTCGGACACCTTCGGGTTTGTTGTCGGGTTATGGTTGATTTGGTCTTGTCCTTTGCCTGTGGCTGCACCTGTTGCTTGTTTTTTAGAGTTGGCTTGCCTTTTATTTCTTTCGGGTTCTTTACCCGTTTTTTTATTTACCTTAGAAGAATTCCCGTTTCCGATTTCCGATTTACCTTTATTTTTTAAAGGCGCTCGCTTTTTCTCGGATTTTCTCGTGCGCGCACGAGATTTTTGTTTTCTGCCTTTTTTTCCTCCCTTATTATCATTCACAGACAAATCGAATTCAGGCATTAAAATTCTCTCAATCAGTCCGATTTGCTCGAGCTCCCGGAATATTTTGCCGGCCTCTTTTACCTCCAATCCCACCCATCCGGCAATCTTGATTATTCCCGCCGGCTCAAAGTGTTCATCCAGTATGTACCCGCGAAAGGCCCTGCTGTAATTCGCCGCTATCTCGAGCAGGTCCATAAATACCGCCAGCAATATATGCCGTCTTTGGCTTGCCTTGCATGCCGCTATCTGCCTTTTGAAATTTATCGATTCATCATCCTGCCCGCTGCCGACATAATACCGGATATAAATCAGGGGCTTTTGCCTGTCGAACCGTATGTTGTCCGGCAGTTCGAATCTTTGCCGGAAACGAAATATCCTCCAGACTTTTTTCGCACGTCTCTTTGTTTTCATATTACCTGCTGTTTTATTTATAAATCTTATTCGATATCCGAACTTTAGGCCGCCGACTCAATCGCTGCCAACTGGATTGAAAAAGTCAAATAGTAACAATTTTGCCTCGCGACTCTTTTTTAGGTTCGGCATTTCTCTGCGCAAAAGTCTGGGCCGCCTTACTGTTTTGGCAGATTGTTTATGACAGCCGTTTGTTCGGACGGTTTTTTCTCATCCGGCCCCTTATTGAAATAACTTACAAAAACCATCGATAGAATAGACGCTATCGCTTCCGGCGTAAGTTTTCCTACAATCGAGCAATATGCAAATATCCCGCCGCAAACCACCGTCAAAATCCACCGACCGCTAAGTAATTTATTGATACACATAAAATTATCCTTGTTATTGACTGCACTCTTTCCAGTTGGCTATTATTTGGGTCTGCCGGCTCTCAATTTATTTAAGGTGCCGGCACAGGTACGCCTTTTGCTGCCAACGCTGCTTGCATTGCTATCTTAGCAATGTCACCAAATTGCTTTATGGCCTCGACAGCAACTGGACTGGTAGAACTGTCTATTGCACCGGCCTTCACTGTAGTCTTGCCCTCAGGATCAAGGGATGCTGCTAAATCTGTCCCTTTAATATCCTGTAATGCCGAACCAAGTTTAACATCATATTCAAGTGAAGAACCATCAGCCAAGGTCTTTTTGACGTGCATATTTTGGGTTGCACAACCAGCCACAACCACCATCACCATAAACAACATCATAACCAACATTAACTTCTTCATAAATTTGCCCTTTCAAATTAAGTTTTTTATTTCTGTTTCAAACGATTTTCTCTCATTTTTTCCGCCAGTCTCGGCCTGATATCCTCGGGTAGACTGACCGGCCTATGTAATGCTTTTTCCGCTATTTTCCTGTACAGTTCAGCATTAAACAGCAGATTTGCAATAAAAGCATTATTTTGGCTATTTTGCGTTACCAATTCATCCGCTATCTGTCTCCTGAATTTCTCGTCGCTGATTATGTGAATCCCTAATATCTGCATTTATCCCACCGCCTTTACTACGACCGCAATGAACTCCTCTTCCGGCCTGTCCATCGCGATACTATGCGCCCGGGCCATTTCCAGCGCCTTGTTCTTCGCTGCCTCGACATTCGGCATATCCAGTTCTACCTGCCCTGTCGCCTCGACCTTATGAACCTCGATTGTTACCTTCATATTATTCCTTCCGGCAATCCCTTTTCGGTATGCACATTATCTAAATTCAAAACTGTCCGGGCATCGTTGATGCATTCAATTGCATAGTCATATCCTTTGGATGATTGAGCAAAAATCTTTCCCCCATCCTGTATTATTCTCCACCACCATTTGCCGTTTTGGTCTCGTTTGTATTTTATCCGGAATTCAGGCTGTTCTTTTTTCGGCACAGATGTTTCAGTAACCTTGCATTCGAAGGTATTTTTTGATTGTTGAAACCATCCTGTAACAGTTTCAAAAAAATTAGAAAACCCCATATCTTTTCTCCTTTTATGTCATCCCCGGCAATCGTCCTTGAACTGCTGAAATCGTCAAATTGATCTCTTCGCCTGTTGCGACTAACCCGCTGAGCAGTTCCGCCTGCCCTTCGCTGATCTTGAATCCTTCGAAGCGAATATCCTGGCCTTTCTTTTTAAGGATGACCTGTTTGATACTGCATTTCGAAGTTATTTGCGGGAATGTCCCGATTGATTCGGTTGATAAGGTTTCGTTCTTGTTGCGTTCTGTGTTCTGTGTTCTGTGTTCTGTGTTCTTCCTTGCCATCATATTACCCTTTCAATATTCTGTTTCCTGAATGTACTTATCCATTTGGCACTCACCATCCCAAATAGAATATCTGATTTTTTTATAGGGACAGAAATCCGCCGGTTCTTTGTATTTTTTCGCTTCCGCTTCCGGAACGCCCCAGAGTTCCTCGTATGTTATTGGCTGGCCCATAATTTTTATCCGAATAAAGTCGCCGTTTCCGCCAATTGGCTTTTTCTGCTTTGCCTGCCGCGGCGAAGCCCTGCGAAGGCGGGTCCGTGTCCATATCGCGCCAGCACGCTTCCCGCGGCGCTGGCATTTAATCTTTCCACAACCGGCCTCTCCGCTGCCTGCCGAATAAACTGCCTTCGATATCTGCAACTTGCGCATTTGTCAGGGATAACAATCGCGTGCGATCTATCCGGCTGCCGGACCCATCCCGCCGGGCACCTGTAATCGCCTTGGACCATCCAGAAGTGATATGTCTTTGCTCTGCCTTCCCAGAAGCCGTTATACATTCCAATATCCCTGATAAGACCCAGCTTGACCAATTCATTGCGTCTGGCTGTGACCTGGTTGATTTTCCATGCCCTCCTGAACTCCCGCGGCTTTAATGACTTCTGCTCTTTCTGATTGAGCGCCTCGAGGAGCCGCAGGTCGTGTGCCGGCCCGATTTCCTCTAAAAGTTCAAGGACCGCCAATTGGTCCGGCTCGAGCCGGCGATTGACCTTCTCCAGCGCCATCAAACTCGTATCTTTTACCGCCGTTTCCATTAGTCAATTCCTGCCGTGCTTCCTTTAACCTCATTTTTTTAACTTCATCTTCGAGTGCCGCTACCGCCTCATTTTCCGTCCCGAAAAATCCAAGTGATATCCATCTGCCATCAGCATCTTTTTTCTGAACTTCAATTTCTGTTGGGTAATTAAATCCATTTTGCTGTTTAAAATATCTCTTTAATCTGACCTGCTTGAAAAGCGATGATACCTCTCTCGGTTTGCCGTATGGACCATAACCATCATCTTTGCACCATCTAAATCTCCTGTCTTCTCTGTTATATCGCCCGCGTTTAATTCGTTTTCTCTTTGCAATTGCCCTGCCCTTTTTAGTTTATGTTCCTGTTTTCCCATTGCGTTTCGCAGAACCGCCTGAACCGCTCGCCGCATTTGTCCATTTCCGCCTTGCTTAATTGTTGCCCTGGTGTTATTGCATCGAGCCAGAAAAGATGCTCCGTAATTTCAAGTTCAGTTGCTTTGCACATCGGCGGGACCAGCATAGCGCAGGGATTTGTCATCATTGCCCATCGTTGCTGCAGGATTTCGTTTTGTATGTCCATTTATGACGCCAATTTTTTCCTATAGACAATTCTTTCAAAGCAATAACTTCCACATTTGATGCACTGTTCAGGCATCTGTTCCTGATAATATTCGGCGCTGCAACCGTAACAATCCCACCGGACAAACTGATGACCATAAAGCAAGGTTTTTTCGGCCTCGGCGGCTTTTTCCTGCGCTGTCTCAAGAATAGTTGCTTGCTGCAGTCTCGCCTGTTGTTTTTGCAGTTTCTCCGCCTCTTTCTGTGCTTTCAATAAGACCCGTGCTTTTTTCATCCGCCTGATTCGACAGGTCTTTTTTCGAGACTCAATGGCCTTCTTTTTCCAGCCCGGCCTGTTTTTCTTCATTAGGTTTAGATTGCCTTTGCGGTCAGTGGCTTCAAGATTTTCAGGATTATCATTCATGCTGTCGCCATCTGTATGGACGACCAAGCATCCTTTAGGCAGCGGTCCGTGAATTTTCTCCCAGACATATTGGGCGTATGGAATCCACTTGTGCCTGTTGGGTGTCGGTCCTGCAACCGCAATCATCCGGTATGGTCTGTCCCGCTCGGATTTATGGATTGTGATTGTGCCGAGTTCTTTATGGTTTGCCGGCAGGTGTCCTTTTTTGAATTCCGTCGCCGGCGAAAGATGTATCCCCTTCGGCGGCCTGTATAAGTTTTTCTGTCCCGGATAAAATCGCGTCTTGACCCCGCCCTGGGCGAGTTTGGCATTGCGAATTTGCAGCCATTCATCCTGCGGGATTTGCGAGTGAATCGCCTTCATCATTGTGTCATACCCGCAGTGGTATTCGGCTGTCAGTTTAGTTAAAGTGCATTTGGTATTGCGCAGTTTGCATGCGATTTTCCCCGCATCAGCCATTACTTTGTCAACATTTCCGCGATACATTTGGCTTCCCTGCCATAAAAAACTTAAAAATTAAAACTAAAAACCAAAAATTCACTTTTACAATTTTGCACTTTACACCTTAACTTTTGAACTTTTTTTGCGGCTCATCCCAGAAATTCGCCTGCGCAGATTTGGGCACATTTATTCTTATTTTTATTCCCATTTTTATTCTTGTTGCTCTAAGAACTTGTTGTAAAAATATTTAACATTTATCTTCCAGTTTTTGTTGCCCTTTGAGTCAACTGATGCCGGGCAGTATCTATCGCCTAAAAAATCTATGAACTCCCCCGGCCTGCCTGCGAATTCCCACCGGCATCGATTTTTGACGATCGTCGCCGCCGCCCAACCCGCCTGAATATCCAAACTTCGCTGCGGTTCTCTTTCTATTGCCGCCCGGCATAACCGGTGTTTAATTCCGAACTCCCTGCCCGGGCCACCGTTCTCCGCCCTTCGAATTGCCAGTAGGATAAGAAAATCATCTCCCCTGCAGTTGTTCCTTTCCGCCGCTCGGGCGATAATCTCCAATTCGTCCATTTGGGTTTCAATCGGTTCGTGAACCTGCACCTCGACTGCCCCGAGATAGCATTTCTCCGGGCACGAAAGCATCGCCATTAGTGCACATAAAATTGCATTGATTATTTTCATTATATTTTTCCCCATTTAGCATTTTTGCTTTTTGGTATGGGTACAAAAGGACAAAATTTGGGATTAGGCACTGGTTTGCCTTTGACAATCAATGTACAACCATACGAATTGCAAACTTCACACTGAAATACTGTCAAAGAATTCTTTTTTGCCATTTTCCCCTTTCTTAAAATTCCCCCTTCGGGGCGCTTGGCCGCCCCGAAGGGTTGCTCTAATTAGGAGGTGTATGTCTGACGGCCGGAGTTTTTGCCCACCGCCGGCTGGGGCGTTTTCATTTATTATTTCTGATTTATGATTTTTCATTTTTCATTTTACATTTTAATTTTCTTATAAATTGCAGCGGGGCGGTTATGCCTCAAACAATATTTTGGCTATCAAAATTAAAATATATGCAGGTATACTTCCGGCCCCACAGCAGACGGCACGAATGATGCCCATTGCCACTAAAAAATTGTTAATCTGCCAATTATTGAGTGCTTGCATTATCCCACCGTATAACATTACGAAAAATACGAGCCATACCCCCAAAACTATTCCGCTGACAACAAGAATCAATTCCATAATAAATTTGTACCATTTTTGTATATCCATTTTTCTCCTTTTTCAAAAATGCAGTGGGCGGTTTGGAATATCTCCCTGTTCCGCCCGCTGCCGACTCAATCAGCCATTCCCTGGCACATCGGGCCCATCCTATTTCTTGGTCTATTTACTTTTCACTAACGACCAGCGACTGACGACTATCGACTAACAATGGCAGGGGCCGGATTCGAACCAGCGACCTCGTGGTTATGGGCCACGCGAGCTGCCAACTGCTCTACCCTGCGATATCATGAACCGCAAAAGCGGATTGTTCTTAAAACCGGATTCTATTACAACAGAATCCGGCTTCGGAGGAGGGTGATGAAAAGCACCTAACGTGCTTTCGAATTTTTTTCTTGACTTGCCTTGAGGAAGGTTCTATACTATTTGGTGAACGAGGAAGGTGACCCACAACATATATTATGAGACGTTGCTTATGGCCTTTTTCTCAACCTTAAATATTTGCTAAATCCTGAATAGAAAAAGGGCTGTGTTGTTCGCACAGCCCTCTGATTTGTAACACAAGTTGTCTTTTCGAGTTTTTTATGCCCTGCGTTTTCTCAACAAAGCCAATCCACCAAGACCGAGGAGGCAAATCGTCGCCGGCTCGGGGACAACAACAACATCAAATCTTGCTATAACGTCTCGCTGAGGCTGGACCCAGGGGGGACCAACAACGCCCCCAGCATCCGTGGGCGCGACTGCGAGCGGCGTGACGTCAACTCGGTAAGGGTAGACCACAAAGGAAGTCACTGATCCCTGAGAGAACGAGAGGCGGTCGTAAAACCAAGTGACTCCGAGTAGGCCCGCCTGGCTGAGGGAACCAGCAGCCGTGCCGATAGACATGCCGCGGGCTGCGTTAATATTGAACGACAAATCACTCCAATGGTCTGGGTAGTCCCACTGGGTCTCGGTACCTGCATAGGTGTAATCTACTGACCATAAAAGGGTGTTGATCTTCAAATCATATGTGCCTGGGGTAAGATCGAGGGTGCCTGTGTAGGTGAGAAGCTCTACCGTATCACCCGGGTAACCGTTGGGGCCATGAGGAGACCCCGCCGGTGGAGTGACAGGACCGGGAAACTGCGTTGGCCCCCAGCCTGACACTGTATACTCAATGGATACAGCACCAGCGGGTACCGCCAAGGCAAAAATTACTGTTGCACAAATTGTAGTTAACTTTTTCATTCTCTTTCATCCAACAAAACATTAATAAATAGATTTCAAGCGGTGAGGTCTGATGTTGTGGGAAATAAAAGGAGGATACTCATTCTGAGTATGAGTACAAAACTAACTCTCTCTTTCCTTCTCCTCATCACTCTCACTCTCTCTTCCGTTTTCTGGAAGTCCTAAACGAACATGGACTTACCTCATCCAACGTGTAAAATATTTTACCTCCCTCCATGCTACATTGTCAAGGTTAAACTTGGGAACTCGGCGGATTTTTTAGTTTTTTTCGGACTGATTCTTCAAAATCCCCACTTTTGGCCTAAAAACACGGTAAGCTTCGTTAAAAAATTGCCCGCGGCCTTTTTTTAAACAGAGGCTAGTCGAGGAACTTATGAAACGCTGTGTACTACGTATACCCTTGCGAATCACGCAGAGACATCGGCTTGCCTAATATTTCGTAATGCAGAATCGCCATTCTCAGCTTTTCAGGGTCTTCGTAATCAGACAAAATTTCAGAAAGATACTCCGCCCGCGGTATTTCTGCCTGTGGCATAGCTACCGCCGCAGCAGCTTCAGCAGTGACTTTTTCCAGCTTCGGCTGAACTTGTGGCATAGCCACCTGTGGCTTAACCACCTGCGGCTCAAGCATTGCCATTCCTGCTGGCTGGGGACTCGCAACTTTTCTGCGTTGTGTTTGAACCTGCATACGGCGTTGACTGCCTGGTGTAGGCCTCGCAGGACGCCAAAGCTGCTTAAGCAATTGTATTTCTATGGTGCTCTCAGGTGGTTCACGTGCTGGCTTACGGGGTGTTTGCTCTCTCCCCTTCGGTGCGGTCTTATTTGCTCTTGCTTTGACGATGCTGCCGACCGCATAGAAAATCGCCAGTATCACAAAAACGAGTATCTGCACCCAGCCGGTATCCCTCTCGTCGCTGTTTTGAGCAGCCAGAACTTGCCCGCCTAAGGCGGATAAAAGTTGTGCCAGCCAATAGTTCATACTTTATTTCTTTGGCTTTGCGATAGAGTCCCGCATCTCGGTATCTGCGCTTATGTTTTTCAATCGATAGTAGTCCATAATGCCGAGGTTGCCTTTTTTGAAGGCCTCCGCTATGGCCAGCGGCACTTCCGCCTCGGCCAGGACGACTTTGGCCCTGTTTTCCTGTACCAGCGCTGTCATTTCCTGCTCGCGTGCGACAGCCATAGCCCGACGCCCTTCCGCTTCCGCCTGGCGCATCCGCTTGTCTGCTTCGGCTCGTTCGGTCTCGAGCTTGGCGCCGACATTAGCCACCTCAATGTCCTTGGTACTTACCCCTGCAACGCTTACGTCGGCAATATCAATTGAGACAATCTCGTAGGCCGTCTGTGCATCAAGGCCGCTGTCCAGCACCTTCCGCGAAATCCGGTCGGGATGTTCCAGCACATCTTTATAAGTTTCCGCCGAGCCGATAGCGCTGACAATACCTTGGCCGACTCGGGCAATAATCGTTTCGTCGGTCGCACCTCGAACCAATTGATTTATGTTGGACCTGACGGTAACTCTGGCGCGGACCAGCATCCTGATGCCGTCTTTGGCGACCGCATCGAGCAGCGAGGATTTATCCAACGGGCAATCTATGATTTTGGGTGTAACGGTGGTTTCGACCGCTCTGAGTATATCCCGCCCTGCTAGGTCGATGGCACGAGCGACATCAAAGCTAAGAGGTATCTTGGCTCGATTCGCTGCAATCATAGACTGAACCACATCTATCACGTAACCACCGGCAAAATGGTGTGCCTGCAGCTGTGCGAAGGTAACCGGCAGGTCGGCCTTGCGGGCAATAATAAGGGCATTGACGCAGGTCATTACATCGCCCTGGTATGACCCCCAGAAGCGTCTTTCGCGCTCAAATTTTTCTTCCATCCAGCGTTCAAGAGGCTGCGTGGCGGCTTCCCGGTCGGGCCTGTCCTTGCGGGGAAATCTGTTCTTCGCTACAAGCCATACACTCTCGAGTTGCTGGGTGTCGAGGTCGGCGATTCCTGCCTGGACAACGGCAATCCGTGCACGAACTATCTCGTCACGGGGAACGCCTCGAAGAGACATTCCTATCAAATCGAGAATGCTTACCCTCGCCCCGCTGAAAAGTGCCTGGACCCAGATTTTAATGAAACTTATAAAAATCAGCAAAACAACTAACCCAAGTATGCCCGCTATGACCCCCACTACTATCAGGCCCGTATTTGCCGCTAAAATAATTCCCATTGCAATATGCTCCTTACCAAATACCCCCGTTAATAATCACGCTTTCCTGCCTACGATTATATTGTTTCCCTCCACCTCTTTGACAACAATCTCCACTGCCGGCTCTATCATCTCGCTCTCGGAAACCACGCTGTATCTTTTGCCGTCTATCTCCGCAATCCCGCTGGGTCGTAGCGCCGTGATAGTTGTCCCGCTTTTGCCCTTAAGCGATTCGAAATTTTCATCGTCAACTCCTGCCCTTCCGCGGGCGTTTTTGTCCTGTTGATATTCTGCCAGTATCATCTTCCGTCCGAAAGGCGTGCTCGGAAGTGCCTTCAGCCCTAATAAAACCAGTATCGGCACACAAATCAGGACCGCAAGCACAACAAGCCATCCTGTTGTCGGACTTTGCCTAAAACCCAGAGCAATGGCCCCGATTAGACAAGCAGTGGCCAATATGCCGAGTATGCCCCCCGAAGGCAAAAGCGTCTCGAGAATAACCAGTATTATCCCCACCACAAGTAATATTATCACGTATGTCAAAATGCGCCCCTTAAAACCGCTCGCCTAAACTGCATTTCCGGTATTAGATGTCTCCCTTACTACTATACGATTTCCTTCAACGAGCACAACCATAATCTCTTTGTTCGCCTCGATAAGCTCACCGCGGGAAACCACGTCAAACCGTCTTCCGCCGAAATTGGCTTTGCCCGCAGGCCGAAGCTGACTGATAGTTATTCCCTTCATACCCTCTTGAACAGGTGGTTGCACAAAAGACTCCATCGACTGCCCTGCAATCGCCGCTGACGGCTGCATCACGGTAACATCCGGCGGCTTCAAAACTAACCGTCTCACCACAGGGATTTTCGGCAGGTATCTTGGCAGCAGAAGCGCCAGCAGAATAAACCCTATGAAACCGAACAATAGTCCCCACACTTCGCCTTCAAATAACTGCCAGTCAAGCGGCGTTTGCGGCCACGGTGCTCTGTCAGGCGGATTTTTGATAAGCATACCGAATAATCCGGCTAATATGCACACTGCCCCTAAGACGCCCGCGATGCCGAAGCCGGGCAGGACAAAAATTTCTACCATCAGCAAAAGCACGCCTATGAGGAATATTAATATTTCCACCCAGTTGGCTAATCCGACGAGGTATTTGCTGCCGATTATGATAACAAAACACACTGCCGCCACCAGTCCAGGCAGCATAAGACCAGGTTTTTGAAACTCAATATAGACGCCCAGCAAGGCCAGCATAACAAGCACGCCCATTACCGCAGGCGAATTTACCCATCGCACCATTTCCTCAGACCAGAGGGTTTTAAGCACCATCGGCTCACCGGCAAAGGTCACGCCGTCTCGCTTCGCCAAAAAGTCAAACGCCCCTGCCCTGTCCTCAACAACCGCCCTTGCTACTCCATACTCAACTGCTTTCGAGGCGGTCAGCGTTAAAAGTTCCTTATCGCTGTCAATCAGCACCTTGTTTTTAATGTCATATTCCTTCTGGTCCTTGGGTATTTGCTCTGCCTCAAAAAATTCGTATTTGCCGGTTTTCAGATTTTGTATTCTGTAGACTTCTACTTGCATACTGACCATCGCCTTCAGCAGCGCCGCAGGGTAGCCGTTTGCTTCAGCGGCACGCATAAAAGCCGCACGGGTAAAGCTCTCGGCTTTTTCACGCTCGACGCCTTCGAGTTTGGCGCCAATTTGGATTGGGGCGCAATCGCCTATGGTGGTATTTTCGAGCATTATTATATCCTGGCACGACACACTTATCATCGCACCGGCTGATATCGCCTCGCTTGTTATGTAGGCAACGGTGTGGGCTTTTTTAGCAACATCGAATATCAGGTACTTTGATATATTGTCGCCTGATTCCAGAAGCCCCCCATATGTGCCTATTTCATATATCAGATACTCTGCTCCCGCATCGAGTGCTATTTGCGTCCTTCGCTGAATCGACTGATACAGCCCGTCATCAATCATACCTTTGCAGACGATTACCGCCGCCTTGACCGTTCGCCCCTCCGTCGGGAGATTGTTCGGCTCAGATGTCGAATTCAGTGTCAGGAAAAGCACTATGCAAAGCAAAACTATCGCAAATTTCAGAAATGACTTCTTCATATCTCCAGATTCTACCCGCACCCCCCCTGCTCTTGCAATGATTTAGAGGAATATTTTATATTCTGCAGTTTTGATATTTAATTTTTGATTTTTGATTTAATTTTTATGCCAGTCTGCGCAGAATTTCTATCCCCTGTTCGATTTTCTCATCGCTGGTTGCGTAACTTATCCGGAAATGCGTGTCTTTTTCACTGAAAACATTGCCCGGTATAATAAGCACGTTATTGGCGATGGCCTTCTCCACGAATTTCGTCGCCCCCCCTGCCGGCGCCTTGACAAACGCATAAAACGCTCCGCCCGGCTTGACCATCTCGAATTTATCTTTCAGTCCCTCGTAAATAAGGTCCCTTTTCTTTCGATACGCTCTCACAAAATCGCTGACGTCATAATCCAGCGCCGCTATCGCTGCTTTTTGAAACGGACTCGGCGCACAGACAAAGGTGTATTGTTGTATTTTGGTCATCTGCTCGATTACGTCTTTGAGGGATTCATCTGCCGCTGCAAATCCCAATCGCCACCCCGCCATTGCATAAGACTTGCTGAACCCTCGCAGCAGAAGGATTTTCTTATAGTAATTGGCTATGCTTGGGCATTCCCCCTCGTAGCAGAATTTCTCGTATATTTCATCTGTTATAATAAGCATATCTTTTTTCTCTGCTATCTCGGCAAGCGCCTTTATCTGCTCTTGCGAATATACCACACCGGTCGGATTGCAAGGCGAATTGACTATAATCATTTTAGTTTTACTCGTTATCGCCCTGCTTATCTTCTCTACCGGAAGCTCGAAGCTCGGATAGCTGTCAACAAAAACGCACTTGCCGCCCAGCATATTGACTAAGTGCTTATACATCACAAAATATGGGTCCGGTATAATTACTTCATCGCCGGGATTGACCAGTGCCATAAACGCCAGCAGCAGCCCCCCGCTCACACCGCTGGTAACTAAGACCGCCGGCTTGTCCCACCCAATCTCTTTTTTTACTAATTCGCTGATTTTCTCTTTTAGAAGCGTGTCCCCCGCCGTCTGTGAATATTTGTTCCCCCCTGCCGCAATTGCTTTTATTGCTTCTTCTTTTAATGGCCCGGGCACGTCGAAGTCCGGCTGACCTATCGAAAAATTTACCGGGTCCTTCATCTTCTCCCCCAATGCAAAAACTTTTCTGATGCCGCTGGCATCGATAAGTTTTACTCTATCTGCGATAATCTTTTTCATTTGACCAATATCGTAACCGAATTGGCCGAAAAGTCAAAACCCAAAATCAGGATTATCGTTCTGAACGGCGTGAAGAATCTCCCCACTTTTCAATCATAAATAATAAATCATAAATACGTAACGCCCCCCCAATCGCAAACCTGTGGTGAGCAGAGTCGAACCATAGTCAATAGAAAACCTGTCCTGAGCAACGTCGAAGGATAATCAATTCTCAAAGCCCTTCAAGCCAGTGTTGTGCGAATATCGCAAGGTCTAACATATTGACCACACCGTCGCCGCTGGGAGCAGGAGCAATATCAGCACAATAAGCGCTTGGCTTTAGCCATTGAGAGGTGAAATCTGCAAGGTCATTCATATCATTAACACTTTGCCATCCGTCGGCAAAAACCGCGTAATCTATGAAATTAACAATGCCATCGCCTCCACCCGGAGCGACATCTGCAGGTAGTTTTTTGAGCAACCACTGGTTTGCAAATACGGCAAAATCATCAAAATCAACACCGTCCGGACAGACAAAATCACCTGTTAACGGTATTTGCCACCTCAACCGCGGATAATTCGTTCCTTCACAAATCGCCCATATAGTCGTAAAATCCCACCCCGTAAAAGATGCCTGTTGTTTCATCTGCTCATCAGTCAATGGCTCACCGTATCCATTGTCCGGCCCACTGGTGGCAAGAAAATAGCAATTGTTGATACTACCGCGGTCATTGTATCCCATCAGACCGCCGACATTAGTATTACCACTGACCGCACCCGTCGAATAGCAATCGCTGATACTGCCATAAAAGCTGTTGCATCCCACCAAACCGCCTACATCAAAAGTGCCGCTGACCGCACCCGTCGAATAGCAATCGCTGATACTACCACTGCCATTGTATCCCACCAGACCGCCAACATAGGAAGTGCCGATAACCGAGCCCGTCGAATAGCAATTGCTGATATTGGCGCCGTGGTTCTCCCCCACCAGCCCGCCGACATCCTGAGAACCGCTGACCGCACCCGTCGAATAGCAATTGCTGATACTGCCAATGTAGTTGTATCCCACCAGACCGCCTACACGGTTATCACTGCTGACCGCACCCGTCGAATAGCAATCGCTGATACTACCGCGGTCATTGTATCCCACCAGACCACCGACATAATAAAAACTACTGACCGCACCAGTCGAATAGCAATTGCTGATACTGCTGTAGTGGTTATCTCCCACCAGACCACCTACATAACTAGAACCAGAAGAACCGCTGACCGCACCCGTCGAATAGCAATCGCTGATACTTCCATAGTCATTGTACCCCACCAAACCGCCAATATAATCGCCATCACCGCTGACCGTACCCGTCGAATAGCAATTGCTGATACTGCCATAGTAGTTGTATCCTGCCAGACCGCCGACATCACCGGAAGAACCGCTGACAGTAAAATTCTCAAGGCCGAGATTTTTTACCGCACCGCCGGCATTGATTCGCCCAAATAAACCGAGGTAGTATCTGCCGTTTATGATAAAATTCGTGATTTTATGGCCGTCACCGTCGAACGTTCCCGTAAAGTTTGCTGCACCAATGATTGCCGTCGTAAAGACCCGCCCGCTTGGCAAGTTCGGGTCTAAATCAATATCCGCCGTCAGGATAAAGCACTTATTGTAATCGGTAGTAGTCCCGGCCAGTGCCAGCAAATCCTCTTTATTCGCAATCTGATATGGCTCCTCTGCTGTCCCTGAACCGCCGGAATAGCCGAAGCAAATAGATGACAACACCAACCCCCCGACAATAATTGCTGCAAAGAACACCCGACCCATTTTTCTGCCCTCCTAACCCCTTCATAGGTCAAATCTTAACAACCAGAACCGGCCTTTCGTTATATGTAAAACCCTATATATCATTTTTTCGCATTTTTGTCAATCGTAAAAATCGCCAAGCCTGTCCCGAGCGAAGTCGAGGGGATGGCTTGCGCCACTACAGGATTTTCAGATTTTCCTCGAATTTCACATCTCGGATTTTTGATTGATTTTCTGCCTCTTGGTGGCTGTGTTAATCCCGTGTTACCCGTCCTGAGCTTGTCGAAGGAATCCGTGTCTGAAAAATTCGTGTCCATTCGTGTGAACCTGTCCTGAGCGAAGTCGAACGGATTCGTGGCTACTTTTTCTTTGTGTCTTGGTGCCTTAGTGGCTGAAAAAATCTCTTAACTTAGGCAACTTTTGGCTGATTTCTCGATTAACTACGAACAATGAACAAAGAACTAAAATCTTCAAATATTCTTAAACGTTTCCATACAACTTTTGAATATTTCTATACAGTTTTTGTACGTTTCTATATAATTTTTGTAAGTTTCTATATAGTTTTTGTAAGTTTTCAAACGTTTTCGAATATTCTTGAACGTTTGCTCATAAAATAGCGCCGTTACCCCCTTTCAGGCCATTTTACGAAAAAATTTGTTGATTTTCCCACTTCCCCAAATTACTCATTTTCCCCATTTTACCAGCGACTAACGACGAGTGACCAGCAACTAAACCACCCCCCTGCCCTTCTTTTCCTCAAACGCTAAATACTCACTACTAAAGAACTTATATTAACCTTTTTCTTTTTCTTTTCCTTTTCCTTTGGATTTTTCTGCGGGTTTTTCTTTAGATTTCTCTTTGGGTGTCGTTGGCCCCGCTGCCAGCGTCGCTGGTGTTGGCGGCTTCGCTCCGGCCTGTGCCTGTGCTTCCGGCGTAGCAGCTACAGTGCCTTCCACGGCGGCTTCCTCTTTCGCTGCTTTCTTACCGGCGTGACTCTTGCGATGGGCGACCTTCGGCAGCCCGAACAGAGAATCACCCTCAAACCATCGCTCTTCATCTTTTAGCTGCTTGATGCGCTCTGCCCGTGTCAAAATGTTTCGGTGTCTCTTCAAGGCGCCTTTGATTTTTAAAGAACGGTCAATAGACATTCAATACTTCTCCTAAAAAGCTATTCATCAAACCTCTTGCCGTATGCATCACGGAACGGCTGGCTGCCAAAGGCCTCGTATCCCGGCGGCGCCTTATATTTAGCGCCCAGCTCGATTATTTTCTGTTTTGCAAGGTAACCATCTGTCCCCGGCTTTCCCGGGTTTTCGTATTTATCCTTGGTAACCAGATGATACCAATCACCGACTTTTATTATTTCGGTTTCTATGCCGAACTGGGCAAAATACTGCTTTACCGGCTCCAAATCAGCCCTAAGCTGGTAGGTTTGTATCACAATTCGATTATCACCTTTTGGTTTAACCGGCTCGACTTTTTGGACAACCGGCGGTGCTGGTGCTTTTTCCTCGGCCGGAACAGCCTTTTGCGGCGCACCAACGGTTACCTTTGGCGCCTCTTTCTGCATAGTTTTCGGCGTTTTTACAGTTGAGACGGTCGCCTTTTGGCCGCTTTGACCCAGCCGAAAGGATACTAAAACCAGCAGAATAAGCCCCAGAAGCAGTGCAATTGCGAGCTGATACGGTATTGATATCTCAATCCTGCCGGCGTTGATTTGTGCGATTCTTGGCCTATTGAGCCATTTTGCCCTTCCAGAAGCCGGGGTCGGGAACTTTGTTACAATTTGCTTATCTTTGTCGGATTTTTCCGGGTGCAGTTGCTCCAACGTCTTGTCTTGGCGTGGCTTAGACCACGTTTTACTCATTACCTCGTAAAGAGCTTTTTTTTCACGATTACGTGCCATAGCCGCACCCGCTTAATTTTGATACGACAAGTACTATTCTACCAGCTCACTTCTACACAACAAGCCAAAACCGGTAAAAAATTATCCATTTTTTTACAATATTCCAACTATATTCGCCTGTGGCAAATAGATTACGCTACTGACAGCCTTGCAGCCAAATCTCTGCAAGAATTGCGTAATCTCTGAAATCAACCTTCTCGTCGCAGTTCAAATCCGCTACGTTATCCGTCTGTCCGACAGATTCTTTCCACAGCCAGTTTGCTACAAATATCTCAAGGTCAGACATATTTACAACACTGTTGCCATCGAGGTCGCTGCATTTTTCGCACGGGACGGGGCGCAGGTAAACTGTCCCTGGGCCAACAAAGGTGGGATACCACGACATACCACCATCATTACTTACTTCGGTATAGATGTCGAAGAAACTATCCACCTGGTAAGTCGTGCCGCCCCCTACAGAACTCGAGGTTGTGCGACCGAGCGAAGCACGTGTCGGGCTTTCGCGGATTTGGACGCCCGCAAGCAGCGTCCCGCCGCTGATGTCCAATCGCGTCATCTCCGTATCGTAGTATTCTGTGGTGCCGTCATCGCCCAGCCGGCACGTTATCTGAACGGTCACGGTCGCCGGCGCAGTTGCACGAGTGAACGTCAGGCCGCCGTCGTACGATACCTCTAAATCCACTTGCTCGCCGAAGGTGTGGCTGGTGGTGTAGCCCGGCAACGGCGGCACAATTGATGCTGTGAAGCCATGCTGATGTACGTTGCTTATCACAATACCATTTGGATAGAAAGCAAACCATCCGCCCTTATCGAGATATTCGCCGCTGAGCGGAGGCCACAAGTTGTTGGCATAAGTGTAAACCGGCGCCACCCGCTCCAGTTCCAGGTGCTCCGGCCCGCTGGTCGCCGGCCACCACGTCACGCCACCATCCGTGCTTACCTCGGTGAAGATGTCGAAGAAGCTGCTGATAGCAGCACCCCCGCCGGCACCGCCACCACCTCCACCCGCAAGCATGCTCACCCCGCCTTCAGAAACCTTCGTTGGGCTTTCGCGAAACCTCACGCCAAGGGGCAGGTCGCCGCCGGAGATATCACATTGTGTCATCTCGGTCTCGTAAGTCGACCGGCCTTGGAAGTCACGTGTGTGCTTGATGGTTTCCGTAGCCACAGCCGGCGAACGGCAATGACTAAATGTCGAACCGCCGTCGCTGGAGAAATCGAAGTCAATCTGCAAATCGCAGGTGTGCGTATGCGTAAGACCTAAAGTCGGCGGCTCCTCCCAGCTCGTAAAAAGTTTTTGTCGAATGTTCTTGATGATGATGTTATTAGCATAAGCCTGACCCTCGTCCGACAGCGAGGCGTGTTCGCCGTTGGGCATCGGCAACACCGTGCGCGGCGCAGCCACAGGCGGATAGAACGCCGGGTCAACTTTCAGCTCTAATCGTCCCGATCCGCTCGAAGGCATCCAGCTTCCGCCAAAGTCGGTGCTGATTTCTGTGAAAATATCAAAAAAACTATCAATCATATAACCACCTGCTACCGGCTTGATGTGTATCTGGCCTATCGAAGCCAGCGTCGGACTTTCGCGAATCATCACCCCTGAAGGCAAATCGCCGCCTGAGATATCCAACTGCAACATTTCGGTTTTATAAATATCTTCTCCGCCGCTGCTGCTTTGATATTGTATCCACATCGTATTTGCCGCATTAGCTTTAATCGGCCAGTATGTTGAACCGCCGTCGAAGCTGATTTCCATCTCGATTTTTGAATTAAAGCTGACTGTGACCGGCGCCCCCGACGGCGGAGGAGGGATGGACTGTGTGAACTGGCGGCTGCTAAAGTTCCTGATTACAAAGCCACTTGGATACACCGCAAAATATGCACTTGGACTTGTGCAATTGTACATTCCGTTCTCAGGCGGCAGCAGGTTCGCCTGGTAAAACCACTGCTGCGCACCCTGGACGGGGGTCGTCGAGGCAAAAATTAAATATGCAGTAATCAGAACTGCAATAATGATTATGCCTGACGGAGACTTTACTTTGGCTGGATATTTGGTAAACATAATCTTCCTCCTTTCGGTGCTTTTGGCACCATATTGAGTTGTTTTGGCAATACGCGTAAACAAAAACAATACTTGATATAATTTTACTATGCCTCAGAAAATATGTCAAGGAAAATCGTCTGCACGATTACTTGTTTTACGTCGGCCTCTACTCTGCTCCGGTTAGTGTCTCTGCATACCAAACACTGGCAAAAACGTGCCAAAGGCCGCTTTTAATCGCAATTTATCACATATTCATACGATATATGGCCTGCATTAAACATAATTATCTACCTATGGTATGGCTGTCTTCGATTTCAATACGCCGGCGATAAAATGCTACAAAAAACTCGGCTTCGTATTGGAAGGGACTTTAAGGGAATCTGTGAAAGTAGGCGATTCTTTCTGGGATTGCCATTTGATGAGCATCCTGCGAAAAGAATGGCATCGCCAGGAATTACGAGGCCGGTCAAATATTTGACCGACCTCTCCTTTTTTATTGATTTGACACAGATTAACACGGAATTTACACTGCGGATAGATGGTAAAGAACAGGAAAATCAGCGAATGTGTCTATTGTGGTAGATTGGAAGAAATAACAACCGATCACATACCTCCGAAAAATTTATTTCCGT